>Ga0114971_10000411_pt1 | contig 27780 bp, 28 predicted proteins | sample M_140625_MF_Meta_FD_87320 | JGI IMG/M metagenome (GOLD analysis project Ga0114971, IMG submission 87320) | Freshwater microbial communities from Lake Montjoie, Canada to study carbon cycling - M_140625_MF_MetaG | ecosystem: Environmental > Aquatic > Freshwater > Lake | place: Lake Montjoie... | reverse complement strand
GACTCATAATTACATTATAAACTGTTCTTCAGATGGTCCTATTCCAAATAATGGAGGAGGCATTGTAGGATACGCAGCAGGGAATGGCCCAGGAGTATGTCTTACACTTATCGGATGCTCTTCGTATGGGTTAATTGGTCAAAGTGCAGGAGGAATTGCAGGTTCGAATGCAAGTATCACATGCAACTCTTGCTGGAGTGAAGGCGTGATTGGCGACGCGGGGGGTGGTATTATAGGACAGAATGCAATAAATTCAGTTATAACTAATTGTTATTCAACGGGTGATATAACTGGAGGCAGTGCTGGTCGCGGCGGAATTTGCGGTCGCCTTTGTATCAACACAACAATTACAGGTTGTTATAGTACAGGTAGAATTGGTAGTTTTAGCGGAGGTATAGTGGGAGATGACTCAGTAGATGTAACTATAACCAATTGTTATTCTCTTGGAGATAGTGGTGGTTCTGGCTCGGGAGGTATCATAGGGCCTGGTGGCACTAGATATACGATCACTCATTGCTATACGGTTGGGAGAGCTAATGAAGGGTATATAATTGCCTCTAGTGGGGATATCCCCGACTCCTGTTATTCAGAAGCGGGATCAATGGGGGGAGTTCCCGGATCATGGATCTCAGGGCATGCCAATACAGTGCTCCAAGGATTCCCTTTACCGATTGTAGGAACTACCTGGGTAGGCACAGGTACAAACCAGGCCTATGAATTATTCAACATGGGCTATACTCCGTATATTCTGGAAAATATCACGTTAACTCTGAATGAAGACGAAATAACTTACACGCCAAGTCTAAATCGAAGTGCTTCTGCGGTAGTAAAAGCCGGTAACTCAACTGAGGCGGCCATCGTATCGGATAAAGCCTATACAATATTAGATATTTCAGGCGGTGTACCCGCTTCCTATAGTTCAATTGAGATCGATTCCACAACGGGAGTGATTTCGACAACAGCTGAAACTGCCGTTGGCACCTACATAATTAATCTTCGCAACATTGGTAGTTATAACATTACCCAATACCAACTAACGGTACCTATCCAGACTATATCCGGTGCAGGTGGCACAATCGTATATATTCAGCAGGAAGGCGATGATTTTCAATATAGAAATGATAATGAGGAGGCATGGACCTCGTTTGCTTTCCCAACTACTGTCGTAAATACAACTCCTGGTGCAGGTATTCTCATAGTGAATTTTTTTTCAGATTTTACATTTTCCTCAACGGATAACTACTTCATCTGCGGGTCATCCAACATTCAATTTGGCAGCACCGAACTCAACTACGATGGGAGTCGACCAGTCATCACAATCAACGGTGTACCTAGTTATCCTGGGTTGATTCAAAACTCCCAAAGCAATATCTATATCTATAACTTATTTGTGACTACACTCAACGGTAGTACACTCTTTAGCGGCATGATGGGGTCTGGCGGTTGGATTGGTCAAGAAGATTATGGAATCGGGGCTGCAAATAATTATATTGTAAACTGTTCTTCAGATGGTCCTATTTCCTCCAGTGGAGGGGGTATTGTGGGGTCCAACGCTGCCGCGCAGCCAGATGCCAGTCTTACAATCATAGGGTGTTCCTCATCAGGTTCTATTGATGTTAATGGCGGAGGTATTGCAGGAATAATGGCAGGTTTCAATGGTGGAAGTGTTACGTGTAACTCTTGTTGGAGTGAAGGGCGGATTGACACCGCCGGGGGCGGTATTATCGGGGCCAATGCAACAAATGCAACAATAACAAATTGTTATTCTAAGGGTGAAATAAGTCAAAGCGGTGGCGGAATTTGCGGCCGTGCGTGTGGAGATGGTGGTGGACATGTATCGATTACAGGTTGTTACAGCGAAGGTTTAATTAGAGAATACGCGGGAGGCATAGGAGGAGGTGATGCACGAAATGTATCTATATCCAACTGTTATTCTCTTGGCAATATGACAGCCTCAACGGCTGGAGGTATTATTGGGACGACCAATAGCACGGCGTTCGCAATCGCAAATTGTTACACAGTCGGAACTGTAGTAGGAGACCAAGGGTATATAATTGGCAGCAGCTATGTTGTCCCACCTTATTGCTATGCCGAGGCACTAGAAATACCTGCAGGGCCATGGAGTTCAGCAAATACGCTCAATGTTCTACTAGGTCGCCCAGCACCGATCATAGGCACTACATGGGTAGAAACAGTTACAAATCAGCCCTATGAATTATTCAATATGGGCTATACTCCGTATGATGTCCAAAATATTAAAATAGTTGATGGAGATACTCCATTTCTAAACCGCAGCAAATCAGCGTTACTTACAATAGATACATCAACTGATGCAGCGCTTGTATCAGATAAAGACTATACTATATTGGATATTTCAGGCGGTGATCCGGCTTCCCATAGTTCAATTACAATCGATCTATCATCCGGTGTTATTTCGATAACAGGACCAATAGTTCCTGGGACCTACACAATTTATCTGCGAAACAATGGCAGTTATAATATTACTGAATATCAACTAATCATTCCGATTACTATAACAGGCGCAGGGGGCACAACCATATATATTAAGCAGGAGGGCGGAATTGTTCAGTACAGTACTGATAATCAGTTATCATGGACCCCACTTAGTACACCCGCGGGTATTGCAAATTCAGACACAGGAAACCTCCTAACTGTAGAATTCGTGACAGATATCTCATTTCCCTCCGTAAATGACTTTTTTTTCTGTGGTTCAAGTCACATCCAATTTGGCAGCGCTTCGCTCAAGAATGATGGAAGCCGACCGATTATTACGATCGATGGTGTACAAGATTATCAGGGTCTTGTTCAAAATGGCACTGAATCAACCGATGGCAAAAGCAACATTTATATTTATAACTTGACGGTAAATGCAGCCAATTCGAGTCTATACGGGAGTGGCGGTGGCTGGATAGGTCAAGGTCATTTTGGTAAGGTGGCTGCCAATAATTACATTGTAAACTGTTCTTCAGAGGGTCCAATCGAGGGCAATGGAGGAGGCATTGTAGGTGCAGTAGCTGCGTATGGCGCAGGAGCAAACCTTACACTCATAGGGTGTTCCTCATCAGGTTCTATTGGTCTGCCCGGTAGCTTGGCAGGCGGTATTGCAGGTGCAGCTGCGGGTACCGATGGTGGAAGTATTACCTGCGAATCATGTTGGACTACAGGAACCATTAGTAGTAATAGTGCGTGCGGCGGCATTCTAGGAAGTGCTACAAGCAATGCAACAATAACAAATTGTTATTCAACGGGGGATATAAGTGGCTCTGGTGGTGGAATTTGCGGTACTAATTGTGGAATTTATGGACCCTTAACAATTACTAATTGTTATAGCAGGGGTGCTCTTGCATCAGGGGCAGGGGGTATTGCTGGGTACCAAGCAGTTAATATATCCATATCCAATTGTTATAGTGTTGGCTCCATAGCAGCAGGAGCAGGAGGTATTATAGGCCCCGGTCCTACTGATTGTACAATCACAAATTGTTATACAGTTGGAACTGTAGTAGACAGTAATGGCTATATCATCGGCGGCACTGCAGACATCCCTCTAACCTGTTTTTCGGAGGCGGGGTCAATAGGAGGAGTTGCCGGGACATGGAATCCAGTAAATGCCTCTAGTGCACTCTTACCTGGAACTATATGGACTGCAACTATTGTAGATGAGCCGTATGAATTAACCACTATGGGCTATACTCCCTACACGATCGCAAACATTGATACAGGGGGATCCCCATCGTTAAAACGGATATTCGCGGCTTCATTTCCGGCTGGATCCGCAGCTGCAACCCCCGCAGCCATAGTCCCAGGAAGATCGTATACCATTTTACGGATTGCAGACGGTGATTCAAATTCGTATGCGTCAATTGAATTGGATTCAGATACCGGTGTTATTTCAACTACAGCCGCCACTACTCCTGGCATATATACGATCTATCTACGCAATACAGGCAGTTACAATATCACTCTTTATGAGCTAACGATTACAGGGGGTGGCGGCGGTGGTGGTCCCGGTGGAAATGCCGTGCCGTGCTGTGCAAGAACTATATACAGAAAAGGACCCCTTATCGATAATGCAACATTGACAGCATTGACTGCCGGAAATACCTACTTGGGAAGTGTCCGACAGGGACCGATCTCCTATACGCAACTCATGGCAATGAAGAAAGCAAAGGCATCTAAGAAATAGATCCTTCTTTTGCTATGAAACTTTAGCGGCTATACTGTAGAGGGGGAATGTCTACAACCGATCGCACGTATACGACCAAATACAATATTTTAAAGGGGCGGCGGCTGTCAGCATTTCATTCACAGAATCCAACAAAGCAGATTGAGGGGCCTCGCGGAGTGACCCCATCATCCACTCTCACACAACTAAAGTATCCACAGGGCGACATTTGCTGTCTGTCACCACCTATATGCAACCCGGGCAACCTAGTCATAAACGGCGATTTTGCAAATGGTGTCCCCGATACGGACTACGTTATACCGCCAGGATGGCAATTACTAGAGGGTGATGGAAATAACCAAATAACCAGTGCGCCCAGCCCGGCACCCCCACCACCGCTACCTGCAGGAACACGTGCGTTTCGGGCAGGAAATTTATACAATAAGTCATACCTAACGCAGCGAATCCGCACTGTTGTCGGCATCCCTTATACGCTATCCTACTATCTATTTAATGCAGGGTCGCTAAATTCTGGAAATTGGAATTCTTCCCAAAATCTTATATACTTTAGTGCATCTGTATCAGAGAATAATACTCCTATCGGGCCTATCGTAAGTATATCATACCCAGCTACAGATAATGGATTTGGATGGCGAAATGTTACATCAAGATTTATCGCGAAGGAAAAATTAACGCTACTGACATTTACAATAATGCAGCCCCCTAATTTTTTTTATCTAACAGGCATTACTGTCAGATGTGATGTATAATACCTGCAGCCATAAAAGTGACGGATAGTGTTCATAGGTTTACTGAATCCTATGACCATGTTTCGACGATTGTTTCGATTTGCGATGATTGATTACGTACCGCTGGGGCGATGGACGCGTACTGAACGTGCAGCTAATGGAATTAAGGTAGATTTGGCCAATACCGATCATTGTGGGACTTGTCCTGTCCCTCTTTCAAAAAAATCCGACAAAAAGGATCGGCTGGTCCCAGATCTAAATAAATCGCATGTTAAGACTAAAGAATGAGACAGAATCGGAGTCAAAGACCGACAAAATCGGTTACGACAGTTGCGACAGTTCCAAAGACTCCGCTGCCATCGCCTTTTCCTCCTCCATCGGCACCTTCACCTTCCTTTGCCAGTGTCGCCAAGCAGGGATTCTCATGGGGTATTGGCAATGCTTTGGCCCAGGCAGCGATCAACAAGATGATGGGCCTTACACCTGCACTTGGACCAGCAGTTGCAGATCCAATCACTCCTCCAGGTCAAAATCCAAATCCAAAGCAAGTTGCCTATACGCTGTGTGTGAAGGATTTTGGCGATGCAGATTCCTGCAAACATTTACTTGATTAGTTTCAACCCCTCTAGTAAGGTGGAGCCATGATCTTCGAAACCGGCCTGTTTTCAATCTTTATCCAAATGGTGGTGAATTTTATTGAAGGCTGGGGTCTATCCATGACAGTTGCACCTAAGGATGAAATTCTCCGTGATCTCCTCAAAGTGGAATTTGTTGTCGAACTCATAGAACTTGTATTTTATGTTGTGCTAATTCTCTTTTTCAATCAACTGACAGGCACTATTACACCTTATCGCTACATTGACTGGGCCTTCACCACACCCCTCATGCTCATCACACTCATGGCTTATATGCGCGGTTCGGTCGGCCGACTTACGGACTTTCTGTCCAATAATGTCGGATCTATTGTCACAGTCTGCAGCCTCAACTTCACGATGCTTCTCTCCGGCTTCCTAGGCGAAATAGGTCTGTTGCCCATTTTTCTGACTACAGCACTGGGTTTCATCCCGTTTGCCACTTACTTTGGCTACATCTATGAAGAGTTTGTACCCACGGAAGCAGAGGATACAGATTACAAGCGAACACTCTTCTTTTGGTTCGTTGGATTCTGGGCACTCTATGGCTTGTTCGCCTTGTTCAGTTACACGGCCAAGAATGTGAGTTACAATATCTTGGACCTGTTTGCAAAGAACTTCTTCGGTATCTTCCTTTCACTGATTATCTGGTCGCGCAGCATTCCATCAGGAGTCGCTCTCTCTGTACTGACTTGAGCGCTTCGGTTCGCTTTATTTGTATAATGTAGGGCAAGGCCACGAATGAGGACAAGGAAACAAAAAAGCAAGTCAAGAAACAAGACAGCAAAGGCCTTTCTGTTTAATCCCGATAATCCTGCCAGAAGTTTTGATGTGTATATTGATAAAAATCCTGCGGATACAATCCCGATCAAGTATACGACCGTCGATGATGTGAAGGCCACGATCCATACTTTGGAACGTTTGTATAAATCGCACGAGTATCCTCATCAACGAATATGGCAGGTCGGCATGATCCTATTTGTGCGGCTGCGGGTTCTTAAGAAAATCAAACCGGCGCAATACGAACTGGCCAAAAAATACTTTAAATTTTTAAAGGGGCGTACTTCTCTTCCGAACGATGAACGATATAAACTACGATTTACACTGTGAATTCACTGCTGATATTATAACAAGCGGATATTTCATAAACTGCAAAAATTGACAATATTTATCGCAGCCACTATATAACACATATGATGACTGCATTTAAAAAAGTGGTTGAAAAAGACAATGCAATATATCCGGTAAGAATGGGAAAGAAGTGGGATGATGATGAAGTTCTACAACTTCTTACATCAATACAAAAGAAAAAAACCATATTAGAAATTGCTTCGGAACATCAACGAACTATCGGTGCGATTAATTCTGAAAGGCGTAAATTAGCAGCTGATTATTGGTTTAATGATAAAAGACCCATGGAAGAAATCATTAAATTTACTGGTCTAACAAGGGAACAGATTGAGGATGCAATTAAAAGTAGGACTACTACGAAAGTCTTCAAACCTAAAACAACTCTTACTGAAGATTGTGGTAACACTCCTTCTGATATGAAAGAAGTTATTATTTTATTAAAAGATATACAAAGTAAATTATCTTCCTTAATGGAAAAGGTTAAGTAAGTGCCGGTTTTAAATATCCGTCAGTCGAAGACTAAATGTCCAATAGCAGCTCATTCGCACGAATGCCCTCATAGGATGCACCAGATCCAACCACTTGGAAACGGCGAATGATTTCGCCTGATTCCTGACGTACACTGAGTTGTTCCAACCGCTCCCGCTTGTAGGTAATAAGAGCCGTGATGCGATCCAGCTCTGCGGCCGACACCGGCTCCTGGTAGAACTCGTAAATCATTTGAAGCAGCGACTGCAGCGTGCCTCCTGGAAACTCTCGCGTCACAGACTCCTTCGAACACAGAGGCAGCGTGATAACAAAGGCCGGAATGACCTCTTGCATGTCAGTTTGCGCTTCTCCGATAGGATAGATGGAGCTGGCCGAAGGTGGAAGCTGGATTTGCCAGTGAATGGGGTGATCTAGATTCATCGTGCTGCCCTGTGACTGTATAGGGTGGGGTGTCAACTTTTATGAATTACTGCTGCAGCTAAAAGTATCCATGTTCAATAGAATGGTTCTTATATCCAATAGCACTATAGCAATTAAGAATCACCACAAAATTAAACAGATTGAGAAGAAGCGTAATGAAGACAGTCTATTTTCCAATTTTTCTGAGATTCAAAAAGCCCAGATTTCATTCCATAATACAATTATCGCAAATAAGTATCCTGGAGGGCTTGAAGATAAATATACCAATGAACCATCGGATGAAGAAAGTGAAGAAGCAACGCCGGTTTCAAAATCCAAGAAAAAATAAAATCTTTGGTAGAGTAAGGAAACAATGGTCTTGATCTGTAAACCGAATAATTTTAGAGATAAGCCTCCATCAATGTTAAAAATCATTGAAGAGAAAAAGAGAACCTATCAGATATTTATTATGCCTTTAAAAGGGATACAAGAAGAACCCCAAATTAAAAAAGAATATACAAACATAAATCTACAATCCGAGCTTACAGATGCTGAGTTGAAGATAATATTTGGCTCTAGATAACCAAAGTCACATCATGGCCCTTTCTTTCAAACGCATGGTTCATGAACCTTTGCCCACCTGCATATTTTTTCTTGTATTATAACATTCTAAGAAACATTAGAATTTTATAGTATTTTTAACTTTTTAAGAAAAATTGTGGTGAGGGTGGTGAGGGTCTACCGCTAAGTTTACTTTTTGAGCCACCGAGCCGCCCAATTGGCAAAGTTTGCGGTAGACCCTCACCACCCTCACCAACCCTCACCACTTTTTGTAACATTTTCTCATTTTTTAATTGAAATTCCATAATAATAAAAACTACCAGAAATCCGCTTCTTAACAATATTATTGAGCGCCATCATGTCACTAAATCGCCGTTCCGACAGCGGCTTTACCGGATTATCATCCGTATAATGTCCATACAGAACGCCAGCCTTGATCCGTTCCTTGTCATCGCCCGAAAGCACGCATCGCTCAGTCAGCCATGCCTTCGTCGGATTATTGTCATCTTCGTAGGCTGCCGTGCATTCCAGAACAGCCGCTGGTCGTGCCAGAGATCGCAGACCAACCAAACCCGTCCGCTTCTCCAGCAGCAACAGGACGAACGCATCGCGCCACTCCAAAATCTCCGTTTTGAGCATCGGATTAATGAGCCGATGATGGGCCGCCGCGGGTTCCGCTACGAATTTAAATGGAAACGGAATAACACGATGCCGCGAATTGAAGGCCGCACACGGTTTACTTGGTGTCGGAATCGTATTGGACTGGATAACCAACGTATACGAAGGCACATAATGTGTAATAGTCTTCTGGTGCAGTGTTCGCACATCGATCCCATCGTTGCCTGTGAGGCGTTTGATGAGATCCACCTGTAGCCGGCCAGTGGTTTCCTCTGCTTCAGGCTCCGTAACAACCACGATCCGTTTACTCTTGCACTCCAACAGCGCTGGTTGGGGACGATCCTTGCCCTCCGACGGTTTTGTCAACACCGACGGATCCATCGAATAGTAGTAGTGGCCAAAGGTCGCCTTCACGAGATCGGCCAAAGCACCCTTGCCATTCCGCCCAATCCCATTCCATGAATAGAACTCTTCCAGATGTTTCGTTCCACTAAGACTGTAGGCCAGTGTCTGTAGTACATACTCAATCATATCGCGGTCTTCCCACACGGACCACAGAAATGCCTCTAGACGACCCCTATCGACCGAAGATGAAGCAGAAGGATAAGGATAGCCCGTTGTCGTCATGATCATATCCGCAGACAGAATAGGTCGCACCCGACCATCACGCAAGTCCACAACCTTATCCGAAAAGGCCAACAGATGCCGCTGCTCATCAATCGCCAGATGGATATCGGCCAGTTCATAATAGGCCGACAGGCATTTGATAACACCCTCCGCAAACGGGGCCGAGCCCACCTGCATATAGAACATGCGAATAGCCGCTGATTTCTTCCCATACTGTTCATCATCCGAACGTAGGGAAACCCGAGCATCGACTGCGAGCCCCTGCAGTGTACGCATCACATCGACCAGAAGACCGTGAGGCCGCTCGAGCGTATTGTTCCATACATTCGACGGCAGCAGCGCATACCATCCCGTCGCGTAGCACCACATGTATTTATCGGGATTCATATTGTAAAAGAGCTTTGCAGCATCATTATGATTGTTTTGACCAATGAGGGCCCAGACATCGGAACGCGACCGCGCATACTGGGCAAAGGCCGCAGGATTATCCTCTTTGAGCCATTTCCACAATGTGGCCTGTGTAAGATTAGACTTGTGGAATGTGGCCCACTTGGCCTCACACTCACCTGCTCTGTATTTGGGCGATGATCGGCTGAACTCTATCCAGGGTTCGATGCCGACCCCTTCATTGAAACAGATGAAACCGATGCGCAGCCAATCATCGTAACCGTTGCGTGTTATGGGATCGAGCAGCTGGATGATGGCTGCAAGGTCCGCACCCTGACTGGTCCCTGTTGTTTTTATTGATGCAGTGATAGAACCCACCGATAGAGCGTCATCCATATCAATTGTAGAAGTGGTGTCGATGTCCTTTTGGACTTTCACAAGCCCCAACGTCGTTAGATACGCGATGACAGATTCAGGACAGGCGCCGAGCATATCTGAATTCGAAGGAAACCGCTCCCACGTATACTCTATAATACCAACATCCGGTATCATGTAGGCAGTAGGATAGCACAGGATGCAGCCGCCTGATCCCCGCGTATCGACCTTCGATTGCTTCTTGCCCGTCGTAGTACAAATCCGCGCATCCCACTCATAGAAGTAATGCCGACCTTTCCGTGTTCGCTGCACCGCATTACAATCCACCATGAGTGCCTCTAGATGCTTCTGTTCGGCCTTCTCCAAATCATCCAAATCAATGACGCAAACATTACTCTGCTCACCCGTGTATACTATGAAGGCCGATGCATCGGCCCTGAGTGTCTTCGGCAGACTATCGTCGAATTTTGAGTGCGGCTTCAGCACCTTACCTCCGTCCCAAGTCAGGTTCGCAGAGCCGACAATCCATCCAAGACGGGCATACTGTTCGAAACAGTTCGCACGTGATATGGTTGTTGTTGTCATCTATATTTCAGGTGGTGGTTTTAGTTTTTGACTCTCAAACGGAAGCCCGGGGGATTTAGGCGGAGGATGAGGGGGTCGCGGCCGCCGCTTTTTTGGCCTGATACGCAGCCCGCCTCTTTGCGTTGATCTCTTCTTTGTGTTCATGATACTTCTTCAATACAGCGCTACTGTGAGCTTTAGGATCAGCCTTTTGTTTCTCATGTAGTTTAGTAAGTGCAGTCTTCTTCGCTTCCGCCACAGCTTCCTCCTTAGCTTTTGCGATCAAAGAAGGCAGGCTTGCTTCGAGCTCTTCGAGGGCCTTCAAGCGATCTGCTGCAACAGTAACGGTCGTCATCACCTCTGCTCTTACACAGAGAGATTTGTGTTTAGACAGGCTGAACGTTTTGCAAAAGGTGACCTGGTTCTAGAAGGGAGAATTGGTACATAAGGGCCGCAATGAATTCGGAACACTCTACATACTTACAGTGCATAGGTCGCGAAAGTATTCCCCGTGGTCACTGGCTAGATGTCAACAATCACGCAGCATTTATGAAGAATCTTTGCATCGTGCTAGGTTACAGAACGCCTGAAGATCTGTATCAAATATCAACTAGCGCTATCAAAGACTTTGGTGGTTCCGGATTTCTGGGGCCATTCTATGAAGGTTCCGCTATACTGTTCGTGAAAGCCATGTTTGATTACGACTTCAAGGATTGGCTATTCACGAATGCTCCCAACGGCTACTGGGGCGACATTAAGAATGTCCGTCTCTATCTGGAGTGGTTGGCAGGAATTTTAGGCTTTAAAACGATCGAAGATTGGTACAAGTTGCGCCAAGCGGATTTGTTTAAACACAGTGGTCGCGGTCTTTACAGCAAATATGGCTGCAGTGTACTGTCTATTCTAAAAGCTGCATTTCCTGATTACGACTGGCTCCCCTGGCTGTTGCCGGTAACCACAAAGAAATATTGGAAGGATGAAGCCAATCATACGAAATACGTGCTTTGGCGAGCCACCCAGTTAGGAATCACGGGGCCCGAAGGCTGGTACAAGTACGGGGCTGATGTTATCGATGTCGGTTTACTTAGCAATAAGTATCATGGTTCGATGATTAAACTGCTCAAGATAGCCTATCCTGACTTCAAGTTCAAAGGATACAAATTTGCGCAGGCACCCCAAAATTTCTGGGATGATAGGGACAATAAGAAGGAGTACCTTGCTGACCTCTATATTCACATGGGATTTACCAAAATAACAGATTGGTACACGATCATGTATGACAATTTCCGCAATTTCCACGGGAATGGCATACTTGATAAGTATGGCGGTAGGTATATTGCTATCTTGATGGATCTTATTGAATATCCATGGGATCCCTCTGAATTTGCAAAGACTGGATTTTCCATGAAGGCATGTAATTTTCTAAATCGCCTTGCTGTAGCAATCGCTCTAAATATTACACACAAACTAAATGGGGGTGAATTCAAAATCCCTGGCACTCGATTCCATGCAGACGGCTATCTTAAAGATTACAGTGGCCGTCAAATCATTTTCGAATATCATGGATGTGATCACCACGGATGCCCCAGCTGTCATTTGGACATGACCAACCGAACTGCGTTTGACAAAACATGCAGTTTGCAGCAGGCATATGACAGGACCGTAGCTAGGCAACAAGAGCTAGAGGGTATGGGCTTTATTGTTATCCCTATATGGGAATGCGAAGATGTGCCGGAACTTGATTTGAAGAGTTGGTTCGAATCGCAGATTTCGCCCTTTCTTGCCCCTTTGATAGTCTCTGCTGAGCAAAGAGCCGAATTTGCAGCACCTACTATCAAGAGGGTGGAGCATCGGTGCGATATCTGCAATTATTCCGCTTTTCGCCCATCTAACCTGAAGAGACATCTTGCATCCGCAGGGCATCTTAAGAGGGCTAAGAGGGTCAAGACAAGACAAGGCGGTGACACAATTGAGATTGTGCCATAAGGAGCCTATATGTTATCCGTAAGTGCCCCCTAAGGGGGAGCTGTTTTTGGCATCCAGTTCAAAGGATCGTTACACAATCCTGCTGAATCTCAAAAACATCTTCAGAGTCTACTACGAAAAGGAATAATATGTGCTACTGCGGCCTCACCGATTTATACAGCATGCTAGATACCTGTAGTGACAAATCCAACGTGTGGAATTCATTTGAAGATGCCGACACATCCGAACTACTGTGCAAGGTGGTAGAATCAGGATTGGACATTTGTCAAAGGGGCATGGTGAATATCTTCCCATAGGCTTCGTAGACCTCCTTTACCTAAAAGTTTCCCCCTTACAAATGACATAATCAGGGAATAAACAGGCTCTATTGTTTCTCTGTACAGAATGAACGCGGCGTGTCTTATTTCTTCAACCCGTGCAGAGGTTAATGACGCCGCTTGCATGTTTGACAAAAATATATATAGTCTGACAATTCTAGACTGTACCATAGTCAACATCATAAAGATCATCGATAGTAATACCCGATGCCGCGTATAATTCTTTATGCCCGTCATATATTCCTTCATTTGATGCCAACGTAACAATGTACACTGGATCCATCATCTCTGATGCACAGAGAATCGGAAGCAAATGCATATCTAACCATGATTCTGGATGCTGGAGAACTTCTTCCTGTACTAATCTAATGCACCGCAATCCTTTCTCCTTCATACACTCCATCTTGAATACATCACGCTTCTTTTGATAGACTGGCGAAAGCCAATTGCGTACCTGACGGAAATGCTGTGCGCCATCAAGTTCAATACAAATATTTAGATCAAGTAAATAAATATCGATGCGAAATACTCCATTCTTTTTTCCAGGATGTATCGCATACTCACGTTGATAACGGAAGCCGTGTTTGTCGAGATACGCAATAAGTTTGGCGATAGTTTTGTAGACAAGGAATTTTGGAGGATCAAATGATAAATGTGGATTCAATTCAATAATCATACGGGAAAGACTGTCTTGATAGTAATGATTCAGAAGTCCGCCGCCTGAATTTTGATAAACAGCCTCACGTGTAATTGCGTACCAGTCATCAACGGTTTTGAACTCCAGTAATTCACCGAGCCATTTCATAAAGTAGAGACGATTTTCCACTATCTTCCAGTACCCTTGTGACGTTTGGCAGAAGAGCCATGTGTAAAATGTGTAGTCTGGATAGACATCCTGTAGAAATGCAATGTGAGAACCACTGTAGGTGCGCTTATTCAAGATGAGACCGCTTCCATAGTGATCACGAAATGTGTCCTGATTGACAGTGTACCAGTCCTCCATCTTGGTAAATCCTAGTCGTGCATACAGCCAGTCCGCGTACTTTAGCTTATTCTCTTTCAAGTCCCAATAATTATTCGGGGTAGAACCATCAAACTTCCAAGGATACCATTCAGCATCACCATCGGGAGGAGGAATCAGGGCAGTGAGAAGTTGAATAGGGGATGAATTATGGTAATGAAGAATTCCGCCACCTTTATTGTCGGTAATTATAGTGAGTGTCAATTTGTAATAATCTTCTTGAGTAGCCCAGCTAAGTTTCTGCGCCAACCAGTCAAGGAATAATTTTTGCATGGCAACATTTTCGTAGAATTTTTTAAGAGGGGTTTTGAACAACCACGGATACCAGGTCACATCTGGAAATACGGCCCTTAGGAAGGCAAGAGTTTGGCCCTTATATTTAGAATTAAGGAGACCGTTACCACCCATTTTACGGATAGTGTCAGTTGACACTGTATACCAGTCTTCTGGTTTCGTTAGCTCCAGTTTGGCGGCAAGATAATTTCTGAATGCCATGTGATTCGAAAAATGGTTCCAGTGACCATCTGGAACCCGTTTTACTGTCTGATAGTCCATGGGATGAGGGGGGGTCACCGCGCCTGAGGTGTTCATATTTTGTGTAACGTTATTTTTGTAATAAGAGATTGCAAGGAATTTTGCGATCTCTTCATCCCGATTGCTTTTCTTAATAGCGCAATCGAGCGAGGCACTCGTGTGCCCTTGTGTGCCACATGTACCGCAAGTCGGCAGCGCTCTTGCTCTTTTGCTTTCACTATCACTTGATTTTGGTTTTGTCGTTGCTGCCGCAATCATCGTGCAACTGCACTTGCACCGACTATACCATTTCAACTTTTTGGGAGCGGTAACGATGATGTTATTGTTCATAGCATGTAATTAGACCGACAGGCATTTCAAATGAGCACTTTGGAAAAATTGACGCATCACAGGTACTTAGTACAACCCAGTACGACGTCAGATTATCAATCCAATATGCCGAACCATTTCCTTCTTTACATTGGTGACGGGATTCACTTCAATGCTTCTTCCTCAAAATCTATTTGGGGAATTACTTCAAAACACTCGTTCGCAAAGGGATTTCTCGCTACTGCGAGAGAAGGTGATTTACTGTGGTTCGTCAAAAGTAAGACTAATGGTCAGATAGTTGCTGTAGCGACATTTACTGGCACAAACAAGCGTATTCTTGGTCCTCTCATTGAACTAACGCTTACAAATTCAGAACTTGGCTGGGACAAGAGTGAAGGTGAGTGGGACACTGAGGTTCATTACAAGGAATTATATAATTTGACGCACTGTAATCTTATTTCTGAAATCAAGGGGGCTGCTGGTATTCGTCTATATAATGATAAGTGTAAGGTGAATCTTATTATGGAATATCCACAAATTGTTCGTTATTCCAAAGTAACAAATAGTATGTAAGTGCCGGTTTGAAATGCCCGTTGGTCTAATACACACAATATACATAACCATTTCCGCGCAGCCACGCACGAAAATCCCCAACACCAGGGCAAAGCCGGCCCCGAGCCCACGTCCACCGACTACAAATGTTCTCGGTGCTAATCCCATTCACTTGATCCCTCTCCGGTCGCCAACCAGATGTATGCGTAGGATGGAGCCAATACCCACTACCATTCACATCATGAATCAGGCGCGCCTCATCAAACTGCCCGTCGCAACCACCATGTCCACTCATACAGTTATCCAGAGAAAATGCCCCACCATCATCGTGCCTTCGCACATGACACACCTGAATGTCCTCCCCTCCCCTGAATCGATCACCGCAGTGACAGCATCGACCTGCACCCCGTTCATGGATCGCCTCCCGAATGACAGGGTCATCCTCCCGCGATTCTGAGACACCACCGCCCCTGCTGTAGCTACCAGCAGAACGAGCTGTCAGACTATCACGCTTGGCCTCTTTCTCTTCCTTTTTAAGATCGCGCGACGGCACGAAGATTGTCTGCCACAAGTGCTGGATGGCTGATCGCCAGAAGAGATGATCGCAAGCAGGATCCAGGTGTTCAACACGAAGATCCCGCCCAGTAAGTGCCTTCAATCGCACGAATATATCGTGGATAACAGGGCGATCCCCTGAAGGGCGATGTTGATGCAGGATCGCCACATACATTGCATGATGAATCCGATCCGCCTGTGTAGCCCCAACGGGGCCATAGCGGAAGCACTCACCAGCAGCCTCCGCAATGATCGCATGAATGCGGCGATGAATATCCAGCATGTTGCGCCCCGCATAGCTGTGTGGAACATAGATTTCAACCTTATCATCCCGACCCCGCCCCGCCACCTGAATCATGGTGGCACTGATATCACAATGAAGCTCATGATCCGGTGCCTTACTGAGCGGATTCGATGAACTATCATCCGAATTGCGGAAAATGAAAATTGCGTTAAAGTTCTTGCCAGTATAGGAGTCCAGATCAAACTCCCCGTTCAGCATGTTCACCGCGCAGACGAAGTTGCAGATCTTGAGACGGGGTGCAAGTGCCTCCTTCTTCAAATCCGCCTTATCTTCTTTACACGTGATGACGACTGCCGCCGCCGCAGCCGTCGGATGTTTGCGAAGAAAATCATCCAGTGCATCCTGAGTAGGAAATACGCACAGATTCATACCTCCAGCTTCAGCGACTCTCTGCATCGCTGGCCAGTAACTGGTGGGATCATCGCGACTGAATCCCCGAAAGGGCTTTGTCGAGTATAGATCAGGGATAGGCTCTATGTTGATCAGACGCACCTGCTCTGCAGCATATCCCAGCGTCATCAGTTTGCTGCCGATGAGATTGTTGAGGGTGGCCGACCAGACAACTACGCGAGCCTTGACAGATCGCAGGACATCGTAGAAGTTCAAGCTCTCTGCGTCGTCTTGACTGCAAACAGCTACATATCGGTTCATACTTTCCTTGTCTGATTCAGGACATGCGTTCAGTCCGCCGCAGAGCGCTGTATTCTGTTTGTCGCCTTCGTCGATATGAACCAGTTTCCCCCAGTCCATAAGATCGCTATGCGTAAGGACAGCGCAGAGAATTGCCGTGGAGGCCGTAAAGCGCTTGTCACGATGACTTGGATGGAATGCTATTAAGACAGGATTTGGTGTTCGCTTAATCGTTGCTACGACCATACCAACAGAAGGGGGGCGTCCTTTGGCATCAGGTCGAAGGAAAATCGGATTCATACCCGACCGCCCCGTATAGTATCTCTCATGCTGGTCGGCCGTGGGTTCATTGGGGCAGATGAGAACTGCCAGTTTCCTGGGGCTTATTAAATGATACAGGCCACTAAGGGAGGACATATTCGTGGACTTACCACTGCCGGTGCCAGCAGAAATAATCGTCAAGAGTGTCGCGAAGATGGTAGGCGCATCTGCACAGAGAAGGCTGTTTTGCTCATCGCGACTCTTAGGAGAAAGGCTGCAACTTTCCATTTTGTCTTACAAATGGAGTGTCGTTATCAGTGAGGTACCCGCCTGTGCCCCCCGCCTTCAATTTTTATTTTCATGGAAATAGAATCCCTTTGAGCAAAATCACCCTTATTCTTGCAGTATCTATAACATTTGTGATTTTAGCCAGCAGGAAGACCAGATCCAGCGATCCGTTCATACATTCGTTTCCGAAGCGCCCGTAGCACGTCACCGCAGAACAGCAATAGCGCCGTCGAAGGCATCGTCGCACCAAGAATGTAGCCTGTATAAGTTAACGCCATCTGAGAGGACAAGTAGAAGATCACAATGAGCGAAGAAACTAGACACCAATGACCCATCGATGTATAGATAAATACACTGATGGACAGGAGATTCGGCATGGTCTTCCACGCCGCCACGGCCGCTAAGATCCATGCTAGAAGGAGCACCGACATGAAGATCCACGTCGCAGTTCCGAAGAGCGACCGAGCTGCAGAACCATAGATACTGACGACAAGGAGATAGTAAAAGGGGGCACCACCCACGATGGAGGCCAGTACATTATTTGAAGAGAGACCAGAGAGGATACCGTTGTAGGCCTTCCGAAGACCACTGCAGTAATCTCTGGTTGTTGCAGCTGTTTGAGGCGGCTGCAAAGGTTGTATCGGAACAGTCACAGAGGCATCAGGAGTTGACATCGTGTAAACCCAATTTAGAGAGGTGTTGCCACATCAAGTTTTCGACAAAAAATATTAAAGAATCAGCACGGCCATGACCCTTTTAGATAGGAGGATCCCCCATGAGTTTTATCTGATCTACCGCAGCACAGGCAGCCTTTGCTTCTGCAGCGGCCCACCCTAGTTTGCCGGACCTGGGCAGAACAACTCCTATTATCTTTGTTGTGCTGACTCTACCGCCATTCTCCTGCTGCCTCATCCTCTCTTTGTATTCCTGTATATCCTTCTTCATCTGCTCGGTCAGCTGTGTTTGATTCGGAGAGGACCGCGTTGGCTTCAGCGTATTCAGGTTGATAGTGTACATGGAACTGCCGCCACGACCACAGTTTGGCATAGACTGTTCCAAGAAGGTAAGCAGAGGAATATCCTTCCACTCTGTGATCTTTCCGTTGCAATAGTCATCCGCACGTAAATCCTCATCGCCTCTTCCGCCGGGGTAGCTGTATGTCTTACTCTTATCCCGATCATCCCACATCTTTAGCCCAACAGAGCGGCCGATCTGGTTCATCAGCTCGCGGCTTATATAGTCCTCTGAGAACATCATCGTGCCTACCGTACAGTACGATAGGCACAGTGTCAAGTGTTTAGTTTTTACAGCACGATCCTCCCGTTTACATCTATTATAAATATGTAATATTTTAAACAAAAAAGTGCAGCGCCGCACTCCATCACTAACCACGCCCCTGCAGCTCCACCAAACAGGCCAGAAACTCCCGCGACTCCTCAGGTAACCACGTCGTCAAATCATAGCGTTCCCATGTAGCCGTCAACGGATTAATCAGAAGGCCCCATTTCACTTCAGATGTAAACGGCAGAGAGCCGTGCCGCCCCATCGCCACATAGGCCAACAGCTGTAACAGGTTGGACGCTGAACTGGAGCCACGGAGATCCGCCGCATCAATTGCCGACCCGCACTTGATCTCAATGATTCCATCCTTCATCATCATATCGATCTCCCCATGAATGAGCGACTCCGTTTCGACCGGAATATCGGCCGAGAACTCGACATCAACAGCAGCCATACACGCATGTCGAATAACTGCCCCCGCCGGCACCACCGACGCCGCCGCAAACTCATCAAATCCCGCCGGCAAACCCTGATACGAGTTTACCGGAGCATCGATTGCGCGGATCTCACTGAGCTGCGACCGAGCATACAGGTTGTAGGTCTGCGACAGCAGATAGGCATCCCGTATTCCCTCCGTAAACCCCTTGTGGGTTTCCAGAATCCGAGCCTCCGCCGCCGAATACAGCCCGTTCAGAGCAGGAATCATACTATACTTTCGCCCCCGAAACCCAGCAATAATGCGCACAGCCGTAATGTAATGCATTGGATCCGCATTCGGCATGTTACCCGCCCGATCAAAGAACTGCTCAATGGCCTGCGTCATCTGAGCAAGAGAAGCCGTGACATACTGTTTATGAAACCAATTGTTCCTTGACATGTAGCCCAGCACCTCCAGGATTCGACACTGGAGCGTCGGTGTCCGCGTTAAGCTCCGTTTGATCATCCAGTCCACAAAGGTCCCAAAGGCGAGTTCACGATTCCGCGCCTTCATTTCGGCGTAGATTGCATCGTGCATAAGTGGTTCGCCCCGGTGAAAGGTGGCCGCGATATGTTCGCTGCAGGCGGTAAGCCGTGCATATAGATCAGGATGTTGCAGAACACGCCGAAGTAGTTCCGTAACACCAATTGGAAACACATCCAGACGTTCCGTCACCGCCGGCTCCTCTGATCCCCACAATTCGATATCCATGGTCGCCTCCAGAGCGGAGCCCATGCGTGCAAAGAGTCGATGCCGTCCTCCACGATTCGCATTCCCAAAGATCAGCAGCCGCTCCGCAGCCCGTGTCAGGCCCACATAGAGGAGATTTGTCTTTTCGGCAAAGAATCCTTCATCTTCCACTTCGCCGGGCTTCACGTCATAGATAGCATCACTCACATTGATAAGTGCAACGATGTCCCATTCGAGCCCCTTGGAGGCATGAAAGGAGGAGATCTGCACGGGTGCAGCCTTGGCGTGGACATCGTATTTGATTTCCACAACGGCCGTCGTCGCATCCTCTTTGGCAATCCGATGGAAATCTGTGTAGGGGAGTCGAGCGGACAGGAGTGCTTCGATCGTGGCGAAGGACTGACACTTGATTACAGGAAAGATGAGTGCTACGGATTTACCTGTGGCCTTGGCTTCTTTGATGATCGGCACAAGCACATCGACGACGGCTTCTTCATAGGCTCCAATGCCCCCTCCTTCATCGTAACTCCGTGCATATTCGTAGTAGCAGGGTTTCCTTCCTCCAGCAGAAGGCGCAGTCGCTGCTGCAGCCACCATCGGCAACACATGCCCTCCCCGAATCTCTTCATCAAAGACGGCGTTCACAGCTGCCAGAATCGCGGCCGTGCTGCGGAAATTGGTAGTCAGCCGAAATGTCTTTAACTCCGGCACAATCTCCGACTGCAGGAGCCGGCGCAGGAACTCATTGGAAGTACCGCGAAAGCGGTAGATATTCTGCGCCAGATCGCCGATGGCAATGATACGAAGCGCGGGCTGAATTCGCTTGAAGAGAGCGATGAACTCAAACTGTGCCTTGTCGAGATCCTGAAATTCATCCACCACCAGCAGCTTGAATCGTCGGAGAATCGCGACAAGTGCGGGCGCAGGCGATGGTGATCGCAGCTGTTCAAGGACAAACTCCACGTGTTTCTCCATGATGCCATCATACAGATGAGCCGCGGGCGGCATGGCAATCCCGGCAGCGCGCAGAATATCAAACATCACACGATGGAACGTGCCGCAGCAGATACTGGTATGCGGACCGATCAATCGGCGGACTTTTTTGCTGATATCGAATGCAGCCAGGCGTGTAAAGGTAATGAAGGCGATTTCACTGTCGCGCAGACCACGCTGGATGGCGCGTTTCACATACAGAGTCAGGGTCGTCGTTTTCCCTGATCCTGCAGCGGCAATAATGCGGAAACTGCCGGTTTGTTCATCTATAATCGCTGCTTGTTCAGCTGTAGGGTTCATCCTTGTGATCCACCCTACCGTGAAGAGCAGGGTTCAACTTTTTACAAGTGTCTGCTCCTTCTGTGCTTCGTCTTCCGTTGTTTCTTTGAACGTTGATTTGTTGTTGATTTTGTTCTGCGCCTACCCCCATCTCTATACAGTGTCTTCAAAAGGTCAAGCACAGGTTCCATTTTTTCCCGTGCTTCAGGAATGTCTTGTGTATGCCAACCAAGCACACCACGAGCTCTTTCAAGTAAATCATTGCTAGTTACAGCACCACGATTAATGAGCTCAATGGCATTTTCTGGTTGCCGCATCCGAATCGCCCAAAATAGTGCTGGTCCAAAAACTCCATGGTCTGCATGAAGATCAGCCCCCTTGTCTAAAATAGCCTTCACTAACTCGGTGCTAGCACCTTCGCTTGCAATCATTAATGCAGTAAAATCGCTATTATTACGGGCATTGACATCAACACCGGGCTTTGAAAGAATAGCGAGTGCGACCGGAACAAGGGGCTTAAGACATGCCGCAATTAGAGCAGTGTTTCCACTTTCCTCATCAACTAAAGAAAGATCCGCACCAGCTTCGATAAGCCGAAGAGATTCTTCTACATTTTCATTTTGGATAGCCGCATGCAACTGGCGACCGAGCGCAACGGAAGCTACATTAGGAAGAGCAGGAGGAGGAGCATTAGGGAGAGCAGGAGGAGGAGCATTAGGAAGAGCAGGAGGAGGAGCATTAGGGAGAGCGGGAGGAGCAGCAGGAAGAGCAGCAGGAGCAGCAGGAAGAGCAGCAGGAGCAGCAGGAGGAAAGCGGAGGGCGGGAGCAGGAACAGTCGGTCTTTTCGGCAATGATCTGTAAAATTCAGCAAGATTAAATCCAGCAGCAGCAGATGCACCTAAGCGTTGATTTACCACGCTTGGCTGTCGGAGTAGGGATTCGGGTCGCTGTAACGGAGGCATGCCTGCTCTTGAAGAGGAATCAGCAGGAGGTGAATTAACAGAAACGAAAGATCTTACTAGTCGGGTCCCACTAGGTGAATTAACGGATACAAAAGATCTGGGTGATATCTTTTTTAAAGCAAATAATGCTGCGCGTGATTCTCTATTTTCTGCTGCAAGTGCTACACCCGAAGGGCCGCCGCTGCCACCCAAAGGGCCACGGCCTTCAAGAGCCGTTATTCTTGCAACAAGGGGCGCAGCAGCAATTCCAATTTGCTGATCCACATACCGCGGTGTAGATCCTAATTCTCTACTACTGCCGGGCAAAGGGATACTGCTCGCAGCGGCAGCACCGGGTGCTCGGCCAAGTCGCGCTTCGAGTGCTGCCATCCTGGCAAAAAGGGGCGTAAATGCTAGTCCTATTTCCTGATTTGTATAGCCTTGACTGGCTTCCATATGATTGCTCTTATACAACGGTTTCATTTGCGGTTTTGCAGTCAACCCGCTACTCACTTCGAGCGCTGAAATACGTGCTGAAAGAGGTGCCAGTGTTAGAAAAATTTGCTGATGTAAATAGCCAACATCGGCCATTACTTGCAAACTCATATCTATTGAATGTATCTGAATTTTTATCAATGAACAAAAAATGTAAGCGCAGCTGGTAACTTTTGCTGTAACAAGTAGGATGGACATACCGCCCTATCTTATGGAGACCTACAAGGCCGTGATGCGGAAAGGCACAACCGAAGAATTGTATATAGAAATCGAGAATCTAAACAAAGATCCGAACCCCATCGCTCGATCCCAGTTGGTGCCAGTTGTGGAGGAAATAATAAGAGAACGTGCTGCAGCCATAGATAGTAGAAGCAATGATGAGATTGGATTCGGATTTATGACTCCCGAACAGAAAGTTGCGTACAGGGCGAAACAAGCGGCGCGACGGCTAGAGAGAGCGGTCGCTGCAAAAAAAGAGGCCGATAAAAAATGACAAAGCCTGGGACTAAGTCTTTTTCAGAGCCTCCAGTTGCAGCTGAAGGCGGCCAATTTCTGTCTCCATATCTACAATCTTTTTGTCCCGTGCAGCTCTCGCTGCGATGGATCCCAAGACCAAATCTGGTTGTTGTGTGTATTAGTAGCAGAGTCAATAGTGGGGAACTGGGTTGCATCAATAAACTGCAAAAACAAGTTCTGTCCCCCGAAATAAAAAATATCCCGAATATATGACCAGTCTAGATCTGTGCCATTTTGGAGACAAGTGTGGACCTGGCATTATCATTGACGATATACTAAAAACCAAGAAAAAGAACTTATTTATGCTCGGCGGGTATCCCTTCAATAATATACTTCTATATCTTACTGATGGTGATTATGAAAGTATATATGATAAGGAGCAGCTTGTCGTGCTCCCTAATCACCATGTTAAACACCGAAAATACAATTTTACATTCAATCACGAGTATATTATTAGGGAGTCTATTCAGGAGTCAAAGTTAGCAAATTATGATGTAGTCCGAAGCAGATTTGATATCAAAATCATGAACTTCAAAAAAATGCTTTCTGCCGACAATATGTGTGTATTTATTACTTTTACAAATAATTTAGAAGATTTAAAACTTACCGAAATGCTTGAATGGCTTACCATACATAAAAAAAATTTCCATTTAATGATATTCACAAATTGTGCCTCCACGAGCACGAATGAACTCAAACATTGTTCAATCCTGCGGCTTTCTCATTCGTATGAAAAGTGGCATGAAATGGATCCAGTAACAAAACGAATTCTTTATACAGAAATCTACGATACATTTATTAAATGCTTACATGATAATGCTATAGAACATACATTCCCGATGAATATTGAAGAGGGATGCAAATTGCCAAAATGGTAAATTGCTCGTAAGAAGATTATTCAAAGATCACAACCTCACAGTTTTCTGATCCCTCCTCATCCAGAATTTCGGCAACAGAAGCACCCAGAGTCGCCCTAGGGAAGAACCATAGCGCATCCTCACTTGGCCGAACATTAGTCAAAGGGAATATAAGGCTCTTGTCCTTGCTGCCGTATATGAACTGATTTGCAGGGATCCCCTCTGCCTTAATCGCTTCAACGGCCTTTAGGAACGCTGCCTTTTTACCAGAACCGGCACCTCCTACTACGATGCGATACCGCATGTCATCACCCAGCAGTGCATCGCGAAAGTAGCGGACCTTTTCGCTTTCGGTATGAAGACGGAGAGGAGCAGCCATTGTATGAAACCCAAAAAGAGGACCCAAAACCATCGTCAATTTTGGAAAAAAGTTTATTTGTTGGCGGCCCTATAGGCCGTCGCACGTAGGCGGCCCAGTGTACGACACAATCATTCAATTTTTCGACCATTTTCAGAATTATAAATTTCGGGCAAAAACATCAGCCTGCATTCGATCTTAATAAAAAGTAAAGACAAGTTATATGGAATATCCAAACCACAAAATACCGACAAAGACAGCACGGCTCCGCACTAAGCAGAAATCCTTAAAACTCTCAGTCTATGAGAATGACCATACAGTTGAAATCTATATTGGCGGCCCGGCAGTCTATTGCATACACGCATTCATTAACAAGCCAACCTCCGTTTTTGTTAGTCACGGGATAGCCGCACTGTCAAATGGCACCATAGCGAACATACTTTACAATATAGAATGTTCACTTGAGCATAATTTTCAAAAGGGGCTCGATACAACCGCAATCGTGCAACTGCTCATCTCATATATCAAGAAGAACTACCCCTATATAAAAACACTATCCTTCAATGACGCCAGCCATAAAACATGCGACAATGGTCACATAGTAGAACTGTCTGAAATGAGCTACATACGCACAGGTAATACGTGGTATCAAAAACATTTTCATGCTTTTTTGAACGAAAAAGACCAATCACGGTTCCTTGCGGCGACCGCAAGATTCCAGACTCTGAAGCCCCGCTTCACATGGGCACAAATGAAGTCGATCATGTCGATCGATCAAGATGACCACGAAAAGATATTTGAAGATGCTGCTACTTGGCAGGATTTCTTCGGGCCTCTCTCTGATAGCATGGGTCTACCGGAGTTCTGCATCTTCGTTGCCCCCTGGTTACATACATTTCTTCTCCAAAGTTTAAGGTTTAATTTTTCGGGTCCAATGTATATAATACCTGTAGACTTGATTTCCGAATTACACTATGAAGAAGAAGCATTAGCACAAGGCGGAAAAAGATTTACACGGAAACATCGACGACATCTGAAACAACGGCCTCTGAGTATAATTGACTAAAAGTGATGGCCCTTGATCCGCCAGAAGGGACTCGCACAATGAACGACGAAGAGAAGCAAATCCTAGCACTCTATCAAGAAAAATGGACAATGGAGGTCCATGCCCAGCTGGGAGATCAGATCGAGTCGGTGACCCCAACCTATGAGGCCAAACGAAACCCCTATCGCTACCTCGACAATGACTACTGCCTTCAGATGCTAACCGACTCTACTGTCATGAACTCCACCCTAAATGTGGTGAAGGCCCTAGAAGCCCTTCGACAAGGCCTGACCCCCGCCTTTGTGGATGCCGCCCGTTGGAACGGTGCAGTCAGCCTTGATACAAAAGTCGGAGCCAAATTCCGTATTGAACTCCTCCAGAAACTAACCCGGCCGATCACGGTGGATGTGATTAAGATAGAGTAGTTTGCTCCACCGCATCAGAAAATCCAATCCCGTCTCATGACTTCCTTGTTTGTTGCCGTTGTGATACGAAACTTGGAAATCCCACCTGCCTTTTTATGTCCATCATAGTGCTTCTTCAAGATAGCGACAGCAGCCTTCATCGTGGCCAGACCGCCTTCGTAGGTATGAATATACTTATAAGGATCCGTGGGTGCGGTCGCGTAGTCAAAGAGACCAAAAGACCACCCTGTCGCTTCGAGGAGTTTCTGAGTCGGCTGTGCTTCATGTTCCAAATCACATCGCGTAGGAAGGTTTCCACTCTTCTCACAGCCAGGGGTAAGATCGAATGCCACGGTAATGATCCCGTCGTTCTCTAACGCGTACCGTCGTTCATCTGTCATCTCCATCTTCCATCGTCTGTGCCGGGTTTTCCCATTTTTCGTGGCGTGGTTGCCGAAAGGTGCCCATACATGCTTTGCATTGGGATCCACATTGGTGAAAAGGGACTGATCATCCCGCCATCGCACATCCTGCGCTTCAATAACAGTCCACCAGTATCCGTTGACGCCTCGGCGCATTGTGTTGGGCTTGAACGCATCGGGATTCAAGGAAGGCCGACCATCCCTTTTTAGTGTCTTCTGTACCTTCCGTGTTTTTGCCATTCTACTAGGGGCCTATAAAAAAGGGGCCTTACACTGATACAAGAGGCACAAGACATACAGGCGCCATAGCTCTAATCATCTGCACCAGCCGCTCTGTCTCCAGCGGATGCCAACTGTAGCGCCGACTGAGCCGTTTCACCACAACATCCTCTAGCGAAGGCATTGGCGATGGCAAGGTCCAGGACCACGAACAGCCCTTCAGGATGTTCACAATCACGATTGTCCGCACCGGCCGTCCAAACTGGCCCAGCAGCAGCGCATACATGAGAGTCTGCAGTATCCACTCCTGTGAGCATTGATCCATTCCACTAGCCTTGATTTCAGTCAGAGTCGCAGACTCCGGATCATAAATATCGCAGCGGCCCGTGATTCCCACCATATGATTCTTCTTGTTAAAGATCCGTTCTTCATCCGCAGAAAACCCGCCTACGATATTCAGCTCCACCTCAAACTCTGCAGCCCCTGTGATCGAGGTCACAAACGCCTCAATATTCGCATGAAGTTCACGAATCTCCTCCGTAAAATAGCCCAGAAAGGTATTGACCGCGGGGCGGTACAATGCCTGTGTTAGCTGGGTATAAAACAGGCAGACATTCCATATGCATTCGGGTCGCAGCGCCGCATTGGGCGTCTCCGACACAAACTCCATCAAATCACGGCGGAAACCAGCCGAACTGAAGACGGCATGAACCACCCGCTGCCCCGCAGCCACAATATCACAAATCGCGGTCCGAAGGTCCGGATTCCGCTTGAAAAAGGAGTCATACCGTGCCATATACACATCAAACGGCATCCGATTGTTGGCGATATCGTACATGCAGCTCAACAGTCGTTCATCCTCTGTATAGATTACAGAGTCAGAGCCACCATCAGAATCCAGTGCCAACAACAGCTCGAATAGAGCCTTTGGCCGCACCCGTCGCTGAATGAGCATTTCTGCTAGAACGCCCATCATTATGTAGTGATCCTCCTGAAACGGTGTTTCGATCCGCTGCCGAGATCCAAAGACGACCTTCTCTTCAAGCCTCTTCCATGGATGCATGATCAGATTCTTGGCCTGTTCTAATTCCTTGGAAATGTCTTCCTTCACTTTCAAGAGAGATTTATCGCCCACGAGCAATTTGTCTTTCTCATAGGTGGCCGTCCACACGGGCCACAGTCCATAGGCTGCTCGGTGCCACTCTAGGATGCTGAAGTAGGGATCTGGCATCCCTCCGAACCCTGCCGACCCCAAAGACCAAGAGCAGTAGGCCAAGCGTTCCAAGAGACCCGGATCCCGATCCTGCAGTCGCCACAGATACCGCGATGG
>Ga0114971_10000409_pt1 | contig 27785 bp, 26 predicted proteins | sample M_140625_MF_Meta_FD_87320 | JGI IMG/M metagenome (GOLD analysis project Ga0114971, IMG submission 87320) | Freshwater microbial communities from Lake Montjoie, Canada to study carbon cycling - M_140625_MF_MetaG | ecosystem: Environmental > Aquatic > Freshwater > Lake | place: Lake Montjoie... | reverse complement strand
TGAAGTCGGTGTACATGAATTCGATAACGTGACGGAAGCGACCATCGAGTGCCATTCCCCCGCCGAGACCCGCGAATGCATTTTCGCTGATCGGCGTCCCCAAAACTCGGTCTGGGTACTTCTCGACCAATCCTTTTGTTGCACCGTTCGTGCCACCCTTGAGGCGGTGCACGTCTTCGCCAAGAACGACGATTCGGGCGTCGGTTTCCATACGGCGGTCCATGACGGCGGCGACCGCGTCAACAAAACGTACTTCTTCCTTTTTGCCGGTGTGCGTCGCAAATTCTTCGGTTCGAACACCACTCAATTCCGACGCGTCGCCGCGAACACCAACGTTGACAAAGTCTGTGCTCGGCCACAGGTCGGGGCGAATCCGACGCGCGCCCGGCTTGCCCGCTGGGTCGGCCTCGAGTAGCTCGTTCACGGCCCGTTCCATCGCAGCCTGCGCCTGTGCTCGAACGCTATCGACCTCGTCCTGCTCAATCAACCCGAGTGTCATCATTTCGTTGGCAACTCGGGTTAGCGGGTCACGTCCGCGCCACTCTTCTTCCTCGTCCTTTGGCCGATATCCAAAGGCGCTACCTGGGAATGGACCGTTCTGGTGGAAGAACCGATAGACCTCGGCTTCGATTACTGCTGGGCCGTTGCCCGCGCGAGTGTGCGCCTCTATTTCTTGCATCGCGAGGTGCACAGCAAGGGGATCCATGCCGTCCACTCGCCAGCTCGGAATTCCGAAACCGGTGCCGCGACCAGACAACCGTTCTTCTGCGGTGACTTCCGAGACGTGCGTGGACACCGCGTAAAGGTTGTTCTCAATAAAGAAGACCAGTGGAATATCCCACGCGGCGGTGAGGTTCATCGTTTCCAAAACGGAACCAATGTTTACCGCGCCATCGCCGAAGTAGCTGACGGTCAGATCACTGGTTTCTGAGTGTTGCTGGGCCCATGCATTACCCGCTCCCAGGGGAACACCGCCGCCGACGATTGCGTTGGTTCCGAGCGCTCCAGCTTCTTTCCACTGCAAGTGCATCGATCCACCGCGTCCGCGACAGTACCCTTGTGCCAAACCCAAAATCTCAGCGAGTGTGCGCTGAAGTACTTCTTGAATCGGTTCATTCACCAGGTTGGTGACATCGAGGCCGTCCGGAGTCACAAATCCAATCGCCTTCGCCAAGAATTGGTGGTGACCGCGGTGTGAACCGTTAACGGCATCGGTTCCGCGCAGTCCGACGATAGAACCAACAGCGCCGCCCTCTTGTCCGATGCTCGAGTGGGCGGGACCGTGCACTAAACCTTCAGCGGCAAGTTGCAGAACGGTTTCTTCGAAGGCACGAATGAGGTGCATCTGTCCCAGCATGGTTTCAAGGAGGCGCGGGTCAGCATCACGCCAATCTTCCGGTGTGGTGCGGAGTTCCACCCAGGGTTCTTTCGGGGAAAGCTGAATTTTCTCGGTCATCGTTGACTCCAATGCAGGGACGAACAGTTATGGTTTATCTGCCTACCCATAGAATAGCAAAATGTATCCAATTGGCAAATAAATTTGTCCAGATACCAATAAAATCTGAGTTTATAAGCCAGACTGTATCCATTCAGAAGATTTAGGAGTTGACATGAGCTCAGGAATCCCTGGTTTGCGGGGTACAGACCACATTGGTTTCACCGTGCCCGATATCGAAGAAGCGACGGTCTTCTTCCGGGACATCATTGGCTGCGAACTGGTTTACGACCTGGGCCCATTCCAGAGTGACGACGACTGGATGGCAGAACACCTCAATGTGCATCCTCGAACGATCATGAAGCAGATACGTTTCTTCCGCTGCAAATACGGGTCCAACTTTGAGATCTTCGAGTACATTTCGGCTGACCCCGACGGCCCTCGCCCACAACCGCGCAATAGCGATATCGGCGGACACCACCTGTGTTTTTATGTGGACGACATCGATTCGGCAATTCAGTACCTCAAGGACAACGGGATTCAAGTACTGGGCGACAAGACCAAAAGTTCCAATGCGAGCCTTGGGCAGACCTGGGTCTATTTTTTGAGCCCCTGGGGAATGCAATTTGAACTGTGCAGCTACCCGAACGGAAAAGCGTACGAGAAAGATGCAAAGGTGACGTTGTGGCATCCAGCCCACCCAGCACAGTAGCCGCGGCCCTGCGCGAAGAAATTCTCAACGGAACACTCGCCCCAGGTGAACGAATCGTTCAAGAAGAGATTGCTGAACGTTTCGGAGCAAGTCGTCAGCCGGTTCGCGATGCTCTTCGCCTCCTTGAGGGCGACGGACTCGTCACGCTGAAAGCGAATGCCGGAGCATGGGTTTCTCAATTGTCCGAGAGCGAATGTGACGAAGCGTATCTTGTGCGGGAAAGACTCGAGCCGCTTCTGATTTCTCACAGCATCCCGAACCTCACGAGTGTTCAGATTGAGCGACTCACCCAGTTGGCGGACGAGATTGAAAAAACAACCGACATCGAAAGCTTCTTGCGTCTCGACAGGGAATTTCACCTGTTGTCCTACGCCGGAGCCAACGATGGAATGCTCAAAGAATTTGTGGAGCGCATCTGGAACACCACGCAGCACTATCGACGCGCCTTTGCGCAATTGAATGGGTTTGCAGGTTCCGACGTCACTCACATCGAGCACAAACTGATTGTGGATGGCATCGTTCAGAAAGACACGCGCCAGGCAGAACTTGCGCTGGAAGCCCACATTCGCCGGACTCGAGTCACGTTGGCCCAGCACCGTGAACTATTTGTGTGATTCCGTTACGGTGACATAACGGGAAAAGAAAGACAGGGTCATGGAAACTCGCGAACCGACGCTCGACGACATCGACGAACTGCGTCAACTGATCGATGAGCAAGAGAGTGCGCTCGACTCGAAACACAAGCCGGCATCTGCGTCGTGGCCCGTTGAACTCATCCGTGGACACAACGATGCCCCGCGAAATCGCGTCTGGATTGAGGGCGGCAAAATCGTCGCGTGGGCGAGTCTTCAACCCGACGAGCACCGTCATCGTGTCGAGATTGAGCTCTTTCGCGTACCCGGGTTTTCCGCTTGTGCCGACGTGTGGGAGTGGTGCCGGGTTCTTGGTGACGAGGAGTTCCACGATTGGACGCTGTGGCCGACCGCGAACTACCGCGATGAGGAAATGGCCGACCTGTTCACGTCGACGGGGTTCGAGTTATTGCGCCGCTACCACCTGGTAACACGACCTCTGAGCGGCGAGGACTACCCGGTTCTGCCCGCGAACGCGTCGATTGATGTCATCACCACCGATGAGGATTTCGCCGACTGGCACCGCGCTCACCAAGACGCATTCTCTCAACACTTTGGCTTTGCGCCACGACCCGCGGAAACGTGGATACCGCATTTCCGCGATTACGACGGTGTCGACCCCGATGGGCGGTTCCTACTCCGTGTCGACGGCCAAGTCGCCGGGTTCGTCAGTTGCACCAACGACAACGCTCACGAAAACGGCGGGTTCGTCGACGTGCTGGGCGTTTGTCACGACTTCCAGGGTCGCGGTTTAGGTGAATTGTTGTTGCGCTGGGCCTTCGCGTATTGCGCGAGCCGCTCATTCAGTGACGTCGACCTCGCGGTGGACACGGGAAACTCGTCAGGAGCGTTAGGACTGTATTCGAAGGTTGGATTCACCACGTTGTCCGAGTACCACCTCTACGCGAGGCCAACCGACTAGGTGCGCTACCGTCTAGCGAGCGACGGGGTCAACCGCGGTCAACAACCACTGACCGTCCGCAAGCGCTACGAGGGTTAGACCGAGCACTGCGACGACCGGAAGGGCTGCGAGGTGAAACCAGCCTCGGAGTAGCGGTTTCACCGTGTCATCAATAAGAGAACGCCGTCGTGTACCCGTTCATTGCGGGTTGGCCTCCGAGGTGCGCATAGAGGACGTTGCTGCCCTCTGGGAAATAGCCCTCGCGGACGAGATCGATCATGGCGGCCATCGACTTACCTTCGTAGACGGGGTCGGTGATCATCCCATCCATGCGTGCAGCGAGTTCGATGGCCTCGATTGTCCGAGGGCCGGCGATGCCATAGATGCCGTCGTGCCAACGGTCGAGTAGAACGATTTCATCGTCCCTGACCTCGCGACCCAGTTCGATACCCGCTGCGGTGCGACGCGCGATGCGCGCAATCTGTTCCCAGGTCTTTTCCACCGTTGCCGACGCATCGATTCCCAGAACCGTGGATGCACGATCCGAGTGGGCAAATCCGGCGATCATTCCACCCTGTGTTGACCCGGTCACCGAACAAACAATCACGTTGTCAAAGGTGACACCGAGTTCTTTTTCCTGGTCTTCGACTTCGAACGCCCATCCGGCAAAGCCATGACCGCCCAGTTCGTGGTCGGACGCCCCGGCGGGAATCGGATAGGGCTTGCCACCACGTTCCTCAACAGACGCAATGGCCTCTTCCCACGACTTCCGAAACCCGATATCGAACCCTGCCGGGTCGAGTCGTATCTCGCCACCAAGGATGCGACTCAACAGGATGTTGCCCGTCTTCTCGTAATTGACCTCGTCCCAGTCAACCCAGTGCTCTTGGACCAGCACCGCTCGAAGCCCCAGTTTCGCTGCAACCGCCGCGACCTGACGAGTGTGGTTCGACTGCACACCACCGATCGACACGAGGGTGTCACAACCCTGGTTGATGGCGTCGGCCGCGAGGTATTCCAGCTTGCGCGTCTTGTTGCCGCCATAGGCTAACCCTGAATTGACGTCTTCTCGCTTTGCCCACAGTGCGACCTTGCCACCGAGGTGTTCGGTCAAGCGATCGAGGCGGTGAACGGGCGAAGAGCCAAATCGCAGATTGACGCGGGGAGTATTCTCGAGGGCAGCACGTGTCATGGGATAATACTAATCAGTGACGTAGAGCCGATGCTGGTCCTCTATGCGGAAACTAAGGCAAGGACAACGATGTCCAACACAACAATTGACAGTCTGTTACACGAAAAACGTCGCTTCCCACCGTCGGCCGATTTCGTCGCTAACGCCATTGCTCAGCCCGAGTTGTACGAGGCCGCATCGGCGGACCGCCTCGGTTTCTGGTCTGACCAAGCCCGCGCGCTGCACTGGCACAAACCCTTCACCCAGACGCTGGACTGGTCTGATGCCCCATTCGCGAAGTGGTTTGCCGATGGCGAGATCAATGTTGCCTACAATTGTCTCGATCGTCACATCGAGGCTGGACTCGGTGACCGCGTTGCCATCCAGTTCGAAGGCGAGCCCGGCGACTCACGCGCCATCACCTACCGCGAATTGACCGACGAGGTCCGGAAGGCGGCAAACCTTCTCGCCAGCCTCGGTGTGGTGCGCGGCGACCGAATTGCCATCTACATGCCGCTTGTCCCCGAGGCCGTTGTCGCGATGCTCGCCTGTGCGCGCGTTGGCGCGATCCACTCAGTGGTGTTTGGTGGTTTCGCCGCCGAGAGCCTTCGCGCCCGAATCGATGACGCAGAGGCCAAACTCGTCATCACCGCCGATGGCGGTTTTCGCAAGGGCGCCGTGTTCAACCTCAAGGACGCGGTCGACGAGGCCGTCGCGCAGACTCCGACCGTCGAGAAGGTGCTTGTCGTAAAGCGCACCGGAAATGACGTTGCGTGGGTTGCCGGACGAGACCTCTGGTGGCACGACGAGATTGCCCCCATGAGCGATGACCACATCGCGCAGGGATTCCCCGCAGAAAATCCGTTGTTCATTCTGTATACCTCCGGAACGACCGGAAAACCGAAGGGAATACTCCACACAAGCGGTGGTTACCTCACGCAGGCAACGTTCACCCATAAAAACGTCTTCGATCTTCACCCCGAATCAGACGTGTATTGGTGCACGGCGGACATCGGCTGGATCACCGGCCACTCGTACGTCGTTTACGGCCCGCTTGCCAACGGTGCGACCCAGGTCATCTACGAGGGCACGCCTGACTTCCCCGCTCCCGGTCGCTGGTGGGACATCATCGAAAAGTACAAGGTGTCAATTTTCTACACCGCCCCCACCGCGATTCGTTCCTTTATGAAAGCCGGTCGCGAAATTCCACAAGCGCGCGACCTGTCATCGCTTCGGGTACTCGGATCGGTTGGTGAACCAATCAACCCCGAAGCGTGGATCTGGTACCGCGAGGTCATTGGCGGCAACAACTGCCCCATCGTCGACACGTGGTGGCAGACCGAGACGGGTGCCATCATGGTTTCGGCTCTACCGGGCATCACCGTAACGAAACCCGGTAGCGCCCAGGTTCCGATTCCTGGAATCACCGTCGACGTTCTTGACGACAACGGCGTCCCGGTTGGACCTTCGGCCGGCGGGCTCCTCGTCATCACCGAACCGTGGCCGTCGATGCTTCGCGGAATCTGGAAAGACCCCGAACGATATACAGAGACCTACTGGTCAACGTTTGACGGCACATACTTCGCGGGTGACGGAGCTCACCTCGATGCCGACAAAGACGTCTGGCTTCTCGGTCGGGTCGATGATGTGATGAACGTATCTGGGCACCGTCTTTCCACGATGGAGATCGAATCGGCACTCGTCTCGAATCAGGCCGTTGCCGAATCGGCCGTGGTCGGGGCAGAAGACGAGGTGACTGGGCAGGCCGTTGTCGCCTTCGTCGTCCTCAAGAAGCGTGCTGCGGGCGTCGCGAAACCTGAGGATGAGATCGCCGCACTGAAAGCGCACGTGGTCAAAGAAATCGGCGCTATCGCCCGACCTCGCGACATCTATTTGGTCGACGATCTACCCAAGACACGCTCGGGCAAGATCATGCGCCGTCTGTTGCGAGACATCGCAGAGGGACGCGAGGTTGGTGACACAACGACACTTCTTGATACGAGCGTCATTCGCGTCATCGATGATCAGGTCAACTAACTCGATGACCTAAAGAACCCCTGGGCCATTCCGGCGACGGCGGGCACGACGGTCAACACGACAAACGCCGGGAACAGGCAAACCCCGAGCGGAACGAGCATCTGTCCAGGGAGTCTCTCTAGGGCTTCGCGAACTGTGAATCGAGCTGCTCGTCGTCGTTCGTGAGCGTCCGAGCGGATGAGTCCCGAGACAGGTATGCCCGTCTCACGAGCGGCGGCTCTAATGTCGACGATGCCCGTCCATTCCGAAGCCACCCCCCAGCGTTCGCCGCTCGCCCACAGAGCGTTCTCAACGTCGGCGCGCATCCCGGTGACCGACAAAATCTCGGCGACCACATCACCGAGAACACCCGTCGCCGGCGACGGCATGGGGATACGACGACGCAGGCGGTCCATCCACTTCCATCCGCCGAACGATGCCCCCACCCCGATTCCAAGACACAACCATCCAATCGGCGCGCCGAGCAGAAAGCCGAGGGCGTGCATACCGAAGAATTCGGTCACAATCAGTGTGAAAGCCGGCAGAGCGGTGAGCACTAACGCCGAATGACGTGCCGATGTGGCGGCGATGGTGGCCTCGCGTTCCAGTTCGATGTTTGCGTCGAGGGCGTCGGCAACAACGCGAAGGATACGCGTCCGCGGTGCTCCTGTCTCGCGCGCGATCTCGAGAATCTCGGACACAAAATCGTCTCCGCCCTCGCGGTCGACGCGGTGCGTGACCCCCGCGTCCAACGTCGCTGCGAGTCGCCTCAATTCAATCGGTGTCATCGCGACACCTCTAGAACGTCGCCCACGCGTCGAATCGCCCCTGAACTCAGTCGAATTCCGGATGCGGTGCGCTCGCAATGAATGATGCGGTCGAACGCGACCGTGGCGAGTCGCGCAATCGTCACGGGGTCGCGTCCCGCAATCATTCCCAGTGCGGTCAATCTCTCGGGTACCTCACCGAGTGTTCGGGCGTGAAGCGACGACAACCCGGGGTGACCCGCCGTGAGCGCCAAGAGTAGGTCAACGATTTCCGCACCGCGAACTTCGCCAAGCACGATGCGATCGGGGCTCATGCGCAACGACTCTCTCACCAAAGCGCCCATCGTGACCTGACCCGCGCCTTCCGCGTTCGCCGCACGCGTGCAAAGAAAAACGGCGTGAGGGTGGCGCGGCGTGATTTCCGGGATGTCCTCGATGACAAGGATTCGCTCCGAGGCCGGAATGCGCGCCATCAACAACTCCAACAGGGTCGTCTTGCCACTTCCCGTTGCACCCGTGATGAGGATCGACTGATTCTCGAGTTCCCCCCAATCCCACTCTGCGTCAACCAAATAGTCGTCGGTAGTAACGGGATTCTGACGCGGGAACCGAAGCGTCACAATGGCGCCGTCTCGCGCAATCGGTGGGAGCGCGATATGAATTCTGACCTGACCGGCGAGCGCCGCGTCGCCGAGCGGCCGCGCATCGTCTACCCGACCGCCCGCCGTTTCGACCAGCCCCACACCAATCCGCCGAGCCTCGCGCGGGTCAACAATGGTCTCCGTCGCGACAAACCCTCGGCCGTCGCTGCGCCACACCCGACCATCACCCGTGACACACAGATCGCGCACGTCGTCGTCGACTGCCGAGGCGAGCGGGCCGAGTGCTGAGTGGAGGGTTGGACTCATTCCCACAGCGTTACGTGGTGATGCTCTGCTCGCTCACCGCGACCGCATCATGGGGATAATCACACCCATGCGCCAACTGTGAATAAGGTTAGGACGAACGTTTACTCGAATTCGACGATGAGTTCGAGTTCGACCGGGGCATCCAACGGCAAAACCGCAACACCGACAGCGCTGCGCGCGTGAAGTCCACGTTCACCAAAAATCTCGACGAGCGTGTCGCTCGCGCCGTTCGCGACAGCCGGTTGACCACTGAAGTCGGGGGCGGACGCAACGAACACGACAAGTTTGACAATGCGGGTGATGCGGTCCACCGACCCAATCGCCGTCTGCGCAGCCGCGAGTGCATTGAGCACAGCGAGCCGTGTAAAGTCCTTCGCGTCCTCTGGGCTGACCTCTGCGCCAACCTTGCCGGTAGCCGGAAGCGAACCGTCCACAAACGGCAGTTGGCCAGCGGTAAACACAAGATTTCCCGTTACCGTCGCAGGGACATACGACGCAACGGGCTTGGCGACCGAGGGAATGACGATTCCCAGCTCAGCGAGACGCGCGGTAACAGACACGTGGTTTCCCTAACCGTTCAGAGGACGCTTGAAATAGGCGACAAGGCCGCCTTCAGGGCCAGCAATGATGGTGACGAGTTCCCATCCTTCCTCACCCCACGTGTTGAGAATCTGCGTGGTCGAGTGAATGATGAGTGGCGTAGTCGCATATTCCCAAAGGCTCACGATTGCTCCGTTTCGGAAATTCTTAGGTTGACTGGGTAATCTTGAGTCTATGCCCAACCTATTTACGCGTTTCACGACCACTGTCGGCTCTTGGCTCGGTTTGGGCATCGTCGGACTCATTTCAGGTGTCCTTGTAACGGTCATGATCGCTCCGACTCTCGCCGTGAGCGGAATTGCGATCAAGAACACTCTGTCGGTATTCGACGCGCTTCCTGATTTCATTGAAATCGGTCGTCAAGCTCAGAACAATGAAATTTATGTGCAAAAGAGTTCGGACAAAGAGAAGGGCTACGTGAAGATTGCCGATGTGTATTGGCAGAACCGCGTTGAAGTCCCGATTGACGAGATGTCGCAGTACCTCAAGGACGCGGCGGTTGATGGCGAAGATCGTCGTTTTTACGAACACAAAGGTGTCGACCTCACCGGCATCATTCGCGCCGCCATCGGGAATGTCACCTCTGGCGGCGTTACGTCCGGTGCGTCGACTCTCACGATGCAACTCATCAAGAATGTCTATGTCCAGCGTGCCGAAGCGTTGCCCACCGAGGAAGAACGAACCGCCGCCTATGCCGAGGCGACGGCGACGAGCACTGAGCGCAAACTGAAGGAAATCAAACTCGCGATCGGACTTGAGAAGCGTTTCAGTAAAGAGCAAATTTTGGAAGCGTACCTCAACATTTCCGGGTTCGGTGGAAACACCTACGGAGTTGAAGCCGCCGCAAATCGCTATTTCGGGGTCAGCGCTAAAGACGTCACTGCCGCGCAGGCTGCGTCGCTCTTGGCTATTGTCCAATACCCCGTGCTGCGGAATCTCGCACAACCTGAAAACTTTCCTGCGAACCAGTTGCGCCGCGATGACATCCTGAGGTCAATGCGCGATGCCGGTCACATCACCGACGCCGAGTATCAAGAGGCCGTGTCAATTCCCGTCGACGCAAATTTCATCAACCTTCAAGACCCCTCGAGTGGTTGTATCGCGGCCCAGAAATATTCACGGCATTTCTGCGATTACGTTGTGAAAAACGTGACGAACTTCGATGCGCTCGGGGCGACGGTCGATGAGCGAATCACGAACTGGAACGTCGGCGGGTACAAGCTATACACGACTCTTGACAATTCGTTACAAAAGTTTGCTCAAAAAGAGGTGTGGAATGTCCCCAAGTCCTCAACCCTCATGAAAATTGGCGCGGCATACGACTCGGTAGAGGTTGGTACGGGTCGCGTCCTGGCAATGACGCAAAACACGATATTCAATGACACTCTCGAAGGTGGCGGGGCTGAAGCCAGCGCCGTCAACTTCTCGACCGACCGGGATTACGGTGGGTCGAGCGGGTTCCAGACAGGTTCAACGTACAAGATCATGGGTCTTCTCGCCTGGCTAGATTCCGGCCGGGGTCTGAGCGAAGTTGTCGACGCGAGCGAATTCACAAAAGACCAGTCTCAGTTTTTGGACACTTGTGAAGACGGTGGCGGTCCGTGGGGTGGGCCATGGGAGTTCAAGAACGATGCAGATGCCCCCAAGGTTGTGACCGTTTTGCAAGCAGTGACCGCCTCGATCAACTCGGCGTTCGCGTCGATTGGAGAGCAACTCGACCAGTGTGCCATTCGTACGATGGCGCAGTCCCTCGGAGTTCACCGTGCGGACGGGACTGTATTGCAATCCAACCCCTCCGCAATTCTGGGAACAAATGAAATCGCTCCGCTGACAATGGCGACAGCGTGGGCCGGTATCGCAAATAACGGGATGTTCTGCGAGAGCATCATCCTCGATCACGCGGTGGGTCCCAACGGTGAGGAATTGCCCGGACAACCGGTGACGTGCAGTCAAACGATTGACCCCGAAGTAGCACAGGCCGCGATCTACGCGATGAAAACGGTAATGAGCGGCGGAACGGGATCTGCGGGTAATCCGGGGGACGGCGTCCCGATCTTTGGTAAAACTGGAACTACCGACAGTTCGTCGCAAACCTGGATTGTTGCGTCTACGTCCCGCGTTGCCAGCGCGGCATGGGTCGGAAACATCGTCGGAACATACCCGATGCGTTCATTCCCCAACGGTGCTTATTACCGCCACCAAATCATGTCGGCCGTGATGCGGATGGCTAACCAATGGTATTCAGGAGCAACAGATTGGCTGGCTCCTCCGTCACGCCTTCTCCAAGGAAACGGCCTGAAGATTCCCGATGTCGAGGGCTTAAGTATCGAAGAGGCGACGACGTTGCTCGTTGGTCTCGGCCTTCAAGTCAAGATCGGACCTTCTGAACCATCCGACTACGCTCTCGAAGGGGATGTCGCGCGAAGTGATCCCGGAGTGGGCGAGTTGGCTGCTGGGGGAATGGTGGTGAAGCTATACCCGGCATCGGGAATTGGGCTCGATATACCCGACGTCGTGGGAATGCTCGAAGGAGATGCGGTTGGCGCGTTAAACAGCGTAGGTCTATCAGTTTCGGTGCAGTGTTCGGCTGCCGACGACCCGCTCGACCCGAACATTGGCTACGTGATTAATCAGTCTGGAAGTAAATCCGTGAAGATTACGGTTCTCAAAACCAGCTGTTGATAATGAGCACCCCAGCATTTTTTGCAAGCGTTGCCGCGATTGGTGCTGGAGTTGTCGCGTATTCATCACTGTTCGAACGTAACAAGTTCGGAGTAAGGCACGACTCGATTGACGTGCTCGAACCAGGTGCGTCGAGTATTCGGGTTCTCCATCTATCCGACATTCATTTGGCGCCGTGGCAAAAACGCAAAATCGAATGGATTCGTGGTTTGGCGTCTCTCCGTCCCGATTTAGTTGTCGTCACCGGTGATTCTCTCGGCCACGCGAAATCCGTTCCCGCACTGGCGCACGCACTAGCAATCTTTCAGGGCACAGCGGGAGTTTTCGTTCACGGATCTAACGATTATTTTGCACCGCGAATGCCGAATCCTTTCACCTACCTCTTTCGACCGTCAGAGCCCGATCGGGACGGGGAACGCATCGACACCGAAGGCCTCGACGCGTTGTATTCGTCGTTGGGATGGCTCGACCTCGATAATGCGTCGGCTCATGTATCCGTCAACGGCTCGTCAATCCTGTTCACGGGTACTGATGATCCTCACCTCGAACTCGATCGACTCGACGTCGTTGCAGAATCAGTAACTAAGGTGCGTAGTCTTGTCAACCAGCCCGTTGCCGCGACTGTAGGAGTCACCCACGCGCCGTATCGTCGTGTTCTCGACGCGCTAACAACCCTCGGTGCCGACGTCATTTTCGCGGGGCACACACACGGCGGCCAGGTGTGCGTTCCAGGGATCGGGGCGTTGACAACAAACAGCGACCTTCCGCGCGCGCTCGCCCGCGGGATGAACGTGTGGAACGGCGTCGGCCGCAACGCGTATCTCAATGTCAGCGCCGGGATAGGTACATCAATTTACGCCCCCATTCGGTTCGCGTGCCCTCCTGAAGCGGTGCTGGTAACCCTGCGGGCAAAAGACATCGGGTACGCTTGAGCCATAAGTTACGGGGTGTGGCGCAGCTTGGTAGCGCGCGTCGTTCGGGACGACGAGGTCGCAGGTTCAAATCCTGTTACCCCGACAAGGGAAAGAGGCCGCCACCGGAGGTCTCTTTCCCTTTACCGGTTGTGACAGGCGGGGCCCCATCTCGCCGGTTACGGGCAACCGCACCCTCACTCTCTGCCATACCAACCTCGACAACTCGCGGTTGACCGTCCGTGCCGATGGGGTGTACCCCGACAAGGTTGTGGCTTGCCGAAAGTTATTCGGAAAAACGGATGTCGACCCCCGCCGCCGACATCTCCGCGACCGCGGCAATCGTCGTGGCCGGGGCAACTCCGACACACAGGTCCACCAACACAGTCACGGTGTAGCCCTTCGCGATGGCGTCGAGAGCGGTGGCCCTAACGCAGTGGTCGGTTGCGATTCCGACGATGTCGAGGTGCTTGGCCTTCACCTTTCGAAGCACGTCATCCAGTGACGCGCCTCCGGGGGTTTTTCCCTCGAAAGCGGAATAGGCGGGCTGTCCGTCCCCCTTGTAAATTTGAATATCAACGAGCTCCAATTCCAGCGCTGGGTTGTATGCCGAACCGGTCGTGCCCTGGACACAATGTCGCGGCCAGGTGGTCACCATGTCGGGCTTTACCGCAAAGTGCCCGCCGTTATCTCCGTCGGGTGAGTGCCAATCGCGTGACGCGATGACGCGCGAGTAGCGCGATTTGTGGGCGCGAATATGCGCCGTGATCGACGCAGCGGTGACATTTCCGCCCTTGACCCCGAGCGACCCACCTTCCGTGAAATCGTTCTGAAGGTCGACGACGATAAGGACGTTGGTCATGATTTCCTAGAACGGCGCGAGGTTCGCACCACAGGAATAAATCTTTGCGACAAGTTGGTCTATCGCGGGGATGGCGGTCGCGTCGACCTCGCCTCGAGCGACCACCACAAAAGAGAGCCGTCCATCGTTTTCGGTGTCAATCTGACCGGCGAGTGAGTAGACGCCGGAAATCCAGCCGGTTTTCGCGACAACGTGTTCGCGCGCAACCTCCGCGTCACCGACGAAGCGAGTGGCGAGCGTTCCCGATCGACCCGCGATCGGGAGAGCGTCACCGATGGCGGCGAGCGTTTCGTCGCCGTAGAAAATCTGTTGGACGAGCTCGACCATAGCGCGAGGCGGGATCAGGTCGGTCGCAGATTCGCCCGAACCATCGACGAATGTGCCCCCGGTCATATCCACACCGTGTTTTATGAGGGAACCGAGCACGAGTTGTTGGATCGAATCGGACCCTCCATCGGATCCCACACTGATCGAGGATGCGCGCATGAGAAATTCCGCCAGTGTGTTATCTGAGTACAGCAGCATCTGGGGGATGAGTTCGGACACGGGGGCGGATGTGACGGACGCAAGTTCTACAGCATTGCTCGGCGCGCTTTGATAGTCGATTTCAACGTCGACGTCGCCATTTCCTGCCTCTTGCAGCGCCGAAACAAACGCGTCCGCCGCACGGCCTGCCGGATCAGTCGAGCGAGGGCTCGTCTGCTGGCTTGGGTTTGCGCGGTCACCGTCGACCATAAAGGGAACGATTCGAGGTTGGTATCCGATAGTCCGTTCCGACTCAGGCCAGGTTGGATGCCACGCGTCGTCGATAGGGAACATGGAAAGGTCAATCAAGACCCGCGTAATCGTCGGGCTTTCTGGGTGCTCAGCCTGATAAGAGCTCACCGTCTCACTGGCGAGTTCGGTGATGCTCGCCGAACCAGTGTAAACAGACGATGCTCCTGCACGGAGCGTGGGGTCGCCACCGCCAATAACGATGATGGTCCCCGCCGTTGAACCGTCGACTACCCGCGTTGTGAGTCGCCCGTCTTTTCCGAGAGTGTCGAGGGCCACCGCGGCGGTGATAACCTTCATGACGCTCCCCATCGGTATGGGATCGTGAGCATTGTTTGTGAGCAATCGGTTTCCGGACTCATCAAATACAACGACGGTTTGTGTGCCGAGCACGGGATTATTCATTTCGCTGCCCACCGAACAGGTTCGAACTGCCGACGCGCCGACTGGCTCAGTGGGCACCGGTCGAGGGACTGCTGTCGGCTCAGCGAACGGGGTTGCCGACCCTGCTGGGAGAAAGTAGCCAGCCGCAAATGACGCGCCGGATACGAGGACCCCGACTATTCCGAGGACGAGAAGAGGGTTGCGAGAACGTCGAGGTGAGGCTGAAGAATCTGGGGTGTCGGCTTTCAACGATTCGCTCCTCTCTGGTGGGTGACGATTCCGAGCCGACTACGAGGTTCGAACTCGTGACCTTCTGTTTACAAGACAGATGCTCTACCAGCTGAGCTAAGTCGGCGACGTCACCAGAGTACCAAGTGACCTCTGGTGCTGAGGGCTACTGTTGCACGCCTGCGGCGGTCAAAACAGCGCGAAGGAACTCTTCCACACTGAACTGCGGTGTCGCGGTCGGGTCGTAGGACGGGTTGAATTGCATGCCGTTAATCACGATTGTCGGGGTTCCTGTCACGCCCTCGAATTTCTTGTCCTTGTTGTTGATCGCGATGTCTCCGCTAATCGCGCGTTCAGTGCTCGCCTTGACCCAGTCTTCGAATTGCAGGTCGTTGATACACGCCTCGACCTTCGGACCGGCTCCCGATTGGGTCGCAAATCCGATGAGTTCCTCGTCTGTCCAACCGGGAGTGCCTTCCTGCGGCTGGTTGTCGAAGAGAGCGTTGTGGAAGTTCAAAAAGCTATCAGGGTAATCATTCGCCACACATGCCGCGGCGTTCGCTGCACGTAGTGAGTACTGAGTCCCCTGCGAACGGTTTGTCAAGATTGCAATGGGGTGAATCTCGATCGTCGCGGCACCGCGCGCAAGAAGGTCGGCAATCGCCTCCTTGTTCGCCTCTTCGAACTGACGGCAAATCGGGCACAGGTAGTCGACATACAGTGTGATATCGACGACTCCCGCGTCGTTCGCGGGGCTCGCCACGGGGCTTGCGTCGGACGGGTTTGCTGGCGTCGGTACAGCAACGTTTCCGCTAGAAATCTTGATTCCGTCGCTCTGCATGTTGAGCGGCCCTGGGCCTGCGGGCTGAAATGCGGTGAGAATGACGGCAGTCAAGGCACCGATGACAGCAAGCGCCAAGACGCCGAGTCCCAATTGGACCAAAATACGGTTCCTCTTTTCGCGCGAACTTCCCGCCAAGCGCATTTTTTTCGCCTTCTCGCGGGCGAGCTCGCGGGCTTCGTTTCGGCTGGGTCGTTGTGCGTTCATTGACAAATCTTCCTGACTTCCGTGCGACGAATGCGCAATGTAAGGGATAGCCTCCCTAGTTTAGCGCGCAAGTCCGTTTCGGCAATTCGTGCTTCCCTTCGGTTGGGCTCGCTGCTCTGCTAACGAGTTCCGACCAATGCCGATCGACGCATGGCGATTTCATAGAGCGTGATGGATGTGGCAATTCCGGCATTGAGTGACTCGGTGGCCGTGCCGATCGGAATCGACACGATGACGTCGCAATTCTCGGTGACGAGCCGAGATAAGCCCTTCCCCTCACTCCCCACGACGATGAGCAACGGACGATCCGCGATGTCAATTTGAGGCAATGACATGTCCCCATCACCATCGAGACCGATGACAAAGACTCCGCGTTCCTTGAAGTTCTTGATCGCCTGGTTGAGATTCGATGCCATCGCAACCGGAAGCCTCGCCGCTGCACCGGCAGACGTTTTCCACGCTGCCGCAGTGACCCCCACGCTGCGGCGTTGCGGCACGATGATTCCGTGTCCACCAAGAGCGGCGGCAGATCGAATGATGGCGCCGAGGTTGCGGGGGTCGGTCACGCCGTCCAGAGCAACAAACAACGGGGTTTGTCCGCGAGCTTCGACGGCGTCAAGCAGTTCGAGCGGGTGGCTGTAGGCATACGGAGGAACCGCCAACGCGATACCCTGGTGCACCGAATTCTCGCCACACAAGCGGTCCATCTCGGGACGCATGATCTCAAGTATCGCGATGCCCTTTTTTGTGGCGAGCGAGAGCGTCTCTTTGACACGATCGTCGAATTCGACCCGCGAGGCGATGTACAGGGTGGTTGCCGGAACGTTCGTGCGAAGCGCTTCCAAGACGGAGTTACGGCCGTTGATGATTTCGTTGTCGCTGTCCTTGCCTCGACGAACGGTCTTCTGAGGGGCCTTCGAGCCCGTCTTCCCAAAACGTTCGCGGGCTTCAGTCAATCGATCTTGCGCAATCTTGCGCTTCCCCGCGGGATGCCAGGTGCGGTCCTCAGCTTTGGGCGTGGGTCCTTTGCCTTCAAGGGAACGGCGCTGTTTACCACCGGATCCCTTGAGTGGGCCTTTTTTGGCTTTTGCGGCTCCTGGTCGTCCTGGCTTAACCATTGTTGATGCTCCATCGGGTTGTGTCGGCGCCGTCTTCCAGCGTGATTCCCGCGGCGTCGATATCGTCGCGAATCCTGTCGGCTGTCAGCCAATCTTTGTCCGCACGGGCGCGGTTGCGTTCGGTAATCAGCCGGTCAATGAGTGTTCCCAGCGCCGCGTGTGTCGCAACGTTCGAGTCTGTCGCGACAGTCAAGCCCAGCACATTCACCATCGCCGCAACCTCGTTCGCGCGGGCGACAATGGCGGCGGAATCGGAGGCATCAAGCGCAGTGTTTCCGGCGCGAACTGTGTCGTGGAGAACAGCCAGAGCGGACGGAACGGCGAGGTCATCATCCATGGCAGCGGCGAAGGCGTCAGGAACCTCGGGGGCGGTGGTGACCAGATCAGCGGTCCGTCGAGCAAACCCGCGAATTCGATCCCATGCCGCAGCGGCTTCCGCAAGCGACCCGTCGTGGACGTCCATCGTCGAGCGATAATGAGGGGCAAGGAGGAAGTACCGAGCCGTCGCCGAATCGGTCTGCAACAAAAGTTCTTCAGCGCCCATTACGTTTCCGACCGACTTGGACATCTTCTGCCCGTTCATCGTGACGAGCCCATTGTGAAGCCAGGTCGCGGCAAACTCGTCTCCGGCCGCACGCGACTGCGCGAGCTCGTTTTCGTGGTGCGGGAATCGGAGGTCAAGCCCTCCACCATGAATGTCAAAACCAGACCCGAGATAGCGGGTTGCCATCGCGGAACACTCAATGTGCCAACCAGGTCGACCGAGGCCCCACGGGGATTCCCACGATGCCGTTACGGGCTCGGATTCTTTACGCCCTTTCCACAACGCAAAGTCACGAGGGTCTTTCTTTCCACGCTCAGAATGAGCCTCATCCGATTCAACCTCGTCGGGCGACTGCCGCGTCAGTTGCCCGTAATCGGCCCAGGACGCAACGGAAAAATACACATCCCCTGAACCATCGGCTGCGGCGTAGGCGTGCCCGCGGTCGATCAATCGAGCAATGAGCGTGATCATGTCCCCGATGTGCCCGGTAGCCCGCGGCTCAATTGTCGGAGGCAGGATTCCCAGCGCCGAGGCTGCGGTGTCAAACGCGCGTTCAATTCGTGCTGCGAGTGCCCACCATTCCTCGGTTCCACCGACGGCCAGGATTTTGTCGTCGATGTCGGTGACGTTTCGAACGAGCGTCACAGCAAAACCTCGATAGCTAAACCAACGACTCCACAGGTCGTACACGAGTGCACTGCGAAGGTGCCCAATGTGGGGCGCGGATTGAACCGTCGGCCCACACACGTAGATACCCACCTGACCGGGGACACGCGGTTCGAAGTCGCGCAAGGATTGCGAGACAGTATCGAACAGACGGATGGGCACTAGCCCATGTTACCGAGCGTTATCGAGCAGCGACGTGAGCGATGGCGATGGCGGTGATTCCTTTGCCCTCACCGGTGAAGCCCAATCCGTCAGTTGTCGTCGCGCTGACCGAGACGGGTACTCCGAGGATGCTCGTGAGCGTGTGCTCGATTTCGACTCGTCGCGGTCCGATTTTCGGTCGGTTTCCCACAATCTGAACGGACGCCGATCGGGGCGCTAAACCGATTTCCGCGAGCTTATCGAGGGCACCCCGAAGGAAGACCTCGCCACGAGCACCCGAATACCGGGGGTCATCCGTCCCAAACACCGTACCGATGTCGCCGAGCCCAGCGCCAGATAACAGCGCGTCGCAGAGTGCATGAGCGACAGCATCGCCATCCGAGTGACCGGACAGGCCGGTTTCATCTGGCCATTCGAGGCAGCCCAACCACAACGGCTCCGAATCGCCGAACGCATGGGTATCGGTTCCGAGCCCGACCCGAATTGACCCGGCACCAGAATCGAGGTCTGCCTCGACGGTGATCTTGTGTGACCGTTCGTCTCCGGCAACCGTTCGAACAGTTCCCCCAGTTCCGCGCCAGATGCTGGCGTCATCGGTGAAGTCCCCAATCGTCTCGGCGATCGCCGCGGCGTAACCGGCGCCGGGGAATCCTTGCGGGGTTTGAACGCGATAGAGACTCGCGCGCTCGGTGTTTTCCGTCACGATGCCATCGTCGGCGACAACGATGGTGTCCGCGACGGGAAGGACCGGCACGGCGGCATCGTTGGTTTTCACAACAGAGGAAATCACGCGGTCAAAAACGTCAATCGGTGCACCGGAACGAGCGACATCATGAATCAACACGACATCGACGGAGGGCATCTCTGCCATCGCACGTCGCACGCTGTCTGTCCGAGTTTCGCCACCGGCGACGACCGTCGCGGCGACCCCCACGTCGTCGACGATTGCCGTCACCGCGTCGAGGTGTGCAGGCGGGCCGGCGATAACCAGCGCGGCAGGGTTGACACCGCGCACCACTTCGAGAGCTCTGGAGAGCATCGTCGTACCATCAATGTCAACGAATGCCTTGGGAATTCCGCGTCCAAGCCTCACGCCCGAACCGGCCGCAACGATGACGATTCCGACCGTTGGCATGGGTATTAAGAGGCGAGAACCTCGTCGAGACGGTTCGAGGCGCGTTCCTCATCCGTCTTTTCGGCGAGGGCGAGTTCCGAAATAAGAATCTGGCGGGCCTTTGCCAGCATGCGCTTTTCACCCGCAGACAGTCCACGATCTTGTTCACGACGCCACAGGTCACGGACGACCTCGGACACCTTGATGACGTCACCCGATGCGAGCTTCTCGAGGTTTGCCTTGTATCGACGCGACCAGTTGGCGGGCTCTTCAACGATCGGGTCGCGAAGAACACCAAAGACGAGCTTGAGTCCGGCCTTGTCGATGACGTCACGAACACCGACGTCTTCGACTTTGCTTTCGGGAACCATGATTTCGAGGTTGCTCTGGGAAACCTGAAGTTTGAGGAACTTCTGCTGTTCGCCCTGAAAATCACGAGTCGTTATTGCAATAATTTTTGCCGCACCGTGGTGGGGGTAAACGACAGTTTCTCCGACTTTGAATGCCATGTAGTTGGTTCTCCTTTAGCAGAACTTCGATTTTACCACAGAGCACCGCCCCGAATCTTCCCACGAGGTGACGTTGTCCGCTCCGCTAGACTGAGTGAGGAACAACCGACCCACTCGATAAGGATTTGTCGTGAACATTCGCGCCCTCGCCACTACGACCCTCGCCGCAACGTTGCTTCTGGGCACCGCCGGCTGTGGCATCTTTGTCGACACCGCGACCCTGAATCCCTATTCCGCGAGCGACGGTCTCAACGTCGATGTCGGCGGGCTTCAATTGCGCAACGTGCTCGTCATCACGGACGAGTCGGGCGATGCCTCGCTGGTTTTCACGATCGTCAACGATACGACGAATGTGCAGTACCTCACCGTTGAGCTCCGGACCGACACCCCTGTCGACCTCACCATTGTCGCCAACGAGGGCCTCACCAAGGTCGGTCTCGCCGACGACAACCCCGCCATCGCAACCGGCACCGCGCTCAAGGCCGGTCAGTACGTTGACATCTATTTTCAGTACGGCGGACAAGACGGAGTGATGATGGCGATCCCCGTTCTCGACGGCTCGCATTCGCTCTACGCCCCGTACGCACCGTCGTTGTTCGTTCCAGAACCTGTAGTCACTCCCTCGGCGACGCCGTCGCCAACCCCCGAGGGCTAGTAGTTTCCTAAGCCTTCCCCTGGTTCGCCACGGCGGCCGCGCCGGCTGCTGCTGCCTCTGGGTCCAGGTATGCGCCCGCGCCGATTGGCTTCAAGCCGTTGTCGAGAGCGTAGACCAGCGGGATTCCCGTTGGGATATTCAGATCGGCTATGTCGTCGTCGCTGATGCCCTCGAGGTGTTTGACGAGTGCGCGAAGCGAATTTCCGTGAGCCGTGACCAACACGGTCTTGCCCGCACGGAGGTCAGGTGCGATGTCACTCGCCCAATACGGAAGCATGCGGTCAATCACGAGAGACAGCGATTCTGTGCGCGGAAGGTCCTTCCCGAGATCGGAGTATCGCTCGTCGTGTGCCTGCGAAAATTCGGCGTTGTCATCCAGTGCCGGCGGCGGAACATCGAATGAGCGTCGCCACAACTGGAACTGCTCCGCTCCGAACTCTTCGAGGGTCTGCGCCTTGTCGAGTCCTTGAAGCGCTCCGTAGTGGCGCTCGTTGAGTCGCCACGAACGCTTCACCGGAATCCAGAGACGGTCAGCCGTGTCGAGGGCGATGTTGGCCGTCTGAATCGCACGCGACAGAACGCTCGTATACAGAACGTCGGGCTTCAATCCACTCTGCGCGAGAAGTTCACCGGCGCGCGTCGCCTCGACCACACCCTGCTCCGAAAGCCGAACGTCGACCCAACCCGTGAAGAGGTTCTTCTGGTTCCAGATCGAGTTCCCGTGTCGAAGCAAAATCAGCGTGTGAGTCATGTTCATTAGCCTAACGAGCCAGAATGGTGAGGTGGTAGTCGGACGAATCACCCGCGGAACGACGGGCACGAACCGCCTTCGGCGCGCCGACCGATGGCTCGCCCGTCACCCACGATTCCGTGGGATGCACGACCCTCTCGTCATCGATCTCGGTTACGGCGCAATGCCACACACGACGCTTGAATTGGCTGACCGCCTCGCGAGCGTCCAGCCCGGGCTTCGCGTGATCGGAATCGAAATCGACCCCGAACGAGTCGCATCCGCACAATCCAGCGCGACCACTCGGGTCTCGTTCATTCGGGGCGGCTTTGAAATTCCGCTTCCCGGGAATCGCGCGGCGGACGTGATTCGTGCCTTTAACGTCCTGCGGCAATACGACGAACCAGAGGTCGCGGACCTTTGGGCGCGAGTTCAAACCCGCTTATCACCGGACGGAATCTTCCTCGACGGAACCTGTGACGAAATAGGCCGGGTGGCGACGTGGGTCTCGCTCGGTGCGAACGGGGCCGAGTCGTTCACCGTCGCTCTTCGGTTGGCGGAACTAGAGTTTCCCAGCATCGCGGCCGAGCGTCTGGTTAAAGTGCTGATTCATCGAAACGTCGAGGGTGAGGCAATTCACCGATTCCTCGGGGACCTCGATCGACACTGGGCGGTCGCTGCGCCACTTCAGGTCTATTCCCCGAGTCAACGTTGGATCGCGACGGTTCGAGCGATGAAAGAGTCGGGTTGGCCGGTTCAGGGAACTTCCGCCGCGTGGCGTCTCGGCGAGATTACGGTCGACTGGGACGCAGTCGCTCCGCGGCGGTAGCGCCCGCGCTGGGCGGAACAAGAACCTGCTGGGTGGCGGTCAACGGGTGGTCATCGTGGACGACGCTCAATAATGCGGTGACGTCGACGTTTCGCTTGATCACCGCGAGCGCCACGGGCCCGTCTTCGAAGTGGTTTCCAGCGGTGGTGACCCTACCGACCAGGTCACCCCCCGCCCAGACTGGGTCGGACGCCTCAACAAAGACGGAATCCGAACCGTCCAGGTGGAGTCGCACGAGTCGCCGCGGCGGGTGCCCGACGTTGTGAATCTTGGACACCGTTTCTTGCCCCGGGTAACACCCTTTGGACAGGTGGACGGCGGTTCGGAGCCAATCGAGTTCATGCGGGAGGGATCGATCATCGACCTCCGCCATCGATGGGCGTCCAGCGACAACGCGCAAGGGGTCGACGAGGTCTGCGTCGACAACATCGACGCGCGGTTTTTCCCCGGCGGGCAATAGTGTTTCCACCCATGACCATGCGGGAATGCTGGCGTCACCGTAGGTTATTCCGCCGGGGGTGACATCGGGCCATGGATCGGTCCAGGCGAGGTCACCGAACGCAACAGTGCCACCCCACACCGAGAACTGGGACGACACGTCGGCAGCCTGGACGTCCTCCATGAAGATTCGAGCATCGAGCCACGCCGCAACGTCCACCCCCAATGCTCCGGGGACAACGAGAAGCGTGCCGTCAGACGATTCGAGGACGTGGATGCTGTGTTGGATTCGTCCCTGACCGTCGAGCTCGAGGGCGTCACGCGAGTCTCCGACAGCGAGACCGCGCAGGTCTTGACTGAGTGTCGCGTTGAGCACGTCGAATCGGTCCGGTCCCGTCACGAGGACGACACCCGCGTCGATGGAAACCGCTGCGTCCCCCTCGACCAGTCGTCGTTGGTCGACGAAGGGGTTAGACATCGTTAGCGCTGACCGCGGAAGAGCCGAACGAGAACGACGATACTCGTGAAGCCGATCGCGACGAACGCGAGCCCCAACAACGCCAAGAAGAAGATTTCGAACCAAAAGATCATGGGACTAGCCTAAACCGTTACTCAACCACGCGACCACGAAACCGACGGCCCCGATGACGAGGCTCCCCGCCGTCGTGAACGCCAAGCGATTGACGAGACCCTTCTTTCGTTGAATCGACAATTGGATGACGAACGACAACACGAGCGAAGCCCCGATTGTCGCCGAAATCACCGCGGCCCACTGGGCGGACCCCAGCGTCACCGCGTAAACACAACCGGCGATTGTGACAATCCACGAGGGAAGAGCGGATGCGATTCGGCGGGGCATGTCTCCATGCTAAACGCGCCTAGACTTTATCGAATCGTGGGAGGGGTGGACCGTGTCTCGAATTCTGTTGCTTTCCCCCGCTTCCGCAATGGTCATTCCCGCTCTTGGGTTGTTGCCCCACGACTTAACCGTCGCTCCTCTCTCGCCACAATCGCTCGCTTCTCACCCCGACGTCGATCTTGTCCTCATCGACGGAGTGACCGACCTGGTCGCGGCCAAATCCATGGCCTCGGTGTTGGCCTCTGCGCAGTTGCCCGTGCCCGTCCTCATCGTGGTCTCTGACACGTCGTTGTCTGTTCTGGATGGCTCATGGGGAATCTCTGACTTCGTACTGCCGTCCGCGTCTCTCGCCGAAGTCGATGCGCGAATCCGTCTGGCTGTTCACTCCGCGAGCGGCAACGTCGCAACTGGGTTGAGCCACTCGGGGGTTTCCATCGACGAATCGAGCTACCAGGCCACGGCCAGCGGACGACCCCTCGACCTCACCTACAAAGAATTCGAATTGTTAAGGTATTTGGTGGCAAATCCGGGTCGCGTGTTTACCCGCGAGCAATTACTCTCAGACGTGTGGGGTTACGACTATTTCGGCGGTACACGAACCGTCGACGTTCATGTTCGCCGACTCCGCGCCAAACTCGGTGACCGGGAATCGGTGATCGGGACAGTTCGCAACGTCGGTTACCGATTTGCGCCAACGGGAGAAGACGAATGAGCGAGACGAACCCCACCACGGGGTCCACCGACGCCGAACTCGACGACGATTGGGACGAAGCCCTTCCCGCAAACGACGCCTCGCTCCCCGCGGACAGATTTTTCGACCGCGAATTGTCGTGGCTCGCATTCAACGGGCGTGTACTCGAGCTCGCGAAGGACGAGTCCATTCCGGTGCTCGAACGCGTGAACTTCCTCGCAATCTTTGCCAACAACCTTGACGAATTTTTCATGGTTCGCGTTGCCGGGCTGAAGCGTCGCATCGAAACGGGAATCGCGATTCACAACAACGTCGGTCGGAGTCCTCAGCAGGTTTTATCAGCCATCCATGCGGCCGCCCTCGCACTTCAGGTCGATCATACTCGTCTCGCAGCGGACGTCATTCGCCCGGCGCTGGAGGCCGATGGGATCGCCATCACGTCGATCGCCGACCTGCCACCCGCCGACCGCAAGACGGTTGACGAATTGTTCGTGGCGCAGATTTTCCCGGTCCTCACCCCGCTCGCCGTCGACCCGGCGCACCCGTTCCCGTATATCTCTGGACTCTCCTTGAACTTGGCGGTTCGGGTGCAAAATCCGAAGTCGGGCGACGAGAACTTCGCTCGCGTCAAGGTGCCCGCTATTTTGCCCCGATTCGTTGAGTTGCCCACGTCGGCCGACGGTGTTATTCGATTCCTTCCGCTCGAAGACCTCATCGCCCACCACCTCGGGTCCCTATTCCCTGGGATGGCCATTCTCGATCACCACTTTTTCCGGGTCACCCGAAACGAAGACCTCGAGATCGATGAGGACGAGAGTGAAAACCTCCTCAAAGCGCTCGAAAAGGAACTCTCGCGACGTCGATTCGGAGCGCCGATTCGACTCGAAATCAGTGACGAAATGGATGCCGTCACTCTCGATTTGCTCATTCGCGAACTCGGAATGGACGAGGGCGAGGTCTATCGGCTTCCTGGAATCCTCGGGCTCGACCAGCTTTTTCAGGTCACCGGAGTCGCTCGGCGAGACCTCAAGTTCGCCCAACACGTGCCGACAACGGTCGCTCAGTTCCAATCGCCCGAACCCGGATTGCCAGCAGATTTGTTTGGAGCGCTCAATGAGGGCGAAGTGCTCGTTCACCACCCCTACGAATCATTCGCGACGAGCGTCCAGGCGTTCGTTGAGCAAGCCGCGACAGACCCCAACGTGCTCGCCATCAAGCAGACCCTGTATCGCACGTCGGGGGACTCCCCCATTGTTCGTTCGTTAATTGCCGCCGCTGAATCCGGGAAAGCGGTGCTCGCTCTCGTCGAAATCAAGGCACGATTCGACGAACAGAACAACATCACATGGGCGAGGCAACTCGAGCGCGCGGGAGTGCACGTCGTCTATGGGTTGGTCGGGCTGAAAACCCACTGCAAACTGACCCAGGTGGTTCGCAGAGAGAAGTCGGGGGACATCTCGTACTACTCGCACATCGGAACGGGAAATTACAATCCGAAGACGAGCCGCACCTATGAAGATCTTGGTTTGTTCACGAGTTCGGCCGAGGTCGGTGCCGAATTGACGCGGTTGTTCAACGAACTCAGTGGCTACGCGATTGAAAAGAAATTCAAACGGCTCCTCGTCGCTCCACGGTATTTGCGTAACGGGTTGCTCAAAAACATTGCCCGGGAAACCGAGGCCGCCCTTGCCGGCGAGAAGTCGGGCATCCGCCTCAAAATGAACTCGCTCGTGGACGAAACAATCATCGACGCGCTCTATCGCGCCAGCCGTGCCGGGGTTCCCATCGATGTGTCCGTGCGCGGAATCTGTTCGCTCGTTCCCGGTCGCGCGGGCTTGTCAGAGACGATTCGCGTGCGCAGCGTGCTGGGGCGTTACCTCGAGCACTCGCGCATTTACTCGTTCTACAACGGCGGCAAGCCATCGACCTACATCGGCAGTAGCGACATGATGCATCGAAACCTCGACCGCAGAATCGAAGTTCTCATCAAACTCGAGACCCCGGAACACCTCGAACGAATCGATCACCTCTTCGAATTGCACATGAGCGACTCATCGTCGACGTGGTCACTCGCAGAGAACGGTGAGTGGACTCGCCACAACGGACTCGCTGGCGAGCTCGCCGACATTCAGGACACGCTCATGTCCGAATACACGGCCCGAAACTCGCGGGGGAAGAACAAGTGAGCAAGCCCGAACCGGTCGTCGCGGCGGGCGCCGTCCCGTGGCGCGTCGTCAACGGGAAACTGCAGGTTCTCGTCGTCTACCGAAAACAGCACCGGGACGTGTCGATTCCCAAGGGAAAAGTTGACCCGGGCGAGACGCTTCCCCACACCGCAGTCCGCGAAGTCTTCGAAGAGACCGGCTTGAAGGTCAACCTCGGGCCGTCGCTGGGCTCAGTCCACTACATTCAATCGTCGAACGGCAAACCAAAGATTGTCCACTACTGGGCGGCGGAAGTCGACCCCGTCGCCGAAGCAAAATCCAAGTTCGTGTCAAACGACGAGATTTTTGCCCTCGAATGGTTGAGTGCGAAGAAAGCAATCGCTGCGTTGACTTACGAGCACGACCGCGAACTGATCGACGACGTGCGTTCGTTGTGGAAGTCGGGTTCGATGGACACCTTCCCGCTCATCATTGCCCGCCACGGCAAAGCAACCGCGCACGAAAACTGGGACGGACTCGATTCGCTTCGTCCGCTTGCAGCCCACGGCATGCAGCAGTCTCGCGACATCGCGGGCGGTCTCGCCGCGTTTGGGCCCACTGCGATTATTTCGTCTCCTGCAATTCGTTGTCTTCAGACGATTGCGCCGTTGTCCTACAAACTGGGGATGGAGATTCGCGAGTCGGGCAAGATCTCGCAAGACAAGTGGACGAGCGAGGGCGATCGCGTTGTCGACTTCGTGAGTTCGCGGTTGCGGAAAGGGGTTGCCGTGGTGATGTGTTCGCACGGACCCGTCATTCCCCAAATCGTGAGCGAAATCATCTCTCGGACCGGTGGTGTCGTGACCGATGACGCACGCCGGGCAGCGTCACTCGGAACCGGAGACTTTGCGGTCTTCCACATCGCCAAGAACGGACGAGGATTCCGGCTCGTGTCGATTGAGACTCACACCGCACCTTAAAAAGTGTCGGGCCGTGGGTTACGCCTCTCGGCACGTTGCCACTCGCGGTGGCTCATAATTAATGGAACCCGGGGAATCCGCACGACCCGACGCCTTCAGTGTAACCGCGGACACGAGATAAATATTCCGAACGGACTAGCCGAATCGCCCGTTGACATAGGCCATCGTGCGTTCGTCTTTGGGGAACTCAAATATCTGGCTTGTCGGGCCGTATTCGACGATCCCGCCAGGCGTGCCCTGTTCCGCGAGGAAGAACGCGGTCTTGTCGGACACGCGGGCAGCCTGCTGCATGTTGTGGGTGACAATGACGATGGT
>Ga0114971_10000408_pt1 | contig 27798 bp, 25 predicted proteins | sample M_140625_MF_Meta_FD_87320 | JGI IMG/M metagenome (GOLD analysis project Ga0114971, IMG submission 87320) | Freshwater microbial communities from Lake Montjoie, Canada to study carbon cycling - M_140625_MF_MetaG | ecosystem: Environmental > Aquatic > Freshwater > Lake | place: Lake Montjoie... | reverse complement strand
CCCAACCCCCACCCCCCCCAACCCCCACCCCTCCAACCCTCCAAACCCCCAAACCCCCAAACCTCCAAACCCCCAAACCTCCAAACCCCCAAACCCCCAAACCTCCAACCCCAAACCCCAAACCCCCAATAATTTATTATATTTATAACAAATTATCTATATTTATAAAACCCCCCCAAAAAGGGAGGGAGCGTCCGAGGGAACCGTAGGTTCCCTGGAATAGGTTCCCTGGAACTATTTGTATGGATTGATACCTTTTTGCACCAACACATCGGTCAAAAACTTAATCTTAATGGGATCAAAACCAACACCAAAGGCAGGCATACCATAAACAATAATATAATAATTGAAAAGTGGTGCCAATTTGAATGTTTTGGTAATCACCAATTGACCGGTCGCCTGTGCCATTTCAATGAATTTCTCATTCTTACCACTCAAAATATCTTCAATCGTTTTCTTAAGACCGACTTTATCAATCGTCAAACCAATATTGGTACCATAAAGCGCATAGGCATTGATCGCTCCTTTCAATGTATCTTGGGCGATTTGTACCATCGTCAATAATTTGACATTGGTAATTTTTTCTTTTATTTTCTCAATCGCATAATATAATTTAATATATTTATCGTAATCATTTGGTATATTTTCGTATAATTGGTCCCGAATCTTAGATGAATAAAAGGTCTGAATAACTTTTAAATCCACTAAATCAAAATCCGAAATAAGCGAAAATTCACCACCACCACCGGAACCAATACCTAATTTATTACTACTGGAAACCGGATTATACATGGGTCTATGATAATTTACCTTGACATCATTGGAAAACATAGATTTACTAATCATGATAGTTGGTTCTCAAAATACTTATATTATAAGGATAAAATATCAATGACTTTTGTACTCGTTTCTAATGCTCCTTCTATCCATTGCTGGTTTTGTGGCGAATATGGTTCTCCACAAATAAATAATTTCATTTCTTTCATTGGCTGTATAAGACTTTCTGACACCTTCACGCTATTGGCGCCAATACTCCAATATCCGACTCCACATTCCCAGTAAAAGACATGCGATTTTACTGGTAGGGGAATATCCATTCCCGTACTTTCTTTCAATAAAGAAACCAACCGCCGGTTTACACCGGGTTCTCCCTCTTTCTCATAAAGTTGGTTCCACTTACGGGCAAATTTATTATCGGTATAAGAAGACATAATTATACCGTCTTTTTCATCAATCGGAATAATCATTCGTAAATCATTATTGGTGGTGAGTTTGGGTAATCCTTTGAACCAAACCTCCCCCTTCCCGTCATTCCCCTTCGAAAATTTGGAATAGATACGGCAGAGAGGCTGACAATCTATTTTATTCAATAAATCTTTAACGGGATGAAAAATACTAAATTTTTGAAGAACCCCATTTGGAACCGCACAAATACATGTTTCACCCCTATAAATTGTATCCAGGTTCTCACAATGAATAGTAAATTCGTTTTTAGAAAAATGAATATTCTTTACTACCCGATTTGTCAATATTTTTATATGTTTCTGTTTTAATAAACGGTTTTCCAGGTTCTCAATGATTTGGGAAAGACCCCCGTTCAAGACATAAAATTGGTTCATAGGTGTTAAATGTTGTTCCATTAGATAAATTGCATCATGAGCGTTCATAATGACTAATTCCGAATAATAACCAAACGATCCCGTAATGAAATCTATTTCCTCCTGAGTGAGAACCTCTTTAGCAAAATGTAAGAAGGAAATATTTTGTAATTTAGAAAGAGGTTCTCCTTTACTTGCTAGAATAACTCTAAAAATAAGTTCAGCATTTGGAATATTTTGTGTTCCCAAGGCCATATCAAAGAATAATTTATAAATCGGAATCAAAAAATCAATGGAAGTTGAGAAACCCCATAATGATTGAGACCCCCATCCGTCAGCATCCAAAATAGAATTCATAAACGCCCCAGGGTTCTCAATCGGAGCAAAAGAAGCGGAACTGGAAATTTTATTTACTTTGGAAGCCAAACCAAGTTCTCTCAATAATTCAAAGAGAAGAATATTCTTTTCATGGAATCTACCAGCACCGGCTTCAACCGTCATATATTTATCAGAAAAAGTATGAATTCTCCCGCCTAAATGGTTCTCTTTTTCCAGTATAAGAATAGAAGAATTAGGCGATTTTTGTAAGATATGATAAGCAGTATAGAGTCCGGCGACACCACCCCCTAAAATAATATATTCGTATTTCATATAAAATATTCAATCTATATAGTATAATATATAATATATAATGGAATTGGAACAAGAAGGTGGAACAAAATCCAAACAAAATAAAATAAAATTATTAACTCGCGGAACCTATGGTTGTATATTCAAACCAGCTTTAACATGTAAAGGTGGAATAGATGAAGAAAATTTTATTACAAAAGTTCAAAAACAAACCACCATATCATATAGAGAACTCGCCATTAGTGAAAAAATAAAAAAAATAAAAGATTATAATCAATATTTTGCACCTATATTGAAAACCTGTACGGTATCCGTCGCAAATATATCAGGTGACGAAATCAAAAAATGTGATTTTATAAAAAACAATAAGCAAATCATTTCAAATAAATTAAGATATGTAGGGAAGAACACATTAGAAGAACATTTCATACAACTATTGAGAACCAAGCCAATAGTATATATAGAAACCATCTATGATAGTTTTTTTTATTTATTAAAAAGTATTCGTGTATTATTTACCAACAACATTGTACATTTTGATATAAAAGAGAACAATATAATGTATGACGAGCGGCAAAATATACCCATCATCATTGATTTTGGTATATCTTTTGAAACAAGTATGATAAAAAGCAAATCATCTGAAGTATTTTATACCGAAGGTTTTGATTATCCACCATGGTGTTTTGAAATAGCAATGTGTTGTTATATTATTGATTCCAATAAAAAGTTGGAAGATAAAATAAATATAGAACAATTAAAAGATAAAGTTTTATTCTTTACAAAATCCAATCGTATTTTTGAAATAATGACGGAAGAAGAAAGAATAGATTATATAACAAAATTAAATCAGTATATAGAGAACCACGGTAAATTAACGTATAAAGAATTCATCCATGAATTATGTAAATCTATAGATTCATGGGATATATATGCGCTAGCAGTGACCTATATAAAAATATTATATATTACTTATACCCAAGAGTTTATGGTGAGTTTTAATGAATTATTAAAAGATATCATTTTATCCGCTCCGACTGAACGTAGTAAACTATGTAAGAAAATAGAAGATGTTATGAAGACGGTAGAGGTATCGGAGATAGATATAAAAAGAATTAAATTTGATGAAATAAAACGGCTTCGTACCAAGAGAATTGCTGAAGAAAAAGTATTCGAAAAAAAATACTATCGCTAAGACCGTTTCTATAATGATGACATATACATTATTAACTGCCCTACATAAATATATTATCATTAATATAATGGATCGTTTCATTTTCAATCCATTGTATTCGCTCATCACGTACTGTATCCTTATCATACACACTCAATCCGTCGCTATCACCATCCGCACCGCTGTTCCCCAGTTGTTCTCGCTTACATAAGAATTCTAAAAAGGGTATAACATTAATACAGTTTTCAATTTCTAATTTTTCCCGGTCAGTAAAATTGGTGACATTTGTATCATTGAATTTAATAGATAAATATAGGTTCGTTACATAGACTAGATAGTTTTTGATTTTATTTTCAAAGATATATTCGTCGTATTTTGTAACCAGATTGTTTTTAAACCGATGAAGATTTAAATCCGCCCCTTCGGGGCTAGTATTTATCTCTTTATCGGTCATTGACCACGAAGAATATGAATTATTCGTTGGTTTAAATTCGGGTTCTTTCATAGAGGCAATAACGCGTTGATAGTCATAAGGACCGACTTTTTGTAAAGTAATAGAACTATCCACATATTCCTGAAACGTTTTCATGAGAAATACATTCTTGGTATCGGCATGAATCCCACAATAATTGTTTTTATATAAATAAATTAAATATTGGATAGGGGTATATAATTCCGACATAATTTTGGACCAAGTATCCGGGTCATAGATATATTTTTTAATATTTTGTAAATAAGTCGTTTGGAAATCTTCATGTAAATGTTCGTCTTTTGAAGTATTTAATATTTTTTTACAATATTTGGAAACACATTTATTGACAATAAATGTTTTTATGAATGTAATATATTCGTTACTGATATAGTTGGTTGACATGTTATTAATACTCTATCGGATGCTGTTGTTTATGGAAATAAATGAATAAAAATAAATTTTCAATTTTTTATAAGCCGGTTATAAGTTTCTATGTAACTTTTTATGTTTTTATTATCTATTGTTGTTAAACTTCCTCTAGTTGTTCCGTCAAAATTACAACCCGAAAATTCGTATTTAAAATTGTATTTATCTTTATCATCAGTTGCGTGATACAGATTGACTGCATTTATTATATGGTAATTTTGATAAATTTTACAAAAGCCAACCGCAGGTATATATTTACCTGTATGGGCAAAAAATTTGGGAAGAAGGCCAGCGTTTAATATTTCGTCGCCTCCTATATGTTTATTTCTTCTACTCTTTCTACTTCTATTCTTTTTCAATGATTTACGTCCAGCCCGATTAATACGCCTAGATTTTGGTTTAGCCATTGCTATACAATATACCAACAAAATATTTGTCGTTCTAAATCAATGAAGATTTACAAACAAAATAAAGACCCCCTCCAAATATTTTTATATTTTTTTATAATATACAAATGTTCTCAGAAGGTAATAAAAAATCTTCAGGCAAACATATGATTTGTGATATCAAAAATATACGGAATAAGAATTTAATCCATGATTTGACAAAAATAAACGGTCTATTAGAGACGATATGTAAAGAATATGATTTTACGGTATTGAATAGAGCAGCACATGAATTTAGTCCCCAAGGATTAAGTATATTATATTTATTATCCGAATCACATATATCCATCCATACGTTTCCAGAACGGAATTATATAGCGCTGGATATTTATACTTGCCGCGAATATACGGATAATTCCGTTTATTTAGAAATTTATAAATATTTAATTCATAGTTTTGAAGCAGACCATGGAACTCCGATCATTATTGATAGAGAGTTCTGACATTTATTATCTTTACATAAAAAATAAAAATAATATTGAAACCATTTCACTAGTGTAATATTTCTAATAATGCCTCTTTGTTTATATTTTCGTAATCAATTATACTCCTTAACTCGTTGTTTATGTTGTTCTTTATTTTCTTGATAGTATATTATGTTTCTTAATGGTGCGGTATATTTTTTTAGATGTTCTTTCGTTTCATTTAGTTCTTTTTCCAATATTGCATTTTTTTCTTCCAATTGTTTAATTTTAATTAATAATTCTTCAACACTCATTTATGGTGTAATATTATATTATTTTTATATATTTTATTTTTATCTTTACATAAAAAATAAAATTTTCGCTCCGTGTAGGGATCGAACCTACGACCTATCGATTTATCTGCTAATTTACATAGTTTATAAATTATGTAACAGTCGATTGCATCTTCCACTGAGCTAACAGAGCATAATAAGGAGACACCTCGCCAATTCTCCTTCCCCCCCAAATAAATAAAATACCAATTCTTTATATTCATTTTAATATAAAAGAATAAATTCTATCGAATAAGTAAGATGACAAGTCCATTTGAAAACACCGCATCCAAAAGTATAGTGATGTATATAGAGCCCTATTTAAATCGCTATTATAAATACTATCAAAATATAGTAACCCTGAGTGGTATACCCGATGGTCCATTAGCCGAAATGGTGACGATGATATCCGCACCAAAATTATCACCCTTCCAAGAGGCATCCCCTTTCAATAATAATCCACATAATTGTACCTATGTATTATTACGCTATCCGAAAAGCACCGTTGGAGGTTCTCAAAAACGCGCAGATATATTTATGGGTGCAGATGATATACCTTCTATATTTGGATATTTGAGAACCCATGGATATAGTATAGATAATGCTTTGACAAAAATGATGAATACCTCCCGTGTAGAAATCGGTGGAGTATCAGAGACGCGTTTTTCAGGAGACCGTAAAATGATATGTATGTTTTACTATAATAATAATCCTTCTATATAATGCCCCAACTCGTCATAACGGTCGTTTTCCAAGATTTTACATATCAAATCATAAGAATGTTTACGAATATCCAAGGATTGGATAGTAAATAAATGATGGAGAAGAGAAGAAGAAAAACCCGAAAGGAAAAAGGTATTGGGTACCAAATATATAGAACCCGGAAGGGGAGAACACGATTTCGCCATATTCCAATATATCATTCGTGGCATAGGTAGCGCCTTTTTACGAGCACTCTCCAACCCTTTATGAATAAACAAATCCTGAATTTTACTATGGAAATCCTCTCCCAATGGAGAACACTGAAATAAAACCAATGATAAATTTCGTATTTTACGAAATGACATATGGGTATCATGAATGGCTTCAATCATCAATTCAAACGCCGCGGTATAATTACAATGTGTATGTTTCATGGTACTCGTCGTTTTTTCCAGGACACGTATCATAGAAAAGAAATCACCACATGCTTCCAAATTTACCCAAGAAGGGATATGATCTATCGCAATGAGACGCTTACCCATTGTACTACGTTCCGCGATTAATAACGCCAATCCAATAGACGTATAAAACGCTTCTGTATTATGAATGGTTTCCAAAGAAAAATCAATCATGGGTATGAAATCAGGCAATTCAAAGTCACCAAGAATAGAAGTCAATTGTTGCCATTGAGAATTTAAAATATCAATTTGTAAATCTATATTTTGAGAACCAGGGGTATATTGCATGAGTGGTAATTTTTGTAATAAGGTAAAGGCTTCTTTTACCAATAATGAAATAGGGGGTGTATTCGGTATATTCGCCGAATGTTTACGTAAGAAATCAAAAGGTTCTATAATAAAGAATTTCTTTTCAAAATGTTTTTGGAAATTTTGAGAACAATGACGTTTTTTAGCCGCACATATGTCTCGCATCACCACATGACTATGAACAATATTATTATAAAATAAATGTCCTTTATTTTTCAACATGGTAATTTGTGGAATATTCGCGGGAAGAATGGCGTCCCATTGTTGAGAACACATTTTAATTTCGGTAGTATCAATTTGGCGATTTAATTTGGCAATCATTTGGCGATATTTCATTTTACATTTATCCAGCGCGGCATAATAACCTTCGTAGAAGTGAAAGGAGGATAACATATACGGTTTATTGGTATTGAACCAATCAATCACTAATTTTTCATGTATCCAATCAAATTTTTTATTTTCACGTGGAATCCATTTGACGAGGGTGGATAAAGATTCCCGGGCATTCGGCTTTCCCAGGTTCTCAACATCATTCATAGAATTACATTTGGATAATTTAAAAAAATAATTATCTAATTCATCATTCCAACAATCCATTGACCGTTTTAATTCTTTATTCATAAATTGTATAGCATAACCAACCAGAGGATGATGGATTCCATCTTTGGTATTTAGTCTAAGATATTCACAGAGATATTTGATATCTCTCCATGAGCCATAGCCCAGACGACCATCCGATAAAGGTTTCACAAATTTATGTAGGGCAAAAATAGCGAGAACCGGGTAATATTTATACCAAATAGCGAGTAACATATAGGAAACTTCATGTTCTCCTTTACCCGTGAAACAATCCCGGGTTTGTCCGAGAAGTTTGAATAATTGGATAAGATATATGGAATATTCGGCGGAAGAAGACGACCGGATATATTTTTTGAGAGAACCTAATAGATTATCAAAAAAGATGGAGAGAGATTGTATATCAGGAACGTCTTTACGAGATACATTATAATAGAGATAGACGATTTGTTCTTTATACCAGTGAAGATTTGAATCCGCACCCCTACGGGGTGCTCCATACAAATCTGTAAATGGTAACTTACTTGAGAATTCATCCGCCGGGCGAATTGAATTCTTTAAGGGTGTAAAGAAATCATGTGTAGTCGTAGACGGTGGTTCTAAGGTTGGATATTCGGATAAATACATATTATATAGCGCAATAAGGGTAATATAATAGATTATAAAATGTTTATATTGATATATAAATTACTATTTTCTATAATATATAAAAAATGGACCCTATATTTTGATAAAAATAAAATATAGTATAAATATATAATGCCAAAAACAAATAGAAAGACAAAGAAGAGAACATGTAAGATATATAAATCATGTGACCATGTTCCATGTAATCGGAAAATGGAAGGCTGTGAACCATCTTATTGTATTTATGGTTCAAAGAATTGGGATTTATGTAATATGGCAAATTGGTATCCAAGTTATCAGAAATATTGTGAAGGAGAAGAACAATGTAAGATGAGTAACCGAAGTAAAATATCCAAAGACCAAGTTTATGCGAAAGAATTACATAATAAGATGCCTTATATTTGGAGATTTTTAGATAATAAAACTCGTAAAAAAATGGTAAGATTAGCAAAAAAACCAGTAAGTGTATTGAATATTAAATATATGAAAAACATTCGTTCCTAATCCCTGTCCTGGAATGGAATTCATGTTCTCTTTGTAACAAATTATAATAACATCCCAAACAATCAAAGGGAGCGTTTCTCCAAGGGAAAGGAAGGGGTCGTAGGGGAAACCTTGGTTTCCCTACATAAAATTGATTCATTTAAATTCCAAAGAAACAATAATACCAACCACCACTTAAAAGAACTAACAAACATGCAAACCAAAAATAAAACACCAAAGCAATATTTACCAACCGCTCGTGAATTCTTGGCAGGAAGAGTCGCCCAATTAGGAAATAAAATGGATGATATATCCATGAAAATAAAATTAATTTACTCTCACAAAATGATTAGACGACCAGCATCTGCCTTAGAAATAACGGAGATGTTTAAAAACCGAATGAAAGACCCCTTAGAATTTCCCGAGATGAAATCATTGAAAGAACGATATATATATGAATCCGAAGAAGGTGATGAGACCATACGAAACGATATTATTTATGCGAATAATATGGCACTACAGTATATAGATACGATGGAAGAATTATTTTTAAAAAATATTCAGATTTTGAAACGAGATATTAAAATGACAAATCATAATATGGAAATAAGTAGAAAGAAAAAGCAGACCTATATCGCCAAAACCAAAAAACAAGATGCGAGCGAAACATCCAGAGAAATCAGTGTCTTAGAAAAAGTACGGACGATGCCAGATGATATTATTCGGGTTATTGCTTCTTTTGTCTTTACTCCTACTATGAAAATATGCGTAAAACGGTTTACATTTGAAAATCTGGAAGAGGCATTCAAACAAATATATAGTAATCATGCCTCTGTATTTATACGTCGCTTTGCAAATAAAAATGGAGATATCGTCTCAAAACTGATTCGTCAAATGCCGGTTCTAAGTACTTACCGACCAACCGGCTATATACGTAGGAATAATACCAAAAAGGATTATATTATTATTTTTAAACGAGAAATGGAGAACTTACACCAATTACAAAATACCTTAGAAAGAATGAATATACCAACTTACAAAGCACAATTGGAGAATCATATATTGAAAACATATCATTTATTGGAGTATTTATTCAAGAATTTTAGTATATCAAAGAAACGCCGAGAAAACCGCCAGGCAAAACTCATCGCTGCGCGTCAATCCATCACAGAGAACGCGTAAAATACACAAAAAAGAAAAAGGAAAAATACTAGGATCAGAAGATAATATCCGAGATATTTTTTCTCGTATTCGCTTTATGTTTCAGATCCGTTTTCTTATCATAGATACGAACTTTTTTGGTGGCTTTTGCCAACCCATTGGATTTTCCATCCGATTTCGTTTTCAAAATGGATTTCGGTGGAACTTGCACCATAATAGGAGGAGGCGCAAGGTTCAATTTAAAATCATCTTCCGCGGACATGACTTCTTCCACTTGTTTGAAAATAAAAAACAAAGCATTGATTTTATGAAAAATAAAAATAGAAGGAGGAACTACCACATCTTGAATGATAGATAACGATTGTAATTTTTTCGTTCCTAATTCTAAGAGGTTCTCATTCGAAACATAATTTTGTATATGTTCTGGTTCTATATCAATATTATATAAGAGAACATCTTGTAATTTATAACGTATCTTTCCTTTTGAATGAGTATTTTTAATACGTTCAATAAATTGGATAAGAAAAGAATTGGTAAAAGTACAATTTTTATCAATGGTAGAGAACCTATGATTTTCTTTTTTTATTTTTAGAATAGAATCATTGGAATCTACCAAGAGTATAAAAAAATCAATCGTTTTCATAGGTTCTCTACAATAACTATGATGGATATTATTTAATTTATCCAAATCATCAATCCATGAAGTATCTAAATCATCGTCTAAATCATTATCCAACGTATTCATAATGTTTATATTATCTGTAAAAAAAGAATTAGTAATTTAAACTCAAAATACTTAAAGAAATACGCCTCTTTATATAGTCTTGTAACAGCTTCAAACTAGAACCGATGAATACGCGCGTTATCGTAACCACATATCATCAATCCTAATTATTTTTATTAAACTATAAAAATATAAATAAAACGTCGCAGAACATTACACAAGACAGCATTATTTTATATCCATTCATACTAGTGCATTAGGTAATGAATAATCGTATATAAAATAATATGATAAGGGGAAAAGGGTATATAGATGAATAAATTAAAATGGGAGGGCAAACAAAAAATTGAAAATTTATTTATCTATTTCAAAATAGATAAATAAACCGCATAAAAAGCATAAAATGTATAAAAAATATAATAATACGATTTCATTATGTATTCCACGGATGGAAACAACCGTGACCAAAGAATATATAAATGAAATATTTAAAAAAATAAACATCGGACAAATATTATCTATACGAGAAATACCTCTACGAAATGATAGTAAACATAAACGCGTCATTCTAACCATAAATAGTAATAGTAGTCATGAAAATAAATGTATAAATGAACGGTTGAAAAATAATGAACCCATCAATATCGTTCATAATATGCCGTGGTATTGGAAAGTGGTACCTACACATCCTCAAAAATAAAATGAAATTGTTTATTTAAAATAGCCGGTATAGTATCATGTTGAATCGTTTTTTTATTCCAAAAACACCAGAACCAGAGATGATTATTATATTCCGCATTTTTGATTTCCCGAATAAAGATATCTTCTACATAATCATATATTTTTTTACTTTCTAATAATTCATTTTTGATATTCTCTTTGATTTGATATAAAAATACCAATCTATTTTTTTCTTTGGATTTTTCGGGGTTCTCAACCGATACTATATTTTCTTTTTTCCATTTATATAAAATATAACGGATTTCATTTTTCACATCTTTGAATTTATGAATCAACGTTTTCTTATAATTTTCCATTTTGGTAATCAAAGAGAGAATATTTAAATTACATATGATAGGAAAAATACGTCTTACTTCGGTGGGTATTAAAATATTATAAATTTCTTTGAGTTCATTGATTTTTAATTCCACTTCTTTTAATTTGGAGAGAACCAAATCGTTTTTTTCATTTTCATTTTCTATAAATAATAATTGGCTATTAGACATTTCTAAGGATATTTCCATTTTATCATAATGATTGGCTAATTGTAAGTACATTTCTACATAGGTTTCATATTTCATATAATTCATCATGGAAACAAAAGTAGTAATGATAATATTGAGACCGGATATAAATCCCCCACTCCAATTATAATCTTGTATAAATGGTGAGAAAACGGCCATACCAGCAGATAATATGAGAATTGGAATCATCAAACCATTTAATTTACGTTGGGTAATATATTTGGATTGCAAATATATGTTTTTATGTCCCTTCATAAAAATAATGAGAATATCCATTTTACTGGAATATTTATTATCATTATCATAATATTTTCCCAGTGTTTTTTCAATATCGTTATATGCTTTCAATTTGAAACTATTTTTATTATGATGTATTTGATGATGTATACGTTCTTTACGAATGACACTAAGTATTTCATCATCACTTCCACTATTGGTACCATTTATACTATATTGGTCGTAGTTTTCTAACATACCTTCAAATGTCTTATTTGATGTTCTATTATTTTCTATAAAAGTATTATCGTATTTGTTTTCATTTTCACTATTTTCCGAAATAGTGAGAGGACTATTACTTTGGCAATAGTATTCTTCTGTATTCAATTCAAAGTTTTGGAATAGTTTGATAGGGGTTTTATTGATATCTAAATTAACAATATCATTGACCGGTGTTAATTCAATATGAATTGTATCATTAGAAATATCAATGATAGTATCTTTATTAACAAATTCCTCTTTCATTATTATAATTACATAAGAAAGTAATTATATGATTATCATAAAAAAAATAAAAAATTGAATAATTCAAATCCAAGAAAATAAGAAACAAAAACCAAAACAATCAAAGCAAAATGACCGAAATACCAACAAATAAAAAAATACTTAGAAAACAGATAAATGATTATAAAAAAGCATTAAAAAAGTTTGTATTAACCAGCCGTTTTAGTAATGGAACTCATGGCGAAAATACCGATTTTAGAAAGCGTAATCCAAACATTGGTTGTATCTATTGTTCACCTCAGCCAATATCATCACAAATACCGATAGATGCGGTATTATTTGTATTAGAAATGAATAATGATACAAACAAAATAATGGGGGTAGGAATGGTACCAAACCATCCGAGGTGTGATAATAAATTTAATGTATACGAAGCGAGATATTATAATAAATTCGTTTATATAGGAAAAAACCGTATAGATAGAACCGAAATGACCGAAGAAGAAGAAACAATATTGACAATAGTAGATACATTATGTTTTAAAGGAAACGGACATATGAAAAGAGGTCAGGGTTTAAAATTATTTCCAGTGAAAACACAATATAATTTATCAATCGGCGAACCAAAATTGGATTTAGTATATTTTATAACCAATATGTTTAAAAGAAGATTACAAAAAAAAGAAAATGAATATGAGAAAGAAAAAATATAAATGAAATTATATTATAAATAGAAATGAATAGAAAGAACCCCTATGATATAACACAATATTCCGACGCAGAATTATTTAATATATTAGATGTCATAAACCCAACCGATCGTGAATTAGAAGCGAGAATATTTTTTTTAATTCATAAATATGAGAATATGCAAAATAAGTCAGGAGATGAATTAGCAAATTTTTTTAGAGAAATATACACCCATTTTTATGAAATATCAGATAATGAAGATGACAACGACTCCATAAAAGAAGCCGATATAAACGATATGGTAGTAAACGGAAAGGTAGAAGGATTTACAATAAATAACGACGGAACAGTAGATTATGGCAATAATAAACCGAGTAATACTATAAAAATAACTAGTAATATAGAAAATGATATCATAGATAATTATGACAAATATAATGGAAATTCAGTACCAAGAGATACGCTCATACGCCAATTGACTAACGCAGTAACAAAAACGACACAAGACAAGAATAGTGTAGCGTATGTGAATACATTGAATTATACCCAAGATAAATTAAATCCATTATTGAAACAAACGATAAAACGAATCATCAGTATAGATAGTCAATATAGAGATGATAAACGTACATTATCAACCCAATTTACATTTAATTTATCAGATCCATTAAAAGATGTATTATCTATAAAATTATATTCCATTCAAATCCCCTATACTTGGTATACGATTAGTACAAGTTATGGTAGTAATTTTTTTTATTTTAAAGGAAATTCACCTGGAATAAATGACGGAAATTATGATTATCAATTTTCAGTAGAACCTGGTAATTATTCACCGAATGAATTAGTAACGACTATCAATAAAAGCATTCAAGATGTAAAAACTAAATATAAAGATATAGATTTTGGTAATACCGACATATCATATAATACAAATACATCTAGAGCAACTATAAATATAGATATAACGAAAACATATAATGAAACGAGTTATTATTTAGATTTTCCTACATGGACGAATCCAAATGATACAACCGAGTATAATAGTACAGTAAACTATGTAAGAAAACAAAGTATACCCGGATTTTTGGGATTTAATTATCAAACCTATTATCCAAATATTTTATATTCGAATTATTTACAAAAGATAGAAACCACCGCAACAGTGGATAGTACTTCCGCCTTATATTATATAGATCCAAGCGCAAATTATTTTACCATATATAAATATATAGGTCCGGATGAATATAACAATTCAACATCAGTAATAGATTTATCATTTCAGATAAATTTAAGTAAAACGGGTTTAGTATCACGTAATGATTTAATAACAGATGTATCTAATCAATTGGCAAACAATAGTTATTTGACAAATTCAACCATCCATAGATATAATATTACGGATACTTCTTATTCCTATGATATTACAGACCCATCATTAAATATATATTATTATTTGAAAGGACAAGGATATTCACAATTTCAATTGGCAATAAAATTTAATAGGTTAACTACGAATAATAAAAAATTTTCCAAAATATATATAGAATTACCTATAGAAACAGGAACGACCGCTGGTTTTCCGGTATGGAGGGGGTCTTCATCATGTTTCAATTTCCCAAATCTAAAGAATGAATTGAATAATATCATTGCTGAAACATCACCCGTACCGGACCAATTAGCCTTGATAAAAATAGTATCATCACCTTATATATATTTAAAATGTAAAGAGAGTGGTTATGATATATCACAAAATAATTATCGTATAGATATCTCAAATAATAGTACCGGGTATACTCTTCAAGGTTTTGTAGATAATATAAATAAAGCATTCGTTAATATAAATGAATATTCAAAAACGGAAAATATATTTTATTCCAATGTGGCATTAGGTACTGTACTATCAGGAACTATAACAGATGTTTCAAAGAATAACTATTTCAATAAAAATGGTGATTTTAATATTATCAATACTATTGCCTCCATAGATACCAATTCATATTTAAATATATCATTAGATATAAATAAGAAATTTACCAATGACATGTATAGATTAGATACCTCGGGAACGATTTTCAAAAATACATTGAATTTAACGGGTGATTATCTGAATGGAAACATGGATTTATCTGGAACATATATATTTTCATCACAAATATTACTAAGTAGTCAATATATATTGAGTAGCGGTAATTTACTTCTTATATATCCTAGTAACAAAAAATATGGTAATCAAAATGCTGGTAATATAATAGTGACAACAACTGGTGGTACATTTAATTCATTTTCTGATTTAAAAACATCCATAAATAATTCGTTCAATAATTATACTGATTCCAACGGTTCATATATATTACAAGGTGCAAATATAGATTTTAAAATAAATAGCGCAAATAATAATTATATAGATTGTTCTTTTACAATAAATATACAAAAGACGATCAGTCAAGAGAAATATAATATATTATTTTATGATGCTTCTGGATATGATGGTTCTGGTAGTTTTAATTATACAAAAACTTGTTGGAATCAATTGAATATAGATGCAAGTTTTATGACCGTAGGAATAGATTTAAGTAGTAATAATTCAAATATTATAAAATTGGGTACAAAAACAACATTAAAACCGAGTTCTCCAATTTTATCTAATTCTATTAAATTCACCAATAATAATAATTATTTTTATATAAAACCATACGATTCAGGTGTAATTTCTACGGATGGTGCGAATGATATAAAAATTACAATACCCGCATATGACGCTTCAAATTCACAAATAATATATTCACGAACATCATTGATCGGGGCAATAAACAACTCACTAAGTTCAACTATATATACCTATGGGTCTTCATTAAATATATACACTCTAAATAGTGTAGAATATACGAATTTACGTATAAATATTACCAAATTATATACTACCAAAGATTATAAATTAGTATTTTACGACCAGCAAAGTTTTGTAAAATGTTATACCGGTGTATCAAGTGTAACAAATACAACTTGGGATACTACTATGGGGTGGATATTAGGCTATCGTGAAGCAACTACGTATGATATGGCGGATTATTTTAAAACAATTATATCTCCCACTAACATAAGTTATTATATAAATGATACTTATAAAGTAGATAATAAAATTAGTTTAATAGGTGATACATCAGTAAGTGTTAATTTATTTAATTATTTTTTATTATGTTTGGATGATTTTAATCAAAATCATTTGAATGATGGACTGGTTACATTATCTCCGTCGGATACAACTGTAACCTTACCATCTTATGCGAATAAAAATAATTTCACATGTGACCCAGCAACTGGGTTATTAACCTATAATACCAATATAATAAATCCCACTACGTATTCAAAATTAACTCAAAAACAAATATATGCTATTACTGAAACTGCGAATGGTTCAAGTAGTACTATAACCCGTTCATCTACGATAAGTTCAAAAAGTTTTGGCACTGGACCGTTCGTAAAAGATGTTTTTGCTTTGATACCAATCAAAACATCTGGTATGCAGAATGGATCAGTATATGTGGATTTTAGTGGTACATTACAAAATCAAGAGCGAGTCTATTTTGGACCAGTAAATATTCATCGTATGTCTATATCTTTAGTAAGTGACCGTGGTGATGTGGTGAATTTAAATGGTACCAATTGGTCGTTTTCGTTTTTATGCGAACAATTATATCAACAACGTCCCATGAATAATTGATAAAATCTATGAATATAATATATTTCACCTGAATGAAAATAATAGACATGATTGGTTTTTTTGGACCACATATTATATTACTGATAGGAATCATTATATTATGGAAACAGAGTAAATATTTTTATGGATATCTATTGTTTTTTATAATAAATACATTTATAAATAAATTGATAAAACAGGTGGTAAGAGAACCCAGACCAAAAGATGGTAAAAATATAATGGATTTTGAAAAAACCACTTATCACGGCGTAGAGGAATATGGTATGCCATCCGGACACGCCCAATCCTGTTTTTATTCACTCACTTATTTATATTTAGTAAAAGAGAACCCTATTTGGTTAATCATAAATTTATTTATAGCGAGTTTAACCATATATCAACGATGGAGTTATCATAGACATACAGCGAAACAATTAATGGTTGGTTCGGTCGTGGGTATATTCATAGGGTGGGTCTCGGTGATTTTTATAAATAAATATTTAACAACTCAATAAAATTTCATGATAATAAAATATAATGAAATTATATAATGTCACAAAGTGATTATATTAGATATAAAAAGATTGCGAACGAATTAAAAAACAATGAATATGACCCCGTATTTACCGAAGGTGATTATGTCAATTTAAAACAATTTTCATTACAAAATCAGGTATTGAATACCAGAAAGACGTTTAATCAATTAATTCCTACTGGTTCAAAACGTATTTTCAATATGGAAAAGATTACTGATAATTGTACTTCCTTTCCAATATGTGTAGATACGAATACCCGTACGAATCGTGAACCATTAAGCGATGTATATTTTACACCACAATATATTCCTCCTTATGTAAAACAGCCAACCAGTGCGAAAACCGCGTGTAATTGCGTATTAAATAGTGTGGATACAGAGAGATATATATGTAATTGTAAAACTTCGTTTTAGAGAAACGCGTATTTTATTTTTATCCTTTCTTAGAAGAATTGGGGACAAAATTTTTATTATTTTTAATCGCTCTCAATAAATTCATTTGTTTTTTGGCATTTTCAGCGGTAGCGCATTTGGCAAACACTCGCTGGGTTTTTCGTATCGTACCTTTTCTGGTTTTTTTATTGACGTTTTTATACAAATCTGTAACTGGTAACTTACTTGAGAATTCATCCGCCGGGCGGATTGAATTCTTCAAGGGTGTAAAGACTTTATAACAGTTTTTTCCACGAACCTTTCTGGTTTGATATGGCATATATATTATTTTAATATTATTTTCGTCTAAATGTAAATAATATTATTGAAACATTACATCAATCAAATTAGTAGTTATAATTTGTATCTTCTTAGATTATGCTGTAATCGTTTCGTAACTCTACGACGGCCACCTTGTTTTAGATTTGGTTTAGTATTATCAGTAGTTTTAACTAATGGAAGTTCAAATTTTTTCATTTTGTTTGAATTGGTATTACTACTACTACTAATACCAATTTTGTTTGAATTGGTATGAGTAGTAACTGGTAGAAGTTCAAATTTTTTCATTTTTGGATAGAAAGTTGTATCTTCAACGTTATCATCAATAACTAAATCACATGGATAGTTTTTAAATACATCAGTATCATTTTTAATAAGATCTTTTAATTTTGTAGTAAATACTGAATCAAACGTTGGTTTTTCTGTTTCTGTAATTTGTTCTCGCCCGTTATTTTCATTTAATTTCATCCATCTACCTTTATTCATTTCTATAATAGTTTGTTTTACTGCTTCATTTTTATATTTACTTTCTAGTGACTTACTACATTCTGTTATTATTTGATCTTTTTTTATATCAAAGATATTCATTATTTCAATATAATTTTGTAATTTATTATTTAATTCCATTTTTTTTGCGTCAGTCGCTGCTGATTTTGTAAGTAGAGTAAAATCATTTATTTTTGTTTTTATAATATCATATGCCGTATAGAAATTGGAACGATTATCTATTAATAATTTAATATTTTCAATATATTCTTCTCCTATATTTTCATTATTATTGCATAGAATATCAATAGGTAAATTTTTATATTCATTATTTGTTTTAGGGTTAATAAATCCGTTTTCAATAATTTTGTCTTTAATTCCAGCAGTTTCATCAAATATTATTTGCATTATTTTTGGATTTTTGTTATTCGCCGCAATATGAAGAATATTTTGTCCGTTTTTTTTATTTGTACCAAAATTAATTTTGTTTTTGATTTCATTTTTGGGATCTAATACATACGATAATAATTCTGGATTTGGGTTTGAAGCAATCATCATGAATGCTGTATCTCCGTCATTATTCGTAAAATCGTCAAAATTAATTATCTTTTTTGCCTTTGTTTTAAACAAAGTTAAATGATTCACTCCGCCAGTAGTTAATATTTCAATAAACATTTCTTTAAGTTCATCATCTGATACGCCAACATCTAAACGTATTAGTTTTGTTGAGAGCATGTCTTCAATTGGTGTATTATCCGTTTTTTTTCCTAATTCTTTTAATTCATTGATCCTATCAGTTAATAATGCTATATCTTTACCTATTTCAGCCGATTCATATGGCTTTGAATTAAGGTATTCATTTGCTTTATTTAATAAGGCTTCAACTCCATCTAGTGTAACATATGGTCTTACTTCAATATTGTAGTTGTTGTTTGGGTTCTTCCATTTCCATTCTATCTTATTATATTCGAGTGAATTGACAGTATTTATTTTGCTTGCTCCAACATTTTGGCCAGATTTCAGTTGTCGGTTAAGTATAGAAAGTGGACTATTTAATTCACTAATTGCCTTAGTTGTATTACCAACATAATCTTTTGTTTTGTTTATTGCGTTTGCTAAATCGGCTAATCCAAGACCTCCAATATGTTTTTTACTAAATCTTTTTTTATTTTTACCATTTCTACGTTGTTTTCTATTTTTCTTGGTATGACGCATATATATATATTATGAATATTTAAAATAATATATATTTCAGTAATTTAACAACTACAAGTATTAGAACCTCCTAAAATACTAGATACATACATATTACCAGAAGCATCAATTGCGGTTTGATACATAGCATCCGAAGAAACTGTAATAGAAACCCAATTATTATCATTCACTACATCAGTGGAAACCGAATCCCATGTAACACCATAATCTATAGATTTATGAATTTTACCATTTGTTTCAATAGCGGTTTGGTATTGTCCGGTAGCAGACATAGAAACTCCTTGCCATATTTTATTATGGACCAATTCATTATCCACGAATAACCACGTTTTACCATAGTCACTAGATACGTGTATATCACCCCCATTTTCCACAGCGGTCTGATATTGTCCGGTAGAAGCCATAGCAATTCCCGACCAATTACGATCATCAAAACCATTTTGGTCGCTCACATTGAACCATGTAATACCAAAATCATCTGAAATATAAATAGCCTCACTCACAATGGTTTGATAACGTCCAGTATAAGATATCGCAATACCACCAGTAGGGAATGCTTCAATAGATTGATATAAATCAGTATCTTGGCTAAGTGGTTTCCAAGTCAATCCATAATCATCTGAAGTATATAAATTATCACCACTGGAAATCATGGTTTGGTATTTACCACAAAGTGAAACTGCTACAAATATATTTGTCGTACCCCCACTAAATGTAGATTGCCATGTTTCACCATAATCATTAGATACATAAATTTTATGTCCGTTACTGACTGTTTGGTTCATACCAGTAAATGACATACCAATCGTATTGACATTAGAAGGACCGATATTCTTAGGTGCCGTCCACTGTTGTCCGCCATTATTAGAAACTAATATGGTACCTAAATTCGTAATACTGGCTTGATATTGTCCGGTAGAAGATAATGAAGTTATTAATATAACTTCTTCTGGTGGTTTTGTATAGGGGTTACCACTCGCATCATTGATACTTGGCACGACTAATACCCATTCCACACCATAATTTGAAAAATTTTCCATTGTTTCATCGGTTAAAACTAATAAAATAGGTACCGTAGTTGTTTGAGTAATATTCGTAGTAGTCGCAGTAGTAGTACGAGTAACATATCCTCTAGTCCAATTCAATCTATTACGTATAGAATTCAAATAAGAAGGTCCCACATTATTAATTGGTAAATAGGTTTCTGCTTCAATATCAACGGAAAGAGCAATCGTAAATCCGGAAGGAATAAATACTAAATCACCTGCCACAAAGCCGTCTACGACACCCCAATTATGAATAGATGGATTACGATTATTAAAAATGTTTGTATCCACTACATATTTTAATAATTGATTTATATCACTGATAGTAACTTGTCCGGATAAATCAGAAACAAAACTACCCTCCATTGTAAATTTGGAAGAATTAACCACTTGTATATATGCGCTAGCGTCAAAGACTCCTTTATTCACTTTCAAGTCTTGGTCGCCAGAAAATAACGAAGCAAATCCACCCGGATCTCCAAAATAAGTACTTACACAAGATTGAAAATCGGTATATAAGGTAGATAATTTACCAACGGATATGACACTTTCGGTATTTACTCCATTGACAAAATCACAAGCACATAATTTCAAATTATCATAATGTAATGTATCGGTTGTAGAATCAAACCATGCTTGTACCGTATTCAAATTGGACGCATCTTTAATAACACTAATTTGTCTATTCAATGCTCTGGCACTAAATTTGACTTGTATAGCATCCGTAACATCATATTTTGTCATAATATCGGGTTGGCGAAGATTGATTTGATTTATACCTTGTTGAACTACGTAACCACCACTTGCTCCGAAAGCATAACAACTTCCTGAATATAAACCATTAGAATTACTTAATGTTGGAGATAATAAAGTAGCCATTTTAAAATTCTATGCTGTAATATTATTATAAATTAATAATAAAAATATTACAAAATCACTAAATAATTATTTACACCAGCCGCGTTTTTGAAATAGTGTCCTATTGGGCGCTATGTTACAATTTGTAACTGTTAACATAATTAAAAAATTCACAAAATGATTATAACTCTTTTTCTATTTGAATTCGTTATTAATCGTTACGATAATTAGGACCCGTAGATAAATTCGCTAATTTGATTAATAATGGAGCAGTCAAAGTTCTATCTATATTTGTAGTAGTAGCCGTAGTTTCTTCAGTAAATATTTGTTCTTGTGCATCTGTGTATAATGTATTCGTATTACCATTTGCGTCTATAAACGTCTTTGTTGTGGTTCGTGCGGAATCCATGCTACCAATGAGATTGGAAACATTAGAAGGACCTAAAACGTTTAATGGATAATAATTTTCACTATCAATCACTAAATGTAATTTCACAGTAGTTCCTGCTGGAATAAATATTAAATCACCAGCAATAAAACCATCTGCCATACCATAGTTAGATTTATATAATGTACTACTAACCGCTTCACCTGACGCATCAGTGTATGGATTACTTGATGTACCGGTAGTTTGTTGTGGATTTCTATTACCAAATACATCTCCATCAATTGCGTATTTGAGTAATGCGTTAATATTTTCAATAGTAACAGTTCCAGTAACTGCTTTTACATTAGACATATCTACTACATAATCAGTGGCAGTTATTATTTTTATAAATGCGCTGGCATCAAATACTCCACCATTTATATCAAATTCACTCGCACTTGAAAATAAAGAGGAAAACCCACCAGCATAACCGAAATATGTATTCACAAATTGAATAAAATCACTATATATAGTAGAATACGCACCCACTGAAATAACTTGACTTTCAGACATACCATTAACAAATTCGGTAGAACTAATAGTGATTGTATCAACTGAAAATACGTCAGATACATTGTTAAATGAAGTTTCATTAACAACAATATTACTGACATCTTTGTATAATCCAATTTTTGAATTAAATGTTCTCACATCAAAAGTAACTTGTAAAGAGTTAGTAACATCATATCTCAATATGGCGGATTGTTGTCTTACTTGAATAGTATTAAAACACTGGTCCATGGTATAACCACCACTACCATAGAAAGCATAATAATAACCACTATATGTACCTTCTTGAATATTATTAATGGGTCCTGGTACAGGATTCGTACTCATTGTAGATGTATTGTTTATTAAAGATTGTGTTGACATTTTATTATAAATTAAATATATATTATATGTAAATATTTAATCTAATTGCTAAATTTATAAATCATATAATATTTTAAAAAGTAAACAAAAGGAATAATTCGCATTATTCATATCTAAAGTTCTCCCATGTTCGTCTAATAATCTTATTCTTAATTTTTGAATATCAATCGGTCCAAAATAAGTACGAGGTTCCGAAACAATATTATAGTCATTTTCCATCAAAAGCGAAAAATAGGAACCTTTGATGGCAATTCTTGCTAAAATATTCGGAGTGAGAATTGATTTACTTGACGCACTTATAAAATGATTATTGGAACTATTATTGAATTCATCAACGACTAAATAAATGTATCTTACTATTGCGGGTTCTATGATTGTATCTGCGGTATATGTATTCTTTCCCATATACATTTGCTTGGTAAACCCCAAATTCCAACCCATTTTGGTTGAAATATCAACAATATCAGTCTTACCAGTAATATCTCTGGTAAAATCTAAAATAATTTCGGTGATATTATTCGCATAAGTACCCGTAGGTGATATGGTGGCTTTACCACTACCGGAACCATTCCCGTTTATATCCAGAGTAATGTGAATATATGAAAAAATACTATTGGGAAATTTTACTGTATTATCTACATTTAACGGGCAAATAAGCGCGTTTAAATTATCAATAAAATCTGTAGCACTATAATTACCATCGGGATATATAACAACTTTTTCATCAGTCAATACTTCATTTGCATCTGTAAATGATTTATAAATGGCTTTTAAATATAGAAAATTATTACCATAATTTTTGGAAATACCATAAAAAGCTACGGGGATTTCAACGGATGTTAATTGCATAGTAACGACTTTATTTATTTTGATTGGCAATTGTAAAGTAAAATCAGAAGACTGACTGGTATATAAATTTTCGCGAAAACGAGTATCAATATTAATATATTTATTCAGAGTTCGTTGGTTCAATGGATTTAAAACACCTGGAAAATAATCACTATTTTGGGTATACATATATGTTCTATTGGGACGAGCGATCAATTCATCGGTCCGGTTCATTGCTTCTTTGGAGATGGGTGTATCAAAATTATCTAATTTATAATCCTTGGGAATGGTAGTCGGTTGGTTTGTTTTACCCGGATTACATTTTACGAATATTAACCAGTTTTTGGCTTTTTCTAAGAAATCAATCAAATCTTTTTTGAATCGTTTGTTTACATGTCCGCTTTTTAATAATTGTTCTCTTAATTGATATTCTTTTTCTTCCACATCATCCGCTGTATATTTTGTCTTGGGGGATAAATGGAGGAATTTTTCAATATCTTTAATACTATAATTATTTATATCTAAATCTAAGTTCTCCATATTAGTTCTCGCGAAAAGAAAAACGATAGACAAACTCTTTTATTTTTTTCTTAAGGTTCTTCTACGGTTTGATTTATTTTTTCGGGTTCTTTTTTTTCCACCTAATTTTGTTATTTGTGGTAGAGCTTTTGGATAACGATAATCATGCTTTTTATGAGAACAATTGTTGATAGGGGCTAATAATATAGAAGCATGTTTCATTGGGTCTTTTATAATAGGACTTTTTGCCTTTGGTGATTTTCTAGGACTTGAAGATTTTTCAATAGGTACAAGTGAATTTTTAAAATAATGTGTTAATTCGTTTAAATCGGTTCTCATATAAGAAGGTACTTTTGTTCTTTTGGGTAGAGACATATTATATTATAAATAAATATTTTATTTACTTCCTAAATAAATGGGTTTATGTATTATATAAATAATTCCAACCGACCGTAAAATACATATTTAGAAAATAAAGAATTAAATGGTTTTATTTCTTTATTTTTTTTAGAGTAGTCTATTATACAGAGTAATATAAAATGTCTTCTAGTGATTATACGGCATTAAAAAAATATAAAGAAATTCAGGGTGCTTGTAAAGTAGATGACATCGGTAATCCGGTTTCACCCAGTTGGTTTAATATTCCAATTGGGACTACCACTGATTGTACGTTTACTTTGGGTACGGGTCCAACTGGTATGACAGGTTACACTGGTTATACTGGTAGAACCGGACCCACTGGTTTACAAGGTCCTGCTGGTTCATCCAACGGTGGTGCTTTTGTCATATATTGTGAATCAAATACAGGTTTTAATACAGTAGATGCCAGTGGATTTTGTTTTTCATTTGGTTCTGGTACTACCTCCATAGATTCTTCTTATGGATTACAAATCGGTATTAGTTGTGATTTAATATATGTAGGCGTCCAATCATCTACAACTCCGGTTGTTGACGGAGAAATAGAAATATGGAAGAACGGTCAAACAACTGGGATAGAATTATTCAATATTGGATTAAATCAAAGTTTATCTGATATTAGTGGTGTCTCATTTGATGAAGGTGATTTCGTAAATGTACGATGTATTGATGGTTCTGGTGGTGATACTATAAGTGTCGCTTTATGGTTTAAAACGGGCGGAATTATAGGTCCAACTGGTAAAACTGGACCAACTGGTGTCACTGGGCCAACGGGCATGACTGGGCCTACGGGTGATACTGGACCTACTGGAAAAACTGGACCGACTGGGATGACCGGACCGACTGGGATGACCGGACCGACTGGAATGACCGGACCGACTGGAAATACTGGTCCTACTGGTAACACGGGTCCTACTGGTAAAGTGGGTAGCACCGGTTCTACTGGTCCGACAGGTCCTACTGGAACTACTGGGTATACTGGATATACAGGTAATACTGGTCCTACCGGTGTAACTGGAAATACAGGTTCTACCGGAAATACAGGTCCTACTGGAAATACGGGCCCTACTGGGAATACAGGGCAGACTGGAAATACGGGTCCTACTGGTTATACCGGTTATACTGGTTATACTGGACCTACCGGTTATACAGGTGTAACAGGAAATACGGGTCCTACTGGTCCAAGTGGGTTTACCGGTCCTATAGGTAATACTGGGGCTACTGGTATGACTGGATCTACTGGGAATACGGGTCCTACGGGTAATACTGGGGCTACTGGTATGACTGGATCTACTGGGAATACGGGTCCTACTGGGTTTACGGGTCCTACTGGTATGACTGGATCTACTGGTTCAATCGGTAATACAGGTAATACTGGATCTACGGGTAATACTGGACCTACCGGTTATACAGGTGTAACAGGAAATACGGGTTCTACCGGCAATACTGGACCTACTGGAAATACTGGTGCTACTGGAAATACTGGTGCTACCGGCGTTACTGGAAATACTGGCGTTACTGGTAATACGGGTCCTACTGGTAATACGGGTCCTACTGGTGCTACCGGTAATACTGGACCAACTGGTGTTACAGGTTATACTGGTCCAACTGGAAATACTGGTGCTACAGGTCCTACTGGTTATACTGGTACAATTGGAAAAACCGGCTATACTGGTTCTACTGGTAATACTGGTGCGACGGGTCCAACTGGTGCTACTGGTCCAACTGGTGCTACTGGTTCTGATGGTTCTACTGGATATACTGGTTATACGGGTCCTACTGGGGTGACTGGATATACTGGTTATACAGGTGCGACTGGGATGACAGGTGCGACTGGTTCTACGGGTTCTATTGGTCCTACTGGAAGAACGGGTTCTACTGGTTATACTGGCTATACTGGTTATACGGGTCCTACTGGAATAACAGGAGCCACGGGAATGACTGGACCACCTGGAACAGGACCTACCGGAATGACAGGACCTACCGGAATGACTGGTACCACTGGATATACAGGTTATACTGGTTATACAGGTTATACTGGTCCGACCGGTGTCACTGGATATACTGGTTATACTGGATACACTGGATATACTGGTATGACGGGATACACGGGTGCCACTGGAAATACGGGGCCTACTGGAAATAGCGGTAAACAAGGTGTTACAGGTAATACGGGGCCTACTGGTAATACAGGACCTACTGGCAATACAGGACCTACTGGTATGACCGGATATACTGGCAATACTGGTCCTACTGGTTATACCGGTTATACTGGTTATACTGGATATACGGGTCCTACGGGTGTTACTGGGAATACTGGTATGACTGGAACTACTGGCAATACAGGGCCTACTGGTATGACTGGAACTACTGGCAATACGGGTCCTACTGGTTATACCGGTTATACTGGTTGTACTGGTTATACGGGCCCTACGGGTGTTACTGGGAATACTGGAAATACTGGCCCTACTGGAAATACCGGAAATACTGGCATGACGGGTCCGACTGGTATGACAGGTCCAATTGGTCTCACTGGTTATACCGGTTATACTGGTTTTACTGGGATGACCGGACCTACTGGGAATACTGGATATACAGGTCCAACCGGGTATACTGGATATACGGGTCCGACTGGTATGACCGGTCCAACTGGGTATACTGGAAATACTGGTATGACGGGTCCGACTGGCATAACAGGTTATACAGGTTATACCGGTTATACGGGTTATACGGGTTATACAGGTATAACTGGCAGTACAGGTCCTACTGGGCCTACGGGTACTACAGGTTATACAGGTTATACAGGTTATACCGGTTATACTGGTGTCACAGGTTATACTGGTGTCACTGGTTATACGGGTTATACCGGAAATACGGGTCCGACTGGTTATACGGGTTCTATTGGTAAAACTGGTTATACTGGGTCTACTGGGTCTACTGGGTCTACCGGACCTACTGGACCGACCGGTAGCACTGGTTCTACTGGTTTTACTGGTCCAATTGG
>Ga0114971_10000406_pt1 | contig 27811 bp, 27 predicted proteins | sample M_140625_MF_Meta_FD_87320 | JGI IMG/M metagenome (GOLD analysis project Ga0114971, IMG submission 87320) | Freshwater microbial communities from Lake Montjoie, Canada to study carbon cycling - M_140625_MF_MetaG | ecosystem: Environmental > Aquatic > Freshwater > Lake | place: Lake Montjoie... | reverse complement strand
TTATTTTGTTATTTTGTTATTTTGTTATTTTATTTTATTTTATATTAATATTATCATATTATAATATAAAATATACATAATGAAAATTACATATGAAAGCCATAAATTAATGTCATTTTTTGTTGAAAATAATTGTTTAACACCGGTTAAGCAAACAAGGACCACAGACAATTTTTTTTCTCAGTTTTTTACAGAAATAATTAGTGCCGCCGCATTTATCGCAGAACAAAAGCACATTTTCAAGCAAAAAAAACAATCATTTTATAATCTCAAGATTACAAGCATTGACCATATAAAGCAAATCCCAAAACCCAAAACATTTAGTATTCACGGGTTTCCGGTTACAGCGCGAAAAACAATTGATGAATATTCACTGACGTCATTACATTATTCTTGCCATTTATATGACAGAGCATTTGACATTTATTTTGTATTGGAACAATCAGTAAATGAAATCAAAATAGATAAATACAATAACTATGTTGACTATATTTTGTATTGGTTTTATATTGTAAATAAGCATGCTTCAAAGTCTTGTACTAACAAATTGTCTATATATATTTATCATACATTTTTAACAAAAGTTCTTCCTGCTACAAATATAGATGTCTTGGATGAGGACAATGTCAATACAGGTTTTACTCGAACGTGTCAGCCAAATGGAGAAATTGTGATTTACCGTTTGGAAGAATGGTTGAAAGTCTTGCTACATGAATCGATTCACAATTATGGATTAGATTTTTCGGATATGGACAATACATCGTGTCATAATAAAATTCTGGCATTGTTTCCTATTAAGTCCGATGTGAATCTTTTTGAGGCATATACAGAGTTCTGGGCTAGAATAATGAATATATTATTTTGTAGTTACGCGAATGCTTCTGACAAAACGGATATAAATGAGATGTTAACAAATTCAGAGTTTTTTGTGAATTTTGAACGCATTTTTGCGTTTTATCAAATGACCAAGGTTTTAAAATTTATGGATGTTGAATACCGACATCTAATTGAAAAGACAGCATATTCAGATTCATTGCGTAAGACATTTTACAAGGAAAATACCAATGTGCTGTCGTATTATATAATAACAACTATATTGATGAATAATTACCAGCATTTTCTGATTTGGTGTAAGGCAAATAATACATCGATGCTTCAATTTAAGAAGACAATTGATGCTCAAAACCGGCTTTGTGACTTTATTGCTACAAGATATAAGCGACCTGAATTTTTACGTAATATTGAATGTAGTGAAAAATTAATTAATAAGATGACAAATGCTACAAAAAAATCTTCAGATTCTTATTCCACTTTTTTATTAAGTAATTTGCGTATGACATTGTGTGAGCTTGGATAAGCTATTTGTTAGAACGACCACTTTTTCTAGATTTAGATTTAGTCCCTCCTTTAGAACTACTTCTTATGCTAGCACTAGTAGATTTATTTTTTTTTGTTTTAGAATTGGAATTGGAATTAGTTTTTGATTTACCACGATTCATATCTTCTACTCCCATATCATGTACTTCATGACGTTCATTTGAAATCTCGGTAGACCTATCTTTTAAATAGTTCATCTCAGCACTATATGTGTTATGTGTTGGACACTCACCCTTTCCAATAAAAAACCAATATCCATATTCTTCCCATTCATCCAGAGTGTCTTCAATATTTTTGAAAAGGACAGTTGGAGACATATTAATGTGACCACCACGTCTAGACGCAAAATTTCGCCATAATTTTTTGTTTCGTTTGACTCTTAAAATTTCATTTGTTAGTATCTCCTTAAAATTAATACCTTCATAATTCTCTAAAGTGCCGTTAATAATATCGCGATACATTTGTACCATTGCCATTTGGTTTTGCTCTTGTGCAATTTCTTTTTGTTCTCCTTTTTTTCCTGAGGCTTGAATTGGTATTTCAAAGTAATTCATTAGGGAATAGGATTGGCAAAGAGTGTCATTCAGATTTTTATGTAAATCTTGAATTTCATCCATAACACTACAAACAAATAAATCAGGGTCTTCACGGTCTATTACAGTGTGATGAAAAGAGTTTCCAAATTCCAGACCAGCTTTTTCTACTTTGAATTCCCAGGCTGTAGGATATTCTTCTTCAATAATTTGTCTTACAGTTGCGTCTCCAAAAATCTGATTAATATAAGTATAGTGCTTTTCGGAGAATTTTAATAATTTATCCGCACTACAGTTTGATTTTATCTTACTAAAAGACATACTTGTACTTGCGCTTTTACTTTTTTCCATTTATATTAATATTAATATTATATGATAATATAAATTTTTATAGTTTAATTTCTTCTTCTTCTTTTAGATTGTATGTGTCTTTTTCTTTTAGATTGGCGTCTTTTTCTTTTAGTTTGCCTTCTTCTAGTTTTATTTTTTCCTCTTGCTATAATTTTGTTCCATGTTACTCCATTTGTATCTACATTATTATCAGGGTCTTCTTCAACAATAAAAAATATACGTTTTTTTTCTCCCGTATTGTATTTTTTTATATCATAGTGATACCTAGCAATATCACCTTGGCCTCCAGGTGTATCTGGTGGCAAACGAATGACTTCTACCTTTTCTACTATATAAAATTCATTGTTACGGTTTACTATATCATCTCCCACTTCAAATGACATTTATATAATAAACAAATATTAAATATTATAAATTCCTAAAAGTTACTTTTCTTTATTATAACCTCGATGTGCCCAACAATAATCATTATTTTTATTTACATTTTTACAACAAGTTTTACCATCCTTTTTAACAGCAGTACATATATACTTGAAATGACCTTGACCAATATGTTTCTTATTCTGACGCCATAAAGCGGAGGCCTCATCAAAGTCAATATTTACCTCATATAACGCACTTTTCTCATAGTTTGTTTGACTTCTTGTCTCCATTTTATTTTCTTATAAAAGAGATGAACTAACAAATTATATAAAATCAATTTTATTCTGAATATTTGTTAGTTCATCTCTTTTATAAGAGTAAAATCAATTTTATTCTGAATATTTGTTAGTTCATCTCTTTTATAAGAGTAAAATTAAAATTGATTTTTAAATTATCTTAAAATAGATTGTTATAACCAGAGTCATATTAATAAATGGGAATCCGATTTTTAAATAATTATTTGAGAGAAAAATGTTCTAATTCTATTCATGTTATGCATATGTCAAATTTGAGTGGGAAGAAAATAGCAGTTGATGTTAGTATTTACTTATATAAATATGAGACTGACAATGTTTTATTAGAAAATATGTATCTAATGCTATCTATATTCAGACACTATAATATTACACCAATTTTTATATTTGACGGCAAACCGCCGCCCGAAAAAAGAGCACTGTTGGTTAAGAGAAAAGAGGATAAAAAAGAAGCACAACAAGAATACGAAACATTAAAAAAGAGTCTAGAAAACAATGTTTCTTACGATGACACTGAAAAGCAAGACATTATAAATACGATGGACCAATTAAAGAAGCAATTTGTTAATATAAACAGGGACAAAATTGAGTTGATAAAGTCGCTTATTCGGGCTTATGGTGCTACATATTACGACGCACCTGGTGAAGCCGATGAACTATGTGCGCTACTTGTTTTAAAGAAGATTGTATGGGCTTGCTTGTCTGAAGATATGGATATGTTTGTTTATGGATGTACAAGAGTGTTACGCTATTTTAGTTTGATAAATCATAGCATAGTTTTATATAATATGAAAGATATTCTTGGAGACTTATCTATGTCACATACAGAATTTAAAGAAATCTGTATATTGTCAGGTACAGATTACAATGTACACGCAAATACATTACACGGTAAAGGCAAAGACAATGGAAAGGAGAAAAACAAAGACAAAGATAAAATCAAAGGTAAGAATGCTGATATTAATTTATACGAAACGTTGAAATTATTTTATAAATATAAGGATGATAAAACAAAAGGTAATTTCTATTCTTGGTTACAAGATAACACAGATTATATTTCAGATTTGGAATTGTTAGAAAGAATAAACCAGATGTTTGATTTGATAGACGATAAATGTAGTTTGGAGAATTTCAAATACATAAAAATTATAAATGGCCCTATTAATAATGTATTACTTCAAGAAATAATGCGGGAAGATGGATTTATATTTATTCGGTAAATAAATATATAAAAATAATTCTATTTTGTATAAGTATAAATATAAAATAAATGCTTGATTTATATAACAAGAAATATAGTCGTAAACAATTAAAGGAGTATATTTATGCTGTACCATTGATTGATATATTAAAAACACAGGAATTGGATTGTAGCTTTTGTGTAAGATATATTTTGAATGAGAATTATCATTTTTTATCGGAAGATGAAAATATTACAATTGATGATGTATTAAAATATCAGCCTCATATTAGCAAGACACAGTTGTTAATTGGATTAGCCACTTACAAACGCGCAGATGATAGTGTTGAGGACTTTGAAAGTTTTGCTTTGCGGAATCCATAGTAAGTATTTTAATTTTATCTAGGTAATATAATAATATCTATTCAAAATAGACATTATTTTATAATAAAAATATAAAAACATAAAATATAAATAAATAAAATGGGGTATATATACAAAATAAGAAATATAATAACAAATAAATGTTATATTGGAGAAACAAAAAAATCAAATCCTTTGTTAAGGTGGAATGAACATAAAAGTAAAATTCAAAAGGGTATTGGTTGTCCTGCTCTTCAAGATGCTGTAAATAAATATGGTATTGAAAATTTTAAGTTTGAAGTCTTAATTATATGTTTTGATGAAGACAGATATAAATATGAAATTGAGTATATTAAAAAATATAACACAATGGCACCAAACGGATATAATTTAACTCCCGGAGGCGAAGGTGGAGGTTTTTATGGAAAAAAACATAGTCAAGAAACAATAAATAAAATAAGTAATTTTATGAAAAATAAATATTCAAAAAATCCAGAGCTTAAAACTAAAATGTCAAATATAAATAAAATAATAATGAATAGTGAATATGTTAGAAAAAAAATAAAAAATGGATTAAAGAATTCAGGAAAATGGAAAAACGCAATAAAAGGGAACAGACGAACGTTTCAAACTGAAGAGACAAAGACAAAAATAAAGGAAATAGTAACTACATATTTTAATAATAATGAGAATATAACAAAACATAGAAATATAATGTCATTATCATTAGGAATTAAAGTAATTCAATATAGTACAAATAATGAAATAATTAATAAGTATGAAAGCATAAATGAAGCTTCAATACAAACTGGAATTCCTAAATCAACAATTGGAAAGGCATTAAAACAACATACGCATCTTGCTGGAAATTTTATATGGAAGAAAGAATAATAAAATTAAATAATATAAATTTTATTATTAATACATGGGCAGGGATTCGAACCCTGGAAGCGTTACGCACAAGATATTAAGCCTTGCCTCTTTTAATGGGTAATAATTTTGGAGCTACATTTGCGGCTTTATCCAAAATAAATATACAGACCACTCGAGAACCCATGTTTTAAGTTTACACTTATTTTTGTTTTTTTATATTTTTTTAAAAGTAAAATCATGTTTTACTACACTTTAAGCAGTGGCAACCGCGGCAACAGCCTTAGGGAAGTGAGGGCTCATGTATCTCTGGAGATTGAAATAAGTGAGCTCATCAGTCTTCTTAAGCTTCAAGAGGGTCTGGAGCTTGGAATCAGGGTTAATCTTGCGACCATTCTCCTTGTCCTGGAGACTGTTGGCGCGAATATACAAATTGAGCTGTCTGGTAACATCGGTTCTAGCCATCTCGGTTCCAATGGGCTTCTCCAAAAACTTGGCAAGCTCATCAGAGATAAGAGTGGGCTTAACAAATCCAGAGGGAGCACGGTTACCAGACTTTCTCTTCTTCTTGGAAGAGACCTTGTTGGCAGCCTTGAGCTCCTTGGCCCACTGCTTCTCCATAGTCTTGTACTCAGACTTAAGACTAGCAATCATAGTACTAACCTGGTTGAGCTTGGCAGAAAACTCAGCAGACTTGGCAGCAATAGCAGTATCAACATCATCGGTAGTAGTAGTAGGGGCAGCATCAACTACGGGAGCAGCCTCAATCTTGACCTCAACGGGCTTGGTCTCAGCAACCTTCTTCACAGCCTTAGCCTTAGTAGGCTTGACCTCGGCAGCAGCCTCAACTTGGAGGACAGCAGCAGTATTAGTAGCAACGGGGGCGGGAGCATTCTCAGTGGAGTTCTTTTTAACCTGTCTGGGCATCTTATTATACTATACTACAGTGATTTCTTTTTAAGTAGTTTAACGCATAATATATATTATGTTGTGTATTTCATATATATTATGATTGTAATTGGTCTGAATAATTCCAAAATTGCTAAATAAACGATTATTTCTATATTTTAACGTATTGTTATTAAATATATGTCAAAGCTTGGTACAACCACGGTAAAGCATTAGCCGCATCTGTACTTACTAAAGTGAGTGCTCCTAAAACATAATATGCTCCCAAACATTTACTATCTTTATCAATACCCGACAACACTAATTTCTCTAAAATATTTAAAATATATTCTCTAATATCGTCTAAATCTCCCATTGTCTGTAAATTGTGAAAGTTTACAATTCGAGGAAACGGATTCCCAACAGGTGGGCAAATATTGCGCTTTATTTCGTTTGTTAAATGAGCTCGATATGACCAGATATCAATAATTTCCCTAAACATTTTAATTAGTTGTGTTCGGTTAAGGTCCATAAACCATTTTGGATGTGAATAATTACCAAGGGCATCAATGTTTTGAAATAATGCCACAGTTTTCAGTTCAATGTTTTTGGCTTTGGATAATTCAGCACTAATATCTTGTATATGGACATTAATTGAGATTTTTAAAATTTTACTCATGCGAATCAATGTATTAAAATCAGAAATAATATTATCGGAAATTGGATGTCTATTATATGGATTTTTAATTTGTCCGTCAGTTTTATTTAACAAATTATAAAATGACATCAAATCAAAACCATAAATAAAACCATCTACATCTTTAAAACTGAAGAATTGCTCAACTGGTAATTCCCTTAATTCATCCATTGTAAAAAAATCAGCGTCATTTGTACATAATCTTCGATTTTTTACTGCCGGACCATGACAGTTATTGTATTTTTTTTGAAGATGGTTTCTAAAACCTTTTTGAATTTTTGTTGCGTTAAATGATAAGAATAAAAATGAATAAATTCTCGAAATAAGTTGCGGTTTAGTGCCACTAATTCTTAATTTATAGTGTTTATTCAAATACTTTAATTGACTTATGTTGTAATTATTTTCCAAAATAAGATTGTATTCACTTGGTTTAACAATATAGTTCTCGTTTTTGTTAGTTTGTTTAGAAATTTTTCCTTGTTTATCAGAAGATTTATCATTATCATTATTCAAAGCATTATTAGTTGCCGTTAAAAAACATTTGTCACAAATGGTGTTAAAATAATCAGGATGCAACATAGTTGTTATATATATTATATAAATAATTCCTTTTGTATCCTTTTTTTTATAGAATTTATAAAATTTATAGAATTTATAGACTTTTTTATTTTTTAAACAAATAATGACTCCATTTTGCTCACAAATTTTTGAAAAAATAAGGTTTTAAATTTATTTTAATATATCAAAAAAAAATTGATTTAAAGACAAACCATGTAGTTATAAGTATAAATATAGACAAGATGGCAGAAGCAATTATTGACGGAACTAATATTGATACTAACGCATTCTCATATTCGGTCCCCAAGGCCCATGAGTCTGGCGGAAAGGTTGTGAATGTATATAATAAATATTTTAAGGAGTCTCTTACACTATCGACTCCTCTTATATTGACTTGGGGTGCCCAAGAGGGTATGGACCAGGCAAAGAAGCCTACTGGTAAGTTTACAATGAGTTTACAATTTCCTAATGCTGATTTTCCTAATGCGGATTGTGAGGCATTTTTGAAGAATATGCGTGCTTTGGAGGCTAAGATTAAGGCCGATGGTCTTGCTAATTCAAAGGAGTGGTTTGGTAAGGTTATTACTAATCCTGAGATTATTGATGAGAAGTTTAATGTTATGCTCAGACATCCCAAGTTTAAGGGTACTGATGAACCTGATACTAGCAAGGCACCCACTCTTACTGTTAAGGTTCCTTGTTGGAAGGGCGTTTGGAAGTCTGAAATTTATGATGAGGAAGGTGAGCCTCTATATGTTGGCGGTAAGACATCTGGTTTGGTTACACCTTTGGATTTCTTGAAGCCAAAGACCCATGTGATTTGCTTGTTACAATGTGGTGGAATTTGGTTTGTAAATGGAAAGTTCTCTATTACTTGGAATTTGAAGCAGGCTATTGTACAGAAGCCCAAGGCGTCTATGGAGGGACAATGCTTTATCAAGTTGAAGACTGCCGATAAGGAGAAGTTGAAGGCATTGCCTCCTGTCGAGCACGATGATATTGACCCTGAGGGAGCTGTTGCGACAATTGTTGAGGATTCAGATGATGATGAGCCTGCTCCTGTTGTTGAAAAGCCTGTTGTACAAAAGGTTGAGGAACCTCCTAAGGTTGAAGAGATAAAGGCTACTGAAAAGAAGAAGATTGTCAGGAAGAAGACTGATGCTTAAAACTGTATATAAAACTGTATATAAAACTGTATAATTTAAAATTTAATTTAATATAAAAATAAAACCAAATATAATAGACTTTTGTTTATTATATTTTTTCTTTTGTTGTAATTGTAAAATATGAAATACTTAATTAAACGTAATATTCACAATAATATCTCCTTTGTTGCTATTGGTCTGATTATAAATATCATCTTCGCAAATTTTTGAAATACCTTGTCCTTTAATTATGTATTTTTGCTCCTTTTTTATATATAATTTCTCAAAGGGAATTTTAAATATACGCTTACCAATAATAAGAGACAATCCTTTTTCAAAGGATATTATTGCCTCTTTTTCAAAATCAACTAACAAATCACAATGTATATCATTATTTTCATCAATTGTAATATTATCAGGTAACTCAGGATGACATAAAGCAATAATATCATTTTTATTAAGGTCTTCAAAATATAGCTCATTGTGCCATAATGGTACCAAATATAGCTGCTCATCTACATATAATTTGTATATATTGTTATCCAACAAATCATCTATACTAGGATTCAATATATAAACACTGTCATTTTTATACTTTTCTTTTATCAATGAACTAACAAATTCCAATGTTTGAGATGAAATGTACAAAATATGTTTGTATTTATTTAAGAAATTATACAATTCCAATGACATTTCCTTATCTAGGTCATCTATGATTTTTGTAGAAATTACTTTGTAACCATTTATTACAATATCCTTTATAATGTTTATTAACAATTCTGACATAACTTTTGAATCAACCTTTAATATATTAGCTAGAAACATAGATAATAATGATGTATAAAGGTTTGTATCATTCTTTGTATCATTCTTTGTATCATTCTTTGTATCATTCTTTGTATCCTTAAAGAATGATGAACTAACAAAATTATCATTATCACTATTACTATCATTATCCAAACACAATTCAGTTACCAAATATATATGTGCTTCATTTATTTTCTGGAAACGATGAGTTGCCTCTATTGTGTTGCCATTTTTATCTGGATGCCATTTTAATGCCATTTTATGATATTTACGTTTAACAAAATCCTTTGTTATATCTTGATAATTTTCATCAATATCTAACAAATTCAATGCTATTTGTATATTCATTTTATCTTCTGGATTTTTTTTGGTTTCGTCATATTTTGTATCCATGGATTACACTTGTTAAATAAAATAAGTAACTCTCTAAGTGATAAATTGGGCGATAATTATTATTGTAATATTTTAAAAAATTAAATGTTTTTATTAGTAATTCAGATAAATCTCCTTTTACAAACCGTTTTTCTTGTATTAATGTTGATAATATATACCATATACAATCTGTTATATCTAAATTATAAATAAATATGTCGTATAATATGTCCCTAAATTTTAAAAATTTCATTTCATTAATATTTATCATTTCATTCATAATTTTATCGCAAATTATTTTATATGGGTACATTAATTCGTTTACATTCACATGTAAATTTTTTATATTTGTAATACTTTCGGTTTTCATATCTACTGGTAGTTTTTCTTTAACACACTTAGTATATGATACTTTTGTAGGTCTTGATATATGTATTATTTCACAACAATTTAGAATATTATCTGGAATAAAACTTATTTCTTCTGTTAACAAAATGAATTTTATATTTATAGCTGATGAATTATTCTCTTGCATATAACTGTAAAAATTTTCTAACAATTCACTATGAATATTATGAAATTCTTTACATACAATAATACCCGATTTGTCTGATTTTGCTGAAATAACGTCAATAATTTGTTGATAAATATCATGCCATAATAGTTTACTATTACAACCTAACAAAGACATATCAATCTCAAAATGAATATCACTTATTTTAAAAAAATATGTTTGTTTATTGAAGACAAGACTGAATTTTTTTTCGTATTTTAGTTCTGATGGACTATATTTCTTTATAGCATATAACATTTGACTATATTTACCAACACCACTAGGACCATAAAACACTAGATTTCCCATTTTATTCAATGTTTTGGGAAATTTTGAGTATGTTTTTGTTAGTTTATTATGCAAATTATTCTTTTCAATTACATTAATATATTCTTCAAAATGAGTTTCCAAAAATTTCATTGTTGTTAATATTATATTAACTATCCAACATTCTTTATTTGTTAATTAAACTATATTGTATTATTGTAGTTTAATTATATTTATTAGGGTTAAATTGTAAAGTAAACTAACAAATCCAAAGAAATAATTAGTACAAATGGGATAAAAAGAAAATGTTTTATAATATAATTACAATGAATATTGTTAAAACTATAGAACAATACAATGATGACTATGTTTATTTTTGCGACCCTATTAAAAATAATATAATGAATGATGGCAACTTTATTCGAATTTTATATTCTACACCTATATTTATTTTGAATGGAATATATTTGTCTATTTCTATCAACCAACTAACAATAGAAAAATATTATAATAAGTATAAATGTTCCTTTGATATTGGCACTCATATTAATATAATTCATCGAATTAAAAATATTGAGGAAAATATTTTAAACAAAATCAATATTAAGGGCAAATCGCCGCAATACAAAATATATGAGCAAATTAGTAATGGAAATATTAAGATATTTTCTGATAATATAGACACAATATCTAATAATTTTTTACTAAAGATTGCTGGCATATGGGAAACCGATTATAATTATGGTCTTACTTATAAATTTATTCGAATTTAATTTTATTACCATAAAACAAAATCTAACAATCAGTCGTATAAAATTTTAGAATGATTCCTAAAGTAATCACCACAATAGCATTTATTGTTCCTAATAACATTAAAATAGCAAATGTTTTTTGAGGTAAATTTGTATTCTTTACAATTGTACTAACTAACAAAAATATTTGAGCAACAATTAATATTGTTGATATGTTTGAAAATGAATAATAATAATCCGAAATTTTATTACTTACTATCCTATTAAAATAAATACTTAATATTACAATATAATAAATTATAATAAACAATATAAGCAAAAATGGTGCTAATGTAAATATTGTACTTATTTGGGTTAGTTGACCTAGGTCACGAATGTTCATTGTTTTTAGCACTGTTATTAATAATACAGCAGCACCAATAATGCTATATTCTCCAATTAATGCTTCTAATGCGGTTTCAGTTTGAACCCCTATAGTACAAAATATAGAAAATACAGCTGCTATTATTATTGCGTATAAAAAATTTGCCATATTTGAAGTTATCACAGGGTCGGCCATTTTATAAATATTTATATAGTAGTTGTATATAAATATTTTATTTTGTTAGTTTGTTTAGTCAAAAATGATTGATTTATATTATATTTTATTATTATTATTTATTTCCCTTTATTATTGATTTCATTTCATCTATTTCTTTTTGCATACTTTGTATTTTATTAACTAACAAAGGCACAATCTCTAAATAATTAATTGCCTTTATATTATTTGTTTCTAAGCTTTTAGGCATTGATGGATTAACATTTGAATTTGGGTTTGGTTTATTTGTAACTAATTCTGGTAAGTGTTCTTCAAATTCTTGTGCTATAAATCCATAATGAACTTGTTTTTGAGTATCAGATTTATACGTAAATTGTGTTGGTTTTAGCTTCATTATTGTATCAGATAGTTCATTGGATATTGTTACAATATTATCCTTTAACAATAAATCAGATGGATGAATAATTGAACCATCAACAAATAAGTCACCTGGAATATAAAGATTTGGATAATTTGTACTGCTTGGAGTTAATACATTTTCATATACATTTGGACTAACATTTGTATTTAGATATTTTTTTGCTACCCATAAATTGGCATTTTGTCCAGGAACAAAGTATTTAATATTTGACGTGTTATTTGGACTTCTACCATTATAATTCGCATTTACAGACATTTATATAATGTAAATATAAATATTTATGTGTTTTAATTTATTGTTTTTTAATTTAAATAATTATAAAAATAATTATATAAAAATATAATACTAATATTTATTATATGAGCAGTTTTAATACATCAACAACACATTCATTAATACCCAATTCAAATCAATACTATATCGAAAAAAAATTTGTCTCTATTCATTCAGAAGATAGAGACCTTATGAAATACCCTGGTGCCGCTGAGTTTGAAATAGAATTCCCTCAAGATTATTTAAATATACAGACTGTTAAATTGTCAACATGGTCATTTCCTGCGAATTATAATGTATTTTCTCCTGTAAATTATAATGTGTCAATGACATTTAGATTTAATACATTATATAATCCTGGTGAAAATTCATATTCTGACCCTTTAACTGAGGCTATTTTTGCCGGATTATACAATTACATTGATAAAGAGTTTATTGTAACTATTGAAACCGGGTTTTATAATCCAGACCAAATGTCTACTGAACTAACTAACAAATTTAATCAAACAGTTACAAACGTTCTTACAGATTTTTTCACTAAGACACCGGCATATAATTATGCGCTAGCGTTATTTACAGGATATGACCGTTTTGTTATTGTTTATAATTCAGTTGCCCAAAGATTGTGGTTTGGTAATACAGCCGACAAGTTTGAACTAACAAATAATTATATTGACCAATTTACTAAAGAAATAGTTTCGGCTCAATGTATTCGTAAAGAGCAATTACCAAGTACTGCTGATTGGGGATTGCCCGCATATTTAGGATTTACACGCTGTCCTGCTAAATCTTTATCTGCTGCTGAAGTAGAAAAAAACGCAAGTATTATAAATGACATTCTTTTTGGTGTAAATCCAGATGTAGTAAATGTTGTTGGAGGTATCCCACGTTTTTTTTATGGAGATGTTACGCCAGGTGATAATGGATATTGGCTAGTACCTACATTACCCGGAGCAATTGTATATTTTTTACAAGCACCTGCTAAAATAAATTTTATGGGAGCGGCTTATATTTATATGGAGATTGATGGATTTAATTGTATTGATGAAACTAGTCCTTATACTCTGTCGCAATTTACAACGCATACAAATCAAACAAATGGACGGGTTAATTCTTCCTTTGCCAAGATTGCTATACCAACAACACCCATATCTCAATGGTTTGATGCTGAGCAAGCACCATTTAAGTATTTTAATCCTCCTCTTGAAAGAATTAGGAAAATAAAGTGTAAGTTGCGATACCATAATGGACAAAAAGTGGACTTTGGATTATTTGAATACTCATTTATGTTAGAGTTTACATTGCTTAGACCACAAAGTGAGCGCAAATATACGATTGTTAATTAACCTTTATACATCTATCTTATACATCTGTTTTATCCAATTTAATAACAATTCCTTGTCACAAGTCTTATAATCTGACTTGAAATCATTTAGCTTTAGAAATTCAGGCTTCTTTGCCCGAGGCTTCTTATAAAATAAATAATCACCAAATTTACCCGTTCGTATGCTTAAATTTGATGTCAATTCTCTGACTAGACCTACTGGTTTTGTATGGTCTAATATATCACTGTCTAAGAACTTAATGACTTCCATATATTCCATTTTATCTGTAGGTTTATCTAGCTCTTTTAATGATTTCATATTGGACCCCCATTGCGCATAAGGACCATATTTGCCGTTTTTCAGAAACAAATCGTGGCCTTTGTATTTTCCTAATGAGTCTTTGATTGAATTTGATGAATCTACAACATCTTCAAGAGAAAGTTGTCTGCCGTTAATTTGCTCCCAATCGTTTAAGACTTTTATATCTAGTCCCTTTTTTAAAGGAATAAATGATATATCAGGTTTCTTATTTTTACTAGCTAGTGTCTTTTTTACAACAGGACCATGCTTTCCAATAATAATTGTATGATATTCGTCTATTTGTATTTCAAACTTTTTTAAACTGGTTACCCCATCGACAACCGTTATAAGGTCTTGATTACAGGCAGAGCATAATGTTACCCATTGTTTCTTATTGTCGGCAATTAAATCTAAATTGCTTTCCATTTCTTTTGTATATGAATAATCAAAAAATGTATTAAAATGTTTTATCAGGAACTCGACTACAATTATACCTAGTGGTTGTATTAATAACTTACCTTTTTCATTACCAAACTCTTTTGTACACGGAATTTCTATTATTTTCTTTGTATCATCTAACAAAAAATCAAGGCATTCAACTGAGCGCCCTTCTATATTCTGTTTTTCTACATATTTTCGCTCCATAATTTTATCAATAAGTGACGCAAATGTTGATGGGCGACCAATTCCTTTTTCCTCCAATAATTGGACTAACCTGGCCTCTGTAAAATGCTGTTTTAAATCCTTCAGCACATTTTTGGCTTCTATCTTCTTTGGACAAACCTCTGCGTTTGGTTTTAAATTAACAAAATAATTATATGACTTTTCTGATGCGTCGTCAGCCTTCCAACTAACAATTTGCCACCCTTTGAATACAACTTGTTCTGCCTTGTAAACAAATTCATGTCCTATTTTCTCTCCTTCTCTTCCTATACAAACACTAATGGTAGCTGAAATGGTACTATATTGCGCCGATGGCATACATGATTCCAATGTTCTTGTTAAAATAAGTTGATATAATTTGACTGCCTTTTGTGGCAAATCAGAACTAATATCATTTGTAATAGATACTGGTCTTATTGCCTCATGTGCTTCCTTTTTATCTTGTGCTTCCTTTTTATCTGGTGCTTCCTTTTTATCTGGTGCTTCACATTTTTCCTTTTTACTTGTATTAGATTCAGTTTTTATATTAGATTCAGAACATATTAAGTCTAATGTTTGACTAACATATTGCTCATTATACGTCGCAACTATGTGTTTTTTTGCCTTTTCTATAAATTCCTTACTATATTTTTTTGAATCAGTTCGCATATATGTAATATGACCAGCTTCATATAATTGTTGCGCCAATTTCATCGTCTCTTTTGGTGACAAATGTAGCTCATTGGACGCCAATTGTTGTAAAGTAGAAGTGGTTAAGGGCTCTGGAGCCTTTCGTATACTCTTCTTTGCCGCGGATTTGTTACAAATGAATTTACTATCTATTGCTGCGCATTGTTCCATAAATTTCCTTGTATCTTCTACATTTGTTAGTTGCTTGCTAATTTCAAATGATAAATTTAGATTTGTAAAACATCCAATAACATTATATACTAGTTTACCGGGTGACTTTTTAATATCCAAATAGTTGTCATAAATGAGCCGTAATGCTGGCGTTTGACACCGACCTGCTGATAAACTGCTTTTGTGTGTTTTTGAAATATTGTTCCATAATAGAGGCGTAATAGTGAACCCTACAAGTAAATCTAGTACTTGTCGCGCCTGTTGAGCATAAAATAAGTTTAAATCTATCCTAGTCGGATTTCTTATTGCTGATAAAATAGCAGATTCTGTGATTTCATGAAATACAATTCGACTTGTTGTTTCAACTGGTAAATTGAATAATTGGCATAAATGCCAGGCAATAGCTTCGCCTTCTCGGTCGCCATCGGTCGCCAAAATGACGTCATCTGCGTCTACAATTTCCTTTCTTATGCGCTCGATTTGTTTCAACTTGATGTCTTCTTGTATTACAGAATAATCTATTTTGAAACCATTTTCAGTGTCAATTGCGTCCAATCCTTGTATACTTCTTAGATGACCATATGACGCAATACATTTATAACCTGGTCCCAAAATACCTTCTATTTTTTTACATTTGGCAGGTGATTCGACAATAACTAGAGATAATTTTGTAACTATTTTGCGTGACATTTTTGTTAGTTTATATAGTAAATTATGTTTAACTAGTTTTCATTAGTTCCTTTTAAAAGTTTATAAATATTTTCTAAAAAGTAAAAAGGGAATCAAAAAATGGACATTTTTAAAAATGTCCAAATTTGAAAACCCAAATAAAGTTTTGAAAAACACGTTTTTTTCACATTGTGACCAAGATGCTCTAAATTATTTTTTTTGTATGAAAATCTTGTGACGATATTTTTTACGTTTTTTTTTGAAAAAATAAAATATCCGGTTTGTTTAGAAGAAATGGAAATAAATTTGTCCCCAAAAATCCCCAACTTTTGTTGTGATATATGTCAATACAAAACTGGTAACAAAAAAGATTATACTAAACATTTGTCCACATCAAAACACAAAAAAACACAAAATGGAATTAATTTGGAAGTTTTGGAAATCCCAAAAATCCCCAATTTTGAATGCGAATGTGGAAAAAAATTCATTACACAAAGTGGGATTTGGAAACATAATAAGAAATGTCTATACCATACTTCTAGCAAGACTATTTTGAGCACAGATACAAATATAATTAATACCTTAGTAAATGAAAACAAGACATTAAAAGAATTTATGCTTGAGCAAAACCAAGATTTCAAAACGTTAATTCTAGAGTTACTTAAAAAGGAGACTGTAAATAATAACAATATTATAAACAATAATAATATTAACAACAATTGTAATAATAAATCTTTCAACTTAAATTTCTTTTTAAATGAACAGTGTAAAGACGCATTGAATATTAATGAATTTGTTGATTCAATAAAGATGCAATTGTCGGACTTGGAAGAATTCGCACATCTAGGTTATGCTGATGGTGTTTCTAAAATTTTTGTAAAAGGTATAAATGCTATTGATGTTCATTTAAGACCCATACACTGTAGTGATACAAAGAGAGAAGTGCTTTACATTAAGAACAATGATGAATGGATTAAAGAAACTGATGAAAAACCGTTAATCAAAAGCGCAATTAAAAGGGTTGCATTTAAAAACATAAAACAAATTAATGATTGGGTTAAAGAAAATCCAGAATGTAAAGACCCAAGAACTAAAAAGTACGATAAATATAACAAAATAGTAATGAATGCTATGTCAGGCGCCACTGAACAAGAACAAATAGACAATATTGACAAAATTGTGAAAAATGTTACAAAAGCAGTAACTATTGATAAGTATGCTTTACGATAAATAATAATATTGTTACAAATAATATTATTATTATTTATTTCTTATTTACTTTTTGTTCAAAGTCTTAAATTGCTTCCAAGATATTTCTACTTGTGGACCTTTGTATTCAGGCTCTGTCGACCCATGCTCGGCATTCAGTTTCTCAGCCTTTCTTAGCGCACTGTCTACATATATTTTTTTTAGCAACAGTCCAACTTCATACGACCCCTCATGTTGGTCCATTCGACCTTCTTCAATCTTATTTAGCACATCTAAAAATTGGAATAAAATCTTTAAATCAATTTCATCCTTTCTAATTTTGTTGTAAAGGTCAGTATAATAAGTAAACAGAAAATTACATTCTGACATTGCCTCTAAATTAAGTGCGTCTTGGTCATCCATATATTTTGCCTTTAACATAACCAAATTGTTAACATTTTCTCTAAGAATATGACTATGCTTTAATTCACGGATTAATCCAGTCTGGTCTTCAACATTGTTGGCAGCAATCATCTTTTGTAAATGAAGTCTCTGATTTTCATCCATTGTATTGTATTTATATATTAAAATACTATTTTTAACCTTTTTTTATCTAAATTAATATTTTATATATAGTTTATATAATGTATTCTGATATGCCACAATTTGTTATATCTTCGCCGCCATTAGGAGCAAAAGACGGTTCTGTGTATTCTACTGGACAAGCAAACACAGTAAATGCTAATAAACAATTATCTAGTTTATTGGGTACAAACAAAGGAGGCTCTTTAAGAAAAAAAGGCGGAGCAGCAAATTTACAGCCAGCTACAATTACTGTAGCTCCATTACAAATGCCATATCCTGGCTCTACATTGCCAAACACAAATACCCAACTCACAAAATTATTCGCAAATAATGCGGCACAAAGCGCTGGCGATAATGCTTGGAAAACAGCGCCTCAAGTACAAAAAGCTGGGTCAAGAAAAAGACGCAATAGTATAAAACAACGTAATAGTAGAAAACGACGCAATAGTAGAAAACGACGCAATAGTAGAAAACGAATAGTCAAAAAATAATAAAAAATATATAATAATAATATAATGCCAACAGGAAAAAATTATTTTATATTTGCACTAGTTAATTTAGGATTTATAGCACAAATTGCCCTAATGATGTATTATACTTCAGCCACAAATATAAAGGATAATTGGAACGAATATAGATGTAATCCAGCTTATTGGATTTATTCAGACAGTATTTCTTCTGATTTTAATTATTGTGTACAAAATTCACAAGTAAATATGATGGGAGCACTAATGCAGCCTATGTCATATATGATATCTTCATTATCAAGCTTTGCGGAATCAAGTAGCAATGATGTAAATAACGCTCGTGGCATGATTAGCAATATCAGAGATTTCTTGTCTAATATAATACCTAATATTTTTGGTGTATTTTTGAATTTAATTATAGAATTTCAGAAAATGATTATTGCTGTAAAGGATATGTTTGCCAAACTAATTGGAGTTATTACAACTCTTATGTATATGTTAGATGGATTTACTAAAATGTTAATATCAGGAGCAGGGGTTGTAGGAGCAGCCTTGAAATTTACATCTTGCTTCCATCCGGACACAAAGGTTGAAACAAAAGACGGTTCTGTTTTTGCGATGAAAGACCTACCTTTAGGCGCAGAATTGACTGATGGGTCTAAAATTATTTCTGTTATGAAATTAGATAACCCAAACAAAGACGTCTTTTACAAAATTAATGGAGGTGTAAATGGTGAAGCAATTTATGTAACTGGAGAACATTTTATACATGACAATATAAAGAATAAGTTTGTCAAGGTAAAGAATTATCCAAATGCTGTTATAACGGATATCAATCCACAATGGTTATCATGTTTAATAACATCAAAACAGAGAATACCAATCGGAGAACATATTTTCTGGGATTGGGAAGATGATGAACTAACAAAATAATTAAGACAATATCCGAGTATTATTATCCATTTATATATATAGTATAAATGGATAATGAAAATAATGTTAATGGAAATATAAATAATTTAAATAAAGCGGCTAGTTACATAAATAGCATATATGACAAACAATCATATACAGACTTATATGGCTCATCAATATTAATTGTAATTATTTCAACAATTGTTGTTTTAATTGCTGTATCATTCTCTTTAATGCAGCAGAATAAGGTGGAAATTGCGGCTGATTGGACAAACCAACGATGTAATCCCAAGTATATTCCATTTGCCGGATATATTGTAACTCCTGAGGGAAAAACTCCAGCACAATACACGAGTGAAAACTTTCAATATTGTTTACAAAATAAAATGGTCAATATGACATCTACAATCACTCAACCACAAGTATTTTTATTAAATTCAATAAATGAAGCATTTACAGCTATTGGTACAGCAATTAATAACTTAAGAGGGGCATTATCTGTAATGAGAGATAATATAACTAATTTTGTGAAAGAAGTAATGGGACGAATAATGAATATTATTGCTCCACTACTTAAAATATTAATAGCTATGATGGATTCATTACATAAGACCGAAGGCATTATGGCTGCTAGTTTATATACTGCTTTAGGCTCATATTATGCAATAAAATCATTTATTGGCGCATTTTTTGAAATAATGATTACCATATTAGGAATACTTATAGGTGTACTTATAGCCTTATCATTTGTTCCGTTAATGTGGCCTGTCTTACTTGGATTAATGGTACCTGTATTGGGATTATCAGCATTTATGTCTTTTGTTATTGCTATATGGTCTATAACATTTCATTTGAACCCTATAAAAGTACCCAAGCTAAAATTATGTTTTGATAAGAATACCCTATTTACAATGTATAGCGGTGAAACAAAGAAAATATCTGAAATCAAACCAGGTGATATATTAGATGATAGCACTCGAATAACCGCAACAATGAAATTAGATTTATCCAATAATAAAATGTATTCATTGAATGGTGTTATTGTTAGCGAATATCATCAGGTAAAATATAAAAATCAATGGATTTTTGTAAAAGACCACCCGGAATCAATTGAAATATACGGATATAAAGAACCATTTATTTATTGTTTGAATACTAGTTCAAAAGAAATTTTATTAAATGGATTATATTTCTTGGATTGGGACGAACTATACGACAATAGTTTACAAAAAGTTTTAAACTTTATTGGACAAAATAAATGTAATAGTTATTTAGATATTCATCGCCATTTAGATATAGGTTTTACATCCGATTTTGTAGTAGAATTACTCGGTTGTAACAAATATATAACAGATATAAAAATTGGAGACATATTAAAAACTGGTGGAAAGGTTTATGGGATAGTTGAAATTGACGGAAGTGATTTAATCGGAGCTTTAGGCAAAAACAACCAACAATCAAAATTGTATCATTTATTAAGCAGTAATCAGATTTTTAGTTCAAATGGACAAATAATCAATGATTACAATAATATTATTAATTTTATTTTATAATCATTTTATCTAATTTATATATAAATGCGTAAAAATGTATATATATTGGTTGTTATATTGATTTCAGTAGTGTTTGTATATTTATATAGTAAACCATTGTTTGAAGGGTTTCAAGAGAATTATGAAAATTGCTCAGATATAAAAAATTGTGGCACATGTTCAACAACGTTAACTGGTACTGACGGAAAATGTGCTTGGTGTAAAAAGAAAAATTCATGTGTTACTACTAGTCTTCCTCTTAAAAGTGATTTAAATTATGTACAAAAAATGATTGATTATAGATACTTTATAAATCCAAATAATCAAAATGTATGCGACTGCGGTTATAATAGAGGAACATGTGGTACAATTTGTGATAACCCTGATACTCCAGATGACCCAGATGACCCAGATGACCCCGATGACCCTGATGACCCAGATGACCCTGATGACCCTCCTGCTGCTGCTTGCTCTAAATATACATTAGTACAAAGTCCAATATATGTAAAAACTAACCCAGAATAACCTAAATAATCAGAATATTAAGAAGAAGTAAAATATTTACAAAATAAAAATAATCTAACAAATATGTATAACATGGATATTTCTATTGGTTCATACAAATGTAGATTGGAGATTGTTTTAATCATTATATTCCTCCTTATAGTTTTATTTGGACATACATTATGTGCTTGTAGCACAGGTAACTTAATGGAGGGTTTTAGTCATAAAAAGGAAGGTATGAATGGTCAAAAAAAAGAGGGTATGAATGGTCAAAAAAAAGAGGGTATGACTAGTCAAAAAAAGGAGGGATATTCTAAAAAGGAGGGTTTATCTTCTAAAAAAGAAGGTTATGGTCCTAAAAAGTCTGCTTTTAGCATAATGGAGGGCATGCTTATGCCAAAAGCCAAGCCCAAAGAAGGTTTTTCTAATTATAAGACTAATGCTGGTCCCCAATTTGCTGAAAATGGTGCGCCCGATTACTACATCGACCCAAGCAAATGGGGTCAACCATCTTTAGTTTATACTGCCGGAACTACTCCCGACGCTGGAGTCCAATCCATTTGGGATAGAGGCAAGAATCAAAAACCATTGAATGAAGGCGAAATGGATTTTTTTGCCAATACCCAATTTAAACCAGAGTGTTGCCCCAATACATACTCTAACAGTTTAGGATGTGCGTGTATTTCGACGCAACAATATAATACTCTGATATCCCGTGGTGGCAACAATGTACCCTATTCCGAATATTAAATATTATTTTTATAACAAAGTTAATTAAGTTAAAATATTTTAACTTAACTAACACAATACAATTAAAATCTTACTCAGTCTTTCTAGAGACGTAGCAAAATTTACAATAATAGACTGTCATCATATCACATTCGACTCCTGTCTCAACTCGGTCTTCAATGTATTCATGATTTTCACAAACATTTTCTCTCTCTTCCAAAATGTTATTAATAAGCGGTTCCAAAATATTTATAACTTCATCTATAGATGTTAAATCAAACACTTCCGCAAAATCCTTATAACTAGTTCGCTTTTCAACAAAATAATTGTTATCCATTTCAAGATGAATATCCTTATCTATTGCCTCCTTTAATTTTCTTACTTGCTTTAATGTATTCAAAAATATACTTGCTGTTGTTTTCATTTTATAAAGTATTTCTTTTTCTACTGACATATTACAAGTACAAATTTATATTATACTTGTAATAAATGTTTATATAGTATTTCTATTTAATTAGTTTTCTTCTACTTTTGTTGACTTTTCTTTGTTTAACGTTTTTAGTTTTACGGGTCTTCCTTTTTCCTAAGCCAAAATCGGATGTAACACTGCGTCCAAGTCGTCTTATTAGACGTGGGTCATTTTGCTGATTAATACTGTTAGGTCCAAAAGTGTTACAAGAATAGTCAAACAAAAACAAATGGTCATCTTCTGTTAGTCCATATTTGTTAGTTAGACCTGAAATAATATCTGCTAAATGAAAATCAAGCCCAATAACATTTTCATCTTTATCCTTTATTTCATCTCTTTTAATTTCATTTATTGATGCTATATCCGTGCCGGGTTTAATACCGCAATTATTATTGTAAATAAATACTCCCCAGTCTTCTCCTGGGATGGTATAGGTTGACGGGTGATCGGTAGAAAACGATTTGTTAGGAAAACGATGACTAATACCAACTTTATCATTACAAATAAAACTATTACGACATACATCAATATCCTTAGGATTTTCAATTCTGTATTTTTCAGTTCTGTTACGCGGTCTCATATCCAATTCATTTAATGCGAAATTCATATATTCCAGGAAATTATAAGACAATAATTGTTCATCTGTTTTTGCTTTCGGATGATAATATTCACTAATGTCTATCATATCATAATCACTGTTGTTTTTAAAATAATTTGCCAATACTACATTATCCATTCCACCATCTTCACCAATTAGTGAAGTGCCTGGACTACAGTTCATATATGTCATTAATTTCGGCACTGAATGAAGTGTTTTCAAACTTACTGATGCGTGTTTATTTGCTTTATACGGTTGGGTTGCTCTGCCAAACCCACCATGACTTAAAAAACTAAGAAATATATATTTTGGTTCTCTTTTTGTTATTGAAGACGACTTTGGATTATGTAGTGTTTTAGGTGGTGAATGTGAAGGCGACTTTGGAGATTTCGGAGGCGAATGTGAAGGCGAATGTGAAGGCGAATGTGAAGGCGAATGTGGTAAAAAAATAGATTGTCTTTCTTTTATTTCAGCAATTTTATTTTTAAAACTCATTTTTATTTGTTATATTAATAATATATTATTTTATAGTTTTTTAAGATGTTTTTGCTCCACTTTTTGAAAAGTGGATTTTAAGCATATATAGAATACAACGCGCTACTCATCGAGTCTTTATTTGTCTTGACTAACTTATCTACAATATCTCTTGTTACTGTAAATGGAAATGCTACCTTTATCGACATATCCTCTTCAAACAAATTAGAGCCTGGACGCATCAGCCGATACAAATTCAACTTGGTATAGATTATCTCCAAACATCTCTTCATATTACGTACTCCGTCCTCTCTCATACAATAATTATCAATGATGTAATGGAGTGTGGCATCCGGAATCACAATATCCTCGACCGAAAACTTAACCTGTTCTCTTATCTTGGGCAACAAATAACTGTTGGAAATATTTGTCTTTTGCTTCTGATTGTAACCAGCTGTCTTAATTCTATACATTCTGTCTTTTAAAATCGGATTGACCTTGCTCTCATCATTGTAGCTGAATATAAAGAGACACTTACTTAAATCAAAATCTATTTCGGCAAAATACTTGTCGTGAAATTGTGTGTTTTGAGTTGTGTCAGTCAAATGCGTCAAGATGCCAGCGATTTCCTCACCCTTAGGAGTCTCACTAATCTTATCAAGCTCGTCAAAATAGATGACTGGATTCATACACTTACTATCAATGAGGATTTGAACAATCTTACCCCACATTGAGCCTTCATAAGTGTAACCATGTCCTTCTAGAAAACTACTGTCAGTAGCGCCTCCAAGCGCAATGAAAGCAAATGGTCGGTTAAGAATCTTACTAATACCTTCCTTTACAAGACTAGTTTTGCCGGTGCCAGGAGGGCCGTGAATCGCAATCGCACTTCCAATTGACTTGGGATTAGTTACAAGTTGCCCGAGCATCTGCATGATTTGCATCTTGGCATCATTGAGCCCGTAAACAGCATTGTCCAATGTCTTTTGGGCTTCAGCCATAAATTCGTGACACTTGTCAACACCATCTTCAATACGAATAGGTAAGTCTTGAGTTTTACCAAATGGAATGCGCATAAAGGTATCAACCCAGTTCTTAATTTTGTAGTATTCGCCGCTACCAGGCTCCATATGTCTTAAAGTGCCAATCTTTTTCATTGCCGCACCCTTGAAATTAACAGGAATATCTGATTCCAACAAAGTCAAACGATAAGGCTTCTCAATCCGAGTAACTTTATTGATTTCACGCAGCTCTTTGATTATTTTCTTTTGACTTTCAATATCCATCTTTTCAAAGAAATCAAAATCATTCATTGTATTCTTGTCTCTTAAGATGCGTCTGAAAATACGGTCATTTCGGTCCTTTTCCTTTTTCAACTTTTTTAGTTCCTTTTTCTTACTGACTATAATCTTTTGATTACACAATTTAATACATTCTGATACAAGACTTGTGTTTTCACCTTTTTCTTGTAATGTTTTCAAAAGAGCTAGTAAGTCAGTTTCTTCTTTTGAATTATTATTCTTTACAGGCTTTTCAGATGTAGTTAACTTGACATTTTCTTCTGTTGTGATTGATTTTACCTTACCACCCTTTTTCTTCTGAATTGGGAGTTCTTCTAATTCACTATCATTTTCTTCTTCATCAGAATCTTCATCCGAACTAATCGGGTCATCTTCATTTTCAGTTGGAGCATCACTGTCATCATCATCATCGTCTTCGTCGTCAAAATATGCCTCATATTCTTCAGACAATTCATCTTCCTTGCTTACCTTATCACCTCCAATTGACAATATAATATTGAAATTTTTTGATTGTTTTTTATTTTTACCCTTCTTTTGGACAACTTCTTCTTCTTCTGCTTCTGAACTTGCTTCTGAACTTGCTTCTAATTCTTCTGATTCAGAAATAGTCTCATAATCATCTTCTAAGTCATCTGATTCAGAAATAGTCTCATAATCGTCTTCTTCTTCTGACTCGGTCTCATAGTCTTTTCGTCTCAAACGTCTTGATTTACCAGTGTTTTTATTATTCTTCTTATTCTTTTTAACAGGTACATAATCAGAATCACTTTCTTCCTCAGATTCATCCTCATCTTCCTCTATTTTTCTAACACTCTTTTTAAAAGCCTTCTTTAGCTTTTCTCCAGCCTTAACTTTTTCATTAATATGTTTAGACGGAAACATCTTTGCTAAAAACTTCCTGTATTCGTGCTGGTCAATCTCATCATCATCTTCTTCAGAATCACTATTATAAATACTATCATTATCCGATGAATCGCTCTCAATTTGTTTTCTACGTCTATCATCAGACTTCTTATTTTTCTTATCTTTTTTATCCTTTAAAGAATTCTTGGTATTCATTTTAATTTGGTCTCTTGGCATTTTTATAAATTGGGTGGGTTATATTACTTTATAAATTCGTTTTATATCTTATTTTTTAAATCAATTTTTTTTACAAAAAAATGTATAAGAAAACAATATAAATATAAAATTATAACACTTTGTTAAATAAAATAAAATAAAATAAAATAAAATTGATTTGAAACAATCTAAATATTATTTATAGTATTATAATAAGAATGTCGCAAAGTTCCAGAAACATGAAAAATATTAATTGTTCCAAGATTATCGGCATCCAGTTTAGTATATTATCACCTGAAGAAATTCGGAAAGGCTCTGTAGCTGAAATTACAAGTCGTGATACATATATAAATAATAAGCCAGTAATTGGTGGACTATTTGACCCTAGGATGGGGGTTTTAGAACCCGGTTTAATCTGCCCTACAGATGGTTTAGATTATATGCAGACCCCAGGTTATTTTGGACATATTGAAATGGCTCGTCCTGTGTTTTATATACAATACTTGCCTACTATTCAGAAAATTCTCCGATGTGTTTGCTTCAAGTGTAGTAAACTGTTAGTGTCCAAGGAAAAATACAAGCAAGCATTGAAAATGTCATCTCAAGCCAGATGGAAATACGTGTTTGAATTAAACAAGGACATTAAGCGTTGTGGAGAAGATACCGAAGATGGATGTGGTTGCCTTCAACCAAAGAAAATTAGAAAGGAAGGTTTTGCTTCCTTGTACGCTGAATGGACAAATACTAGTGAAGAGGGTGACGAAAATATTGTTATTCCTTTGACGCCTGAATTAGTATTAAAGATATTCAAGCGAATTTCTGACGAGGATGTCACCTTCATGGGATTTAGTCCTTTGTGGTCGCGTCCAGATTGGATGATTTGTCAGGTTTTAGCAGTGCCTCCGCCTGCCGTAAGACCGTCTGTGAAGCACGACGCGCAACAACGCTCTGAAGATGATTTGAGTCATATTCTTGTGAATATTATTAAAACAAATAAGACGCTTCAGGATAAGATACAAAATAATGCGCCAGAAAATGTTATCAATGATTGGACGACTGTTTTACAATACCATGTGGCTAGTCAGGTTGATAATAAATTACCTGGGTCAAATCCTGTTGCTCAGCGTTCAGGTCGACCATTCAAGTCAATTAAGGATAGATTGAATGGCAAGGGCGGCAGAATGAGAGGCAATTTGATGGCAAAACGTGTTGATTTCAGCGCACGTTCAGTCATCACTGCGGACCCGAATATTTCAATTCGTGAGCTTGGAATTCCTATGAAAATAGCGAAAAATATTACCAAGCCTGTAAAGGTTAATCGTGTGAATAAGGCGTTCTTAACAAAATTGGTACAAAATGGTCCCGATGTGTGGCCCGGTGCTAAGATTTTGGAGAAGAAGAATGGCGAATCTATTACACTGAAATACCTTGATAGGAAGTCGATTGTCTTGGAAGAGGGCGACACTGTTCATCGTCATATGATGGACGGCGATGCCATCCTATTTAACAGACAACCTACTTTACACAGAATGAGTATGATGTGTCATATTGCGCGCATTATGAAGCGCGGA
>Ga0114971_10000403_pt1 | contig 27908 bp, 20 predicted proteins | sample M_140625_MF_Meta_FD_87320 | JGI IMG/M metagenome (GOLD analysis project Ga0114971, IMG submission 87320) | Freshwater microbial communities from Lake Montjoie, Canada to study carbon cycling - M_140625_MF_MetaG | ecosystem: Environmental > Aquatic > Freshwater > Lake | place: Lake Montjoie... | reverse complement strand
TGGCGATCGAGAAGAACCTGATCCGCATCGACCTCGACCCCGCCGTGATGGCGCGCCCGCACACCGCCGAAATCGCCATCCTCGGCGACGCGCGCGAGGCGCTGGAACTGATCGCCACGGGCGTGACGGAGAAGAAAGGCAAGGCCGAGGCTAGCTTCGACATGGGCGAGCCCGATGCGCTGCGCGCCATGCTCACCGAAGTGCTGGAGGTGATCCGCAAGGAACTGCCGGAAGGCACCGTCATCGCCTCCGACATGACGCAGATCGCCTATGCCGCGAACGAGGTGTTCCCCGTCAGCATGCCGCGCACGTGGCTGCACCCCGTTGGCTTCGGCACGCTGGGCTTCGGCTTGCCTGTCGGCATCGGCGCCAAGTTCGGCGTGGGTGACCGGCCCGTTGCCGTGCTGATCGGCGATTATGGCATCCAGTATACCATCAACGAGTTGGGCACGGCGGCAGAGCACAAGCTGCCCATCGTGATTCTGATGTGGAACAACAATGCGCTGGGCGAGATCCGCGACGACATGGTGAGGAAGGGCATCCAGCCCAACGCCGTGACGCTGATGAACCCGGATTACCAGATGCTCGCCAAGGCCTATGGCCTCAATGCCGAACAGCCGAAGGACCTGAAGGCGCTGGCCGCAGCCATTCGCACCGCGCTCAAAGCCGAGGGCCCGACGCTGATCGAGATGACGCCGCGCATGGTGGCGGAATAGGTCAATCCTAGTTGAAGAAATTAGTCCTTGACAGCGCGCGCTCGATGTGCTAGAAAGGTGCATACTCCAGATTTGGGTCTTGCGACCCTCCAGCTTTCATCATGCCCGGGCTTGTCCCGGGCATCCTTTTCGGCGGACGGCAAAAAAGATCATCGGGATAAGCCCGGTGATGATGAGCGGTGGGAAGTGAGTGCCGGTGAACGAGAGAGCGTGGAGACACTCGGGCAAAATTCACGCATTGCCGGGACAGACCCGGCAACGGGACGTTGGGGAATGGGACTGCAATTGGAATTTTACGCGAACACAACACACAAGAGAGCGAGGCGGCGCCGGGGGAGTGGCGCCGCCCCGCGCAGGCCTTACATCTTCGGCATGATCACCGCGTCGATCACATGGATCACGCCGTTGTCAGTCACGATGTCGGCCTTGATGACCTTGGCATTGTCGACCATGACGCCGTCCTTGCCGTTGACGTCGATCTCGGAACCCTGGACGCTCTTGACCATGATCTCCTTGCCGGCGACATCAGCCGCCATCACCTTGCCCGGCACCACGTGGTAGGTGAGGATGGCGACGAGCTTGTCCTTGTTTTCGGGCTTCAGCAGCATCTCGACCGTGCCGGCCGGCAGCTTGGCGAAGGCTTCATCGGTGGGGGCGAAGACGGTGAAGGGGCCAGCGCCCTTCAGCGTGTCGACGAGGCCCGCGGCCTGCACGGCGGCGACCAGCGTCTTGAAGTTGCCGGCGGCGACGGCGGTATCCACCACGTCGGCGGCGAAGGCCTGTGCGGACATGGCAAAGCTGGATACGGCAATGGCAGCGGCGGCGGCAAGGTTGCGAAGGCGCTTCATTCAGTAATCTCCCTGTGTCTGAATTGACATGGCTCGTTACGGGCCCCTGCCGGCCCCGGTTCGCCCACGGGAGATCACGATATTGTTTTCGGCGTTTGATGATCCGTCACGGGTCTGACATAGTCTCCGGCAGTGAATGCAACCAACGGATTTGACATTTCGATGAGCGGCGAGACGACCGAGACAAAGAGCCAGTTTGCGATCCTGACATCGCGGAGCTTCCTGCCCCTCTTCGTGACGCAGGCGATCAGCGCCTTCAACGACAATGCGGTGCGCAACGGCATCGCCATCCTCATCACCTACGACCTGGCCGTGCGCTTCGGCTTCGACGCGGCGCTGTTCGTGCAGGCGGGGCTTGCCCTGTTCATGCTGCCCTACTTCCTGTTCTCCGCCATCGCGGGGCAGCTTGCCGACAAATACGACAAGGCCACGGTGGCGCGCTGGGTGAAGCTGTTCGACCTTGCCGCCATGGTGTTCGGCGGCCTGAGCCTCTATCTCGAAAACCCATACATGCACCTCACGGTGCTGTTCCTCGCCGGCACCACGGCGGCCTTCTTCGGGCCGCTCAAATATGGCGTGCTGCCGCAATACCTGAAGCGCGATGAGCTGATCGCCGGCAATGCGCTGATCGAGCTCGGCACCTTCGTGACCATCCTGCTCGGTACGCTGTTCGGCGGCTTCCTGGTGCTGCAGGGCGTGGGGCGTGACATCCTGGCGATTTCCATCATCGTGCTTGCCGTCATTGCCTATGGTTGCGCCTTCCTGATGCCGTCCGCACCCGGCGATCCCTCGCTCAAATTCGACTGGAACATCCCACGCGCCACCCTGAAGCTGCTCTCCTATGCGCGTGAGCGCGAGGACGTGTTCTGGTCGGTGATCGGGGCTTCGTGGTTCTGGTTCCTGGGCGCCGCCATCATGGCGCAGCTCCCCGTCTTCACGCGTGACGTGCTGCTGGCCGACGACACGGTGGCCAACGCCTTCATCGGCCTTTTCACCATCGGTATCGGCGCGGGCTCGCTGCTGACCAACTGGCTGCTCAAGGGCGAAGTCTCGCCGCGCTACGTGCCCATCGCCTCGATCATGATGACGGTGTTCCTGCTCGACCTCTATTTTTCGGCAGGCGATGCCCATGCCGTCATGGCGGGCGCGAGCAATGCAGGTGTCGTGGCCTTCTTCAGCCACTGGCAGGGCTGGCGCGTCGGCGCCGACCTGTTCTTCGTGGCCTTCTTCGGCGGACTTTATGCCGTGCCGCTCAACGCCATCATGCAGCACCGCTCGGTGCCCTCGCGGCGCAGCCAGGTGATCGCCGCAAACAACGTGATGAACGCGATCTTCATGATCTTCTCGGCGCTTGCCGGGGCGGTGCTGCTGAAGTTCATGTCGGCGCAGGCCTTCTTCCTGCTGCTGGGCCTGTGCAACGCGGTGGCGTCGGTGTTTGTGGCGCATCTCCTCACTCAGGAGCTGACCGCCTCCATCGCGCGCTTCCTGTTCCGGATCTTCTACCGTGTCGAGGTGAAGGGGCTGGAGAACTACAAGGCGGCGGGACGCAAGGCGGTGATCGTGGCCAACCACACGTCGTTCCTCGACGGGCCACTGCTGTCCTCCTTCCTGCCGGAGCGGGCGAGCTTCGCGATCGACACCCATGTGTCGCAGAAATGGTGGGCGAGACCCGCCTTCATGCTGTTCAAGATGATCCCCATCGACCCGACCAACCCGATGGCGCTGCGCGTGCTGGTGGATGAGTTGAAGCGCGGCCGCAAGGTGGTGATCTTCCCGGAAGGGCGCCTCACCGTGACCGGCGCGCTGATGAAGGTCTATGAAGGGCCGGGCGCCATCGCCCAGATGGCAGGCGCGCGCGTGCTGCCGGTGCGCATCGATGGCGCGCTCTACACGCCCTTCTCGCGCATGCGCGGCAAGCTGCGGCTGCGCTGGTTCCCCAAGATCACCATCACCTTTCTGCCGCCCGTCAAGTTCGCCGCGCCAGACGGCTTCAAGGGTGCGGCGCTGCGCCAGCAGCAGGCCAACAAGCTCTATGACGTGATGACCGACATGGTCTTCCGCACCTCGCAGATCGACAAGACGCTGTTCCAGTCGCTTCTCGACGCGCGCCACATCCACGGCGGCGGGCACAAGGTGGTGGAGGACATTGCGCGCAACCCGACGAGCTTCGGTAAGCTCGTGATGGGCAGCTTCATCCTGGGCCGCCGCATGGCGGAGATGACGCCAGACCAGAAGAACATTGCCGTGCTGCTGCCCAATTCCATCGGCTGCCTGCTCACCCTGTTCGGGCTGCATGCGTTCGGGCGGGTGCCGGCGATGCTGAACTTCTCGACGGGTGCGGTCAACATGGCGGCGGCCTGCAGGGCGGCACAGGCCACCACCATCGTCACCTCGAAGCGCTTCATCGAGGCGGGCAGCATGGAGGCGGACCTCGCCCTGCTGGCGGAAGGCCGCAAGGTGATTTTCCTCGAGGAGCTGCGCGAGCAGCTGACCTTCAAGGACAAGCTCTATGGCCTGTTCGCGCGTGTCTTCTCCAAGACGGCGCTGCGCATGGCGGGTGCCTCGTCCGACCCCAACGCGCCGGCCATCATCCTCTTCACCTCGGGCTCAGAGGGTCTGCCGAAGGGTGTCGTCCTCTCCCACCGCAACCTGCAGGCCAACCGCTATCAGGTGGCGGCACGCATTGCCTTCACCGCTTCCGACGTCGTGTTCAACGCGCTTCCCATGTTCCATGCCTTCGGGCTGAGCGGCGGCGCGCTGCTGCCGGTTCTGGCGGGCGTCAGGACCTTCCTCTATCCTTCGCCGCTCCACTACAAGGTGGTGCCGGAGCTCTGCTACGAGACCAATGCCACGGTGCTGTTCGGCACCGACACGTTCCTGATGGGCTATGCCCGAAGCGCCCACCCCTATGACTTCTTCAACGTGCGCCTTGTCGTTGCCGGCGCGGAGCGGGTGAAGCCCGAGACGCGCGAGGCCTGGATGGAGAAGTTCGGCTTGCGCATTCTCGAAGGCTATGGCGCCACCGAATGCGCGCCCGTCGTTGCCGTCAACACGCCGATGCATTTCCGCACCGGCACGGTGGGCCGCATGCTGGACCAGATCCAGTATCGCCTCGAGCCGGTGCCGGGAATCGAAGAGGGTGGCAGGCTCTATGTGAAAGGCCCTAACATCATGCTCGGCTACCTGCGCACCGAGAACCCCGGCGTCATCGAGGCGCCGGAGGATGGCTGGTATGACACGGGCGACATCGTGAAGGTGGATGAGGATGGCTTCGTCAGCATTCTCGGCCGCGCCAAGCGCTTCGCCAAGATCGCGGGCGAGATGGTGTCACTGGGGCTTGTCGAGCAGAGGCTGGCGACAGCCTTCCCCGAGGCACAGCACGCCGTGGTGGCGGTGCCCGACCTCAGGAAAGGCGAGCAGCTGGTGATGTTCACCACCGATGCCGCGATCGACGTCAAGGCGGCACAGGACAAGCTGAAAGAAGCCAATGCAACGGCGCTGATGATGCCGCGAAACGTGATCGTGCTGACGGAGCTGCCGCTGCTCGGCTCTGGCAAGACGGACTACCAGTCGCTGAACCGCATGGCGCTCGAGCAGGTGAAGCCCTGAACCTCGACCTGCCCGATCACACCCGCGCACAGCTTGCCGGAGACCATGGCAAGGCCATGCAGCTTGCGGCGCGGCTCGTCGTGAAATCGGCTGAGATCATGGGGGCGGAGCGGCTGATCCCCATCTCCTTTGCGCATCTCGATGCGTGTTTCTACACGGGGCAGGCGCATGTGGATTTCGTGCGCTTCCTGATCGAGAACGGCGCGTCGCTGGCGGTCGAGACCTGGACCAACAATGGCGTTGTCAGTCTCGCCGATCCCGGCTTGCGGCCACGCGTTGAAGATCCGGAGATGGTCGAGGGTGCAGCCACGCTGATGCATCTCTACGAGCGGCTGGGAACGCGACCCACATGGACCTGCGCGCCCTATCAATTACCGGGCGGGCCGAAACTGGGCGACCACATTGCCGTGGGCGAGTCCAATGCCGTATCCTATTACAACTCGGTGGTGGGCGCGCGGACCAACAAATATGGCGACTACCTCGATGTGGCCTGCGCATTGACGGGGCTGGCGCCTGACGCCGGGCTGCACCGCGACGAGGGCCGCCACGCGGAGCTTCACATTGATACCACTGCGCTGCCGGAGCAATGGCGGCGCGAGGACATCTTCGCGCATCTGATCGGGCATCATGCCGGCAGGCTTTCCGGGCGGCGCGTGCCGGTGATCTCGGGCCTCTTTCCGGATACGCCGTCCTTTGCACTGAAGGCGATCAGTTCGGCCGCCGCCTCCTCAGGCGGGGTGGAGCTGTGGCACGCCGTGGGCGTGACACCGGAAGCACCTGAGCTTGCTTCGGTGTTCGACACGGGCGACATGCACCGCGTCAGCGCCGAGGATCTGGCCCGCGCGCATCGCGATCTTTCCACGGCGGCGGACGGGCCACTCGATGCGGTGGCGCTCGGCACGCCGCATTTCGGTTTGGTTGAGTTCGAGGCACTGGTGCGGCTGTTCGACGGGCGCAAGGTTAAGGCAGGGCTGCCGATGCTGGTGTCCACCAGCCGCGGCGTGCGCGAGATGGCCCGCGCCAGGGGCTGGATCGAGAGGTTGCAGGCCTCGGGCGTCGAGGTGCCCGTGGATGTGTGCACCTACCATTCGCCGCGCGTGCGCGGGCTCACGGGCCGCGTGATGACCAATGCGGCGAAGTGGGCCTATTACGCGCCGGGCATGCTGGGCGTGGAGGTGGCCTTCGGCTCGCTGAAGGAATGCGTGGAGAGCGCCATCCGCGGCGAGGTGTGGCGCGACCCTGCCCTGTGGACCAACGCATGATGCGGGCGCGGATGCTCACAGCCGGTTCGGCGGAAGGCCCTGTCCTGTCACTCGACGAGCCGCTGAGCTTCTGGGGCGCTTTCGAGCCCCGGACGGGCAAGATCATTGACGTGCACCATCCGCAGCGCGGGGCTTGCGTCAAGGACACGGTGCTGGTGATGACGGAAACGCGCGGATCGGGCTCCGCTCCGGGAGCCATTGCCGAGGCCATCCGGCTGGGGACAGCACCGGTGGCGATCATCCTTGCAGAGGCCGACATCAACCTTGCGGTGGGTGCCGAGGTGGCGGCGACGCTCTACGGCCGGCATTGCGTGATGGCATGCGTGACGGCGGAAGAATTGGAGAGCCTGCGGGGGGCAAGGTGGATCAGCATTGCGTCGGATGGCGTTGTGACGCCTGCGGGGTGATGATCCCGTGTCTTCTCCCGCTTCTTCAGCGGGAGAAGAAGGGACCCGTTGCGGAACGCAATGGGGAAATGAGGGGACACATCACAGTCGGGGGACACGTCCCCTCACCTACCCCAACTTCGTTGGGGCCCCCTCCTCTCCCGCTTCGCGGGAGAGGACGATGTAACTATTGCGCGGCTTCGAGCAGCGGCTCGACCGGCACGGCTTCGGCAACCATTTCATCAGCCTTGCGCGGGGCTTCCTCCGGGATGCGGAAGACGTTCCAGTGCCACAGCTTGCGGCCGAAGACGGGAAGGCCCGTCGACCATGACACGAGCGGCGAGAGCATGAGCGCGCCGGCAATGGGCGCCAGCCACAGGAAGGTGGACCAGGAGATGTGGAAGGCCAGCACGCCGAAGGCGATGCCTGCCACCACATGCAAGGCATGGACGCGGGCGCAGGCCTTGAAGGGCATGGCCTGGTCATCGCGGTTCTGGGCGTTCCAGCCGGAGTCACGGCCGATCATCACATCTGCCACCACGCGTGACTGGATGAGCATCATGATGGGCGAGAGCAGCATGGAGACGAAGGTTTCCGCCAGCACGCTCTTGAACAGGCCGATGGTGCCGCCGCAGCCCTTGCGCAGTTCCGTATCCTTCAATGCGAGGATGAGGGCGAGCAGCTTGGGCAGATAGAGCACGGCGAAGGTGATGGCGAAGAGCCTGAGCGCCAGTTCCGGGTCGAACACCGGCCAGACGGGGAACAGCGAGAAGCTGTCGGGGAAATAATTGGGCGTGGTGTGGCGCGCCACAGTGGCGAGCAGCAGGCCCGCCAGCAGCAGCATGAGCCACAGCGGCGAGGCGAGGTAGGACATGATGCCCTGGATCAGGTGCACGCGGCTGACCCAGTGGAGGCCCTTGGCGCCGACGATCTTCATGTGCTGCAGATTGCCCTGGGCCCAGCGCCGGTCACGCGTGGCGAGATCGATCAGGCAGGGCGGCGTTTCCTCGTAGGAGCCAGTGAGCGAGGGCAGCATGTAAACGGCCCAGCCGGCACGGCGCATGAGGGCGGCCTCGACGAAGTCATGGCTCAAGACATGGCCGCCAAAGGGTTTGCGGCCCTTGAGCTCAGGCAAGCCGCAGGCCTCGGCAAAGGCCCTGGTGCGGATGATGGCGTTGTGGCCCCAGTAGTTGCCGTCACGGCCGTGCCAGGCGGAGAGGCCCGCAGCGACGAGCGGACCATAGACGCGGCCGGCGAACTGCGTCATGCGGGCGAAGGGCGTCCAACGGTTCTGCAAGAGCGGCAGCGACTGGATGATGCCGGACCTGGGGTCTGCCGCCATGGCGCGGGCCAGCGTGATCATGGCGCCAGCCGACATGTCGCTGTCGGCATCGAGCACGATCATGTGGTCGTAGGCGGCACCCCAGCGGGTGACGAAGTCGGCGATGTTGCCGGCCTTGCGGTGGTGGTTGTTGTCGCGGCGGCGGTAATAGACCTTGATGGCGGGCGCCAGCTGGCGCTTCAGCCATTGATAGGCATCCACCTCGGCGGCGGCGATGTGCTCCTTGCGCGTATCCGACAGCACGAAGATGTCGAAGTGGCGGGCAACGCCCTCGCGGCGCAGCGCCTGACCCATGCGCGACAGCGCGGCGTAGACGCGCTCCGGATCTTCGTTGTAGACCGGCATGAGGAGCGCCGTGCGGCCCATCTCGGAGGTTTCGGCGAGCTTCGGCAGGGCCGCCTTGCCACGCAGCAGCACCACGAAGCCCAGGATGGCGCTGGCGCAGGAGAAGGCGATCCATGCGAAGGTGAGCGCGAAGAAGGTGGCGAAGAGAACCTGCAGCATGGTGGCGTTCACCGGGCTGATGACCTGGTACATTTTCCAGGTGCCGAAACCGGTGATGAGGATGGAGGCGCCGAAAACGAAGAGGCGGGCCAGCGTGACGCTGGGCGGATTGCCGGCGGACACGGGCTTGCCCGCCCAGGCGCGCAGGTTCTGCACGGGCATGGCGAGCGGCGCTTCGGCCGGTATCGCGCCGGTCAGCTTCTGGTCCACCGGAACAGCCATGTTTCGCTTGGCTTCTTGTCGCCGCGCTTCAGCACGGCGCGCAATTCCGCCACATCTGCCCCATTGACGTTGTGCTCGAAGGAGAGCCGCGTGGTCTTGGCCACGTCGTTCTTGGCTGCATGCACGTTGGAGATGACCCCGGCGGAGGCCGTCACATCCGCCACGATGTCCCCTTCAAGGTCACCGCCAGAGAATTCAAGGATGTAAAGCCTGAGATCTGGGTCATAAGATGGCGGATCGGCCGTAAAATTCGGGTCGGTTCCGCTGCCTGAGAACACCGTGCGGGCCACGGCCGCGTCACCCGGCCAGTCCAGGCACCAGTGCAGGCGATAGACGTAGGAATAGCTCTGGCCCTGCTTCAGCCCGTCCTTGGGCTGCCAGAAGGCCACGATGTTGTCATTCGTCTCGAGCTGGGTGGGGATTTCATAGAGTTCCACGTCGCCCGGCCCCCAGTCGCCGATGGGTTCCGCCCACAGGCTGGGGCGCTTTTCGTAGCGCGCCTCGAGGTCCATGAAATCGCGGTAGTCGCGCTTGCGTTGCATCAAGCCGAAGCCGCGGGGGCTCTGGTCGATGAAGGCCGAGACCTGCAGCCTCTTGGGGTTGGACAGTGGGCGCCACAGCCATTCCCCGGCGCCGGTCTGCATCATCAGCCCGTCCGAGTCGTGAACCGCCGGGCGGAAATCGTCGACCGGCTTGTTGAGCGGATCGAGCAGGAACATCGACGTCATCGGCGCGATGCCGACATGCGCGATGTCGCGGCGGGGGTAGAGGGTGAGCTCGACGTCCATCTGGGTGTCGTCACCCGGCTTGATCGAGAACTTGTAGGCACCGGTGACGGAAGGGCTGTCGAGCAGCGCCTCGACCACGATCGTGGTGGCGGCGGCGTCCGGCTTCCTGACCCAGAAGGCGCGGAAGGCCGGAAATTCCTCGCCCTTGGGCTGGCCGGTATCAACCGCGAGGCCGCGGGCCGAGAGCCCATAGACCATGCCCTTGCCCACGGCGCGGAAATAGGATGCACCCTGGAACACCGCGAATTCGTCGTTGTAGTCCGGGGAATTGATGGGGTAGCGCAGCCGCAGGCCGGAATAGTGCAGGTCGGTCTTGCCGTCCGTCTTGGGCGCCAGAGGGCCGAAAGTGAACAGGTCCGGGCTGTAATTGATGCGGGCCATCTCGCCACTGTCGACGACGTAGACATCGACAGGTGCTGTGAACAGGAAGCCCGAATGGAACAGGTCAAACGAGAAGCGATGCGGCTCGCCCTTCCAGAACGAGCGATCCGGGTTGAACCGGATATCGCGGTACTGGTCGTAGGTGAACTTGTCCCAGCCTGGCGGCATGGCGATCTTGCGATCTTCCCAAGGCTTCTGGGCCAGCGCCTCGGCCAGCTTGCGGACGTGGTCCTCGGCGAAGGGCGCCTGCTCGATGAACAGGTTGGCAGGTGCGTCCGCGAAGGACGGGATCGCACCCGTGCGCAGCGACGCGATGGTCGTGCCAAGCAAGGCCGCAGACCCCAGGACCTGACGCCGTGAGAAATTCATGCTCGGGAAATCCGGGAATATAGTGCAGCGCACAAAATAGCGTAACCTCCAGAAATGTAAAGCCCCCTGCTGACGATCAGGGGCCACTCGACCGCTGCGATGCCATGCACTAAAAGCGCGGCGAAACAAGGGTGCACAAGATGAAATTTGCGAAAGTGACGGAGAGGCTGGACGGTCTCGGCTCGGAAAAATGGGCCGTTCACATCGAGGGCAAGCGTCGCGCAAGCCTGGGCGAAGCGATGATCTTCCTGTCGATCGGGGAGCCTGATGCGCCCCCTCCCGTTGCCATCCTCGACGAGGCCAACCGCCAGATGCGGGCGGGGCGCTTACGCTATGCCGAGGGCCGGGGCGAGGCCAACACCCGCCGGGCGCTGTCGCGCCTCTATACCCGCCAGACAGGCCGGTCCATCAGCGAGGACCAGTTCATCTTCCTGCCCGGCACCCAGACCGCCCTCTATGCCGCCATGATGTCAGTCGTCGAGGTGGGCGACGAGGTGCTGATGGCCGACCCCTATTACGCCACCTATGAAGGCGTGATCGCGGCAGCGGGCGGCATTCCCGTGCCGATCAAGGTCGACCCCGACCATGGTTTCCACCTCAAGGCGGCGGACCTCGAGAAGCACATCACGCCCAGGACCCGCGCGCTGCTGATGAACACGCCGTCCAATCCGACGGGTGCGGTGTTCACCCGCTCCGAGATCGAGAAGATCGGCAAGGTATGCGAGAAGCATAACCTGTGGATCATCTCGGACGAGGTCTATGCCACGATGACCTATGGCAACACGGTGTTCTCCTCGCCCTTCGACGTGCCGGAGCTGGAGAAGCGCACGATCGTCGTTTCATCGATTTCCAAGTCGCATGCGCTGCCGGGCTTCCGCTGCGGCTGGATCGCCGCTTCGAAGGAATTCTGCGACCGTTGCGCACCGGTGACGGAGACCATGTTGTTCGGCTCGCAGCAGTTCCTTGAAGATGCCATGGCCTTCGCGCTCGACAACCACTTCCCCGAAGTGGATGCGATGAAGAAGAACTACGAGGCTCGCGCCCGGGCGCTGGTGAAGGCGCTGGAACATTCCAAGAAGGTGTCCGCGCGCATGCCCGAAGGTGGCATGTTCGTGATGGTGGACGTGCGGAAGACCGGGCTCTCGGGCGAGGACTTCGCACGCCGCCTGCTGGCGGAAGAGAATGTGGTGACCATGCCGGGAGAGAGCTTCGGCGCAGGCGGTGCGGGGCACCTGCGCGTGGCGCTCACCGTGAGCGTCGAGGACATCACGGAAGCCTGCAAGCGCATCGTGCGGCTGGCGGAGCGGATTTAGGGTTTGTCGCGACTCACGCCGCGCTCACCACACCTCACACGTCATCTTGCGCGGGCTTGACCCGCGCATCATTTTTGGTGGCGGAATAAAGGATGGCCGGGTCAAGCCCGGCCATGATGAACATTCAGCAGTGACTCTTCAGATTACCTGATAGCCGAACTCTTCCGCCTGCTCCGTGATCCATTCCCAGAAGCTTTCCGAGAAGCCGCGGAACACCGAGACGTCGTAAGTGTCCGCACCGACGCGCGTGAGGTGCACGCCGACATGGGCCATTTGCGTGAGTGCTGACTTGCCAACCGGGAAGGCATCCGGATGAAGATCGACCGGCGTGCCCTTGGCCAGCACGGCGCGGGCCCTGGGGCCGACAAGACGAATGATGACGCGACCGTGGCTCTGGTCGCTCACCGAGGCGAGGCCTGCAAGCTTCGCCTTGAGTTCACGATAGAGCGCGCCCTCGCCGCGGCCTTCGGCCAAGACGAAATACTGGTCGGGGCCGGCCCATTGCGCGTCATAACCCTTGAGGGCTGCAGCGGTGGCAGCGCCCTGCCCGGCCCGCGCGATCACCGTGACGATCGACATGGGGTGGCGGACGGTGAAGCTGACGCCGACGGCACCCTTGTCGGCGCCGAAGCGGCCTTGCAGGGCGACGTCCTGCAGGGGGGACACGCGGTTGAATGTGCGTTCGGTCATGTGTGCTGCCTCAGGCATGGAGTCTCTTGTTCTCCTTGTCGAAATGCATCGGGTCGCAGATCTCGGCCATCACGCGGTGACCGCGCAAACCGTCCCAGACCTGCACGATCTCGCCATGGCGCGCGCGGCCGTTGGCGAAGAGCGCCAGGCCCACCCACATGTCGAGCATGGGTGACCATGCAACACCTGTCACATAGCCCTGATCGTTCTTCATCGAGGGCGTGTCGTCCTGCTTCAGCAGATGCGCGCCCGCTCGGATGCGGTCCGCCTGGTTCACCGGGCGGATGCCGACGACCTGCTGGCGGTTCGGGTCAACGAGGCCCGGACGCTGCGCCATCATGCGGCCGATGAAGTCCTTCTTGGTGGACACCATCTTGCCCATGCCGAGGTCACCCGCCGTGGTCGTGCCGTTCAATTCGCCGCCGGCCACGTGGCCCTTCTCGATGCGCATTATGGAAAGCGCCTCGACGCCATAGGGCGTGATGCCGAATTCATCGCCGGCCTGCATCACCGCGCGGGCGACCATGGAGCCATAATCCGCCGGAACCGCCAGCTCATAGGCGTGCTCGCCCGAGAAGGAGAGGCGGAACAGGCGGGCCGGGATGCCGCCCATGATGGAGACCTCGAGCGCCGCCATGTAGGGCACGCTCTCATCCGTCATCACGAGGCCGTCCACCAGCTTCTGCAGCGTGGCGCGCGACTTCGGCCCCGCCACCGCCATCTGCGCCCACTGCTCGGTGACCGAGACATAGGTGACGTCGAGATCGGGGAACAATGCCTGGTGGGCGAATTCCATCTGCGCCATCACCTTCGCGGCGTTCGCCGTGGTGGTGGTCATCACGTAATGGTCTTCGGCGAGGCGCGAGGTGGTGCCGTCATCATAGACGATGCCGTCCTCGCGCAACATGAGGCCGTAGCGCGCCTTGCCCACTGCGAGCGTCGAGAAGGTGTTGCAGTAGAGCCTGTCGAGGAAGGCGCCTGCGTCCTTGCCCTGCACGTCGATCTTGCCGAGCGTCGAGACATCGCAGATGCCGACGGAGCCACGCGTGTTGAGCACCTCGCGCGAGGCGGAGGCCAACCAGTCTTCACCCTCACGCGGGAACCACGAGGAGCGCATCCACAATCCGGTTTCGACGAAGACCGCGCCCTGCTCTTCCGCCCAGTCATGCAGCGGCGTCTTGCGGACGGGCTGGAAGTGGTGGCCGGTGAAGGGACCGGTGAAGGCGCCGAAGGAAACGGGCGTGTAGAAGGGACGGAAGGTGGTGGTGCCCACCTCGTCCATCGTCCGGCCCGTCGCCTCCGCCAGGATCGCAATGGCGTTGATGTTGCCGAGCTTGCCCTGGTCGGTGGCCATGCCTGTGGTGGTGTAGCGCTTGGCGAGCTCGACATCCGAATAGCCCTCGCGCGCGGCGAGCGGCAGGTCCTTGGCGGTCGAGTCATTCTGGTAGTCGATGAAGGCCTTGCCGTGGGATTCCTTCACCCACCAAAGCGGTGCAATGGCGAAAGCCTCATCACGCGACGTGGGGATATCGATCGGCTTGCCGTCCACCGCACCTTTGGCCGCGCCATCGGCGAGGCATTCGGAGAGCAGCATCTTGCCGGCGGCGGAACCCGCCACCGTGAAGGCCGGGCCATTGTCGGGCGGCAGGAAGGCCAGGAGCTTCGCGTCCCACACCGGCTTCTTGCCGCGGTGGCAGGCGAGGTTAACGATGGGGCTCCAGCCGCCGGACATGGCAACCGCCTCGCAGTTGATGTGCGTGCCGTCAGCGAGGTGCACGGATTTTACTGCCTTGCCGCCGACCGCATCGGCGACGAGAGCGCCCCGCAGCACGGGAACGCCCGCTGCATCGGCCTTCGAATCCTTGCGGCTGTCGACGATGGCCTCGACATGGATGCCGTAGGACTTGAGGTCGCGCGCAGTGCGGTAGATCGAGTCATTGCCGCCGAAGACGACGACGGAACGGCCCGCCGCCGCCGCATAGCGGTTAGCATAGGTGCGCATTGCGGTCGCCGTCATGACGCCCGGCATGTCGTTGCCGCCGAAGGCCACCGGGCGCTCTTCCGCGCCCGCTGCGAGCACGGCGCGCTTGGCGTGGATCTTCCAGTAGCGTTGGCGCGGCTCATAAGGGTCCGGCACGCGGAGATGATCGCTGACGCGCTCCACCGCACCGAAGATGTTGCCGTCGAACCAGCCCATGATGGTGGTGCGCGGCAGCAGCGTGACGTTGGGCATGCTGCTGAGTTCAGCGATGACGCCCCTGGCGAAATCGAGGCCGGACTGTCCGCCGATTTCTTCCTGTTCGTTGAGCAGCGAGCCACCAAGCGCCGAACCTTCATCGGCAAGGATGACACGCTTGCCCGAGCGGGCGGCGGCGAGTGCCGCCATCAGGCCGGTCGGGCCGGAGCCGATCACCAGCACGTCGCAATGGGCATAGGACTTCTCGTACTTGTCGGGATCGGGAAGTTTCGACGCGGTGCCGAGGCCTGCGGCGCGGCGGATGATGGGCTCGTAGATCTTCTCCCAGAAGCTCTTCGGCCACATGAAGGTCTTGTAGTAGAAGCCCGCGACGAAGACCGACGAGGCGAGCGAGGTGATGGCGCCCACGTCGAAGTCGAGCGAGGGCCAGTTGTTCTGGCTCTTGGAGACGAGCCCGTCATAGAGCTCCACCATGGTGGCGCGCGTGTTGGCTTCCTTGCGGCCGCCCTCGCGCAGTTCGACCAGCGCATTGGGCTCGGCCGCACCTGCGGTGATCACGCTGCGCGGACGGTGATACTTGAACGAGCGGCCCATGAGGGTGACGCCGTTTGCCAGCAGGGCGGAGGCCAGCGTGTCGCCCTGGTGGCCGACGTGCAGGGCACCGTCGAAGGTGAAGCGCAGTGCCGACGAACGGTCGATGAGGCCGCCCTTGTCGAGACGATAGGAGGTCATGCCTTCGCGTCCTTCGCCTTGGAGAAGTCACGCGCCGTCACCGCACCGAAGACTTCATGCGTTTCGGTGTTGCGCGACACGACGAGCCATGAGCGACAGCCGCCGGAATGGTGCGCATATTCCTCGATGGCACCGCGCGGGTTGTTGCGCAGATAGACGTATTCGTACCACGCTTCCATCGATGAAGGATCGTTGGTGGTGGGGCGGGTGGGCGCGGCGTCACCGAGGAAGGTAAACTCCTCGACTGGCCTCGTTCCGCAATGGGGGCATGGGATGAGCATGTGCGTGATCCGTCAGTGCAGGTTCGGTGTGGCGCCCTGGCCCTTTTCGTCAAGCATGTGGCCGGTCTTGAACCGGTCGAGACGATAGGCGGCGTTGAGCTTGTGGGGTTCGTCCTTGGCGATGGTGTAGGCGAAGCACCAGCCGGAGGCCGGCGTGGCCTTGAAGCCGCCATAGCACCAGCCGGCGTTGAGGTAGAGCCCCTCGATGTGGGTCTTGTCGATGATCGGCGAGCCATCCATCGACATGTCCATGATGCCGCCCCAGGAGCGCAGCACGCGCACGCGCGACAGCGACGGGATCATGGCGACACCGGCCTCGATCACATGCTCCACCATCGGCAGGTTGCCGCGGCGGGCGTAGGAGTTGTAGCCGTCGATGTCGCCACCGAAGACCAGGCCGCCCTTGTCGGACTGGGACACATAGAAGTGGCCCGCACCGAAGGTGACGACGCCGTCAATGTAGGGCTTCAAGCCCTCGGAAACGAAGGCCTGCAGAACGTGGCTTTCCATCGGCAGGCGCATGCCCACCATCTTCGCGGTTTCAGACGAGTTGCCGGCGGTGGCAAGGCCGAGCTTCTTGCACTTGATGAAGCCCCTGTTGGTGTCAACTCCGACGACCTTGCCGTTCTCGACCTTGATGCCCTTCACCTCGCAATGCTGGATGATGTCCACGCCGCGGCTGTCAGCACCACGGGCATAACCCCAGGCCACGCCATCATGGCGCACCGTGCCGCCGCGCTTCTGCAGGAGGCCACCCTTGATGGGGAAGCGGGCATTCTCGTAATCAAAGAAGGGATACATCTCCCTGACCGCCTCGCGGTCGAGGAGTTCCGCATCCACGCCGTCGATGCGCATGGCATTGCCACGCCTGGCAAAGGCGTCGCGCTGGGCGTCGGTGTGGCAGAGGTTCAAGACGCCGCGCTGCGAGACCATGGCGTTGAAGTTGAAGTCCTGCTCGAGGTTCTCCCACAGCTTCATCGACCATTCATAGAACGGGTTGTTGCCGGGCAGCATGTAATTGGAGCGGATGATCGTGGTGTTGCGCCCGATGTTGCCGGAGCCGAGCCAGCCCTTTTCAAGAACCGCGATGTTCTTGAGGCCGTGTTCCTTGGCGAGGTAATAGGCCGTCGCCAGCCCGTGGCCGCCGCCGCCGACGATGATGATGTCATATTCCTTCTGGGGCACGGGATCGCGCCAGGCGGGCTCCCAGTTCTTGTGGCCGGAGAAGGAATTCTTGATGAGCGAGAATACGTTGTAGCGCATGCGCTGGTCCTGAATCTTGGATGTTTCCTTATACGCCCGGGGACCGCCAGAGTCTTGCAGTCAAGAGCCGTTTCCTGATAGATTTGCGCCATGCCAGAAACGCCACAGACAGTGGGCCTGCTGCTCATCCCCGGCTTCGCGCTGATGTCCTATGCCTCGGTGGTGGAGCCCTTACGCGCCGCCAATTTGCTGGCGGGGCGGGAGCTTTACCGCTGGGTTTACATCACGCCGGGCCCGGCCATCGTGACGGCGTCCTGCGGGGCGACCGTGCCCTGCCCGGTGAAGGCGGGCGACACCGTGAAGCTCGATTTCCTGTTCGTTTGTGCGGGCGGCAACCCGACGGCCTTCAAGGACCGCACCACGCTGCAATGGCTGAGGACTCTCGCCGCGCGGGGGCTGCGTATCGGGGGCGTGTCGGGCGGGCCGGTAATCCTGGCGCGCGCCGGCATCATGGACGGCTATCACATGACGGTGCACTGGGAGCATGCTCCGGCTGTGTCCGAGGGCTTTCCCAACATCATGCTGACGCGCTCGATCTACATCGTCGACAGGAACCGCCTCACCTGTGCCGGTGGCACCGCACCCCTTGACATGATGCATGCGCTGATTGCCGAGGCGCATGGGCCGGAGCTTGCACGCAAGGTATCCGACTGGTTCATGCACACTGACATCCGCCCGGCGCAATCGGCCCAGCGCGCCTCGCTGACGGAGCGCTACGGCGTGCATGATGATCGCCTCACCGCCGCGATGGAGCTGATGGAGAGCCACCCAGGTGAACCGCTGAAGCGCAGCGAAACGGCACGGCGCATTGGGCTTTCCACGCGCCAGTTGGACCGGCTGTTCGCCGAGAAGCTGGGTGCCAGCTATGCCGAGCACTATCGCCAGACGAGGCTGGAACGCGCCCGCGACCTGTTGCGCCAGTCCGCCGTGCCGATCACCGAAATTGCGCTCGGCTGCGGATTCTCGAGCGCCAGCCACTTCAGCCGGGCATACCGCGAGGCGTTTGGAGGGACGCCGGCTTCGGAACGCAAGGAGCCCGCTCAAAAGGAAAAGCCCGGCGCAATTTCCTGAGCCGGCCTTTTCGTTCGCTTGGATCGCCCGAGGGATCAGCAGTCGAGCGTTGTGTCGCGCTCCCACTGCGTCAGGTGACGGCAGTAGTTGTTCCACTCATTGTGCTTGAGCTTGAGATAGCCCTGCGACACTTCCTTGCCGAGCATCTCCTGCAGGTAGCTGTCCTGCTCGAAGTTCCTGAGCGCGTCGAGAAGGTTGAGCGGCAGCTTCTTGGCGTTCTTGACGGTGTGGCCCTCGGCATACATGTCGATGTCGAGGCGCTTGCCCGGATCCATCTGCTTTTCCACGCCATGCATGCCGGCGACGAGGATGGAGGCCAGCAGCAGGTAGGGGTTGGCAGCACAGTCCGGCAGGCGATATTCCGCGCGGCCCGAGTCCGGGATGCGGACCATGTGGGTGCGGTTATTGCCGCCATAGGTGATCGACGAAGGCGACCAGGTGGCGCCCGAGATGGTGCGCGGCGCGTTGATGCGCTTGTAGCTGTTCACCGTGGGGTTGGTGATGGCGCACATCGCGGCGGCGTGCTGCATGAGTCCGCCGAGGAAGTGATAGCCGAGCTTGGAGACGCCGAGCTCGCCCTTCAGATCCTCGAACAGGTTCTTCTTGCCGTCCTTCGTCCACACCGAGAGGTGAACGTGGCAGCCGTTGCCGGTGAGGTTGATGAAGGGCTTCGGCATGAAGGTGGCGCGCAGGCCATGCTTCTCGGCGATCGACTTCACCATGAACTTGAAGAAGGCCACCTGGTCGGCGGTGGTAAGTGCATCCGAGAAGTTCCAGTTGATTTCGAACTGGCCGTTCGCATCTTCATGGTCGTTCTGGTAGGGGCCCCAGCCGAGCTGCGTCATGGTCGTGCAGATCTCGGCGATGACATCGAGGCGGCGCATAATGGCGGCCTGATCGTAGCAGGGCTTTTCGGCAGTATCGCGATTGTCCGAGACGGCCGAGCCATCGGCGTTGATCAGGTGGAACTCAGGCTCGACGCCGGCCATGAGCTTCATGTTCTTCTTGGCATAATGCTCAGAGAGCTTGCGCAGCACGACGCGCGGCGCCTGGGCAAGCGGCTCGCCATTCATCCACGGCTCGCCCGCGACCCACGCCACTTCGGGGCGCCACGGCAGCGGGATGATGGAGTTCACGTCGGGCATTACAAGAATATCGGGGTGGGCTGGCGTCTGGTCGAGCCACGTCGCGAAGCCCGCAAAGCCCGCACCGGCCTTCTGCATCCTGGCCGCGGCTTCCGCCGGAACGAGCTTGGCGCGCTGCACGCCGAACAGATCGGTGAAATTGAAGAGGAAAAATTTGATGCCGTTTTTCTTGGCATAAGCGGCCAGTTCGCTCATGGTTCGGTTCACTCCCGTGTCGTTTTTGTTGGTCTTGTTTATGTAACCCCGGCTTCCTTACTGAGGAAACCGGGGAATGTCATCAGGCACGATACTAGTATCCGCCGCGGCCGGGAATCCAGCTTGTTCCTGCAATGGGGACCTGCGCCATTGCCGCAGCTTCCACCGTCAACGCACACAGATCTTCAGGCTCGAGATTGTGCAGATGGCTCTTGCCGCAGGCGCGTGCGACCGTCTGGGCCTCGAGCGTCATGACCTTGAGGTAGTTGGAAAGCCTGCGCCCTGCCTTGACGGGATCGAGCCTGGCGGCCAGCACCGGATCCTGCGTGGTGATGCCAGCGGGATCGCGGCCTTCGTGCCAGTCGTCATAGGCGCCGGCCGTGGTGCCCAGCGCGCGGTATTCCTCTTCGAGGTGCGGGTCATTGTCGCCCAGCGCCACGAGTGCTGCCGTGCCGATGGCAACTGCATCAGCACCCAGCGCCAGCGCCTTGGCCACATCAGCACCTGAACGGATGCCACCCGACACGATGAGTTGTACCTTGCGATGCATCCCCAAGTCCTGCAGCGCCTTCACCGCGGGGCGGATGCAGGCAAGGATGGGCAGGCCCACATGCTCGATGAAGACTTCTTGCGTAGCGGCGGTGCCGCCCTGCATGCCGTCCAGCACCACGACGTCAGCACCGGCCTTCACCGCGAGTGCAACGTCGTAATAGGGGCGCGTGCCACCGACCTTCACGTAGATCGGCTTTTCCCACGAGGTGATTTCGCGCAGCTCGTGAATCTTGATCTCGAGATCGTCCGGGCCCGTCCAATCCGGATGGCGGCAGGCGGAGCGCTGGTCGATGCCCTTGGGCAGGCAACGCATGGCGGCGACGCGATCGGAAATCTTCTGGCCCAAAAGCATGCCGCCGCCGCCAGGCTTGGCACCCTGACCGACGACGACTTCGATCGCATCGGCCTTGCGCAGGTCATCCGGGTTCATGCCATAGCGCGAGGGCAGGTATTGGTAGACGAGGTACTTGGACTGGCCACGCTCTTCCGGCGTCATGCCGCCATCGCCCGTCGTCGTCGAGGTGCCGGCCATCGAGGCGCCGCGACCCAAGGCTTCCTTGGCCTGGGCTGAGAGGGAACCAAAGCTCATGCCGGCGATGGTGATCGGGATCTTCAGTTCGATGGGCTTCTTGGCGAAGCGCGTGCCAAGCACCACATCGGTGCCGCACTTCTCGCGGTAGCCTTCCAGCGGATAGCGCGAGATCGAGGCGCCAAGGAACAACAGATCGTCGAAGTGCGGCAGCTTGCGCTTGGTGCCGGCACCACGGATGTCATAGATGCCGGTGGTGGCGGCGCGGCGGATTTCCGCCATCGTGAAGTCGTCAAAGGTTGCAGACTTGCGCGGCGGGGTGCGTGGAACGTTGGCGTCCATGTGTTTTCGTTCCTCAGTAAGCGTCGGCGTGATCGACGTTGAAGTTATAGAGCTTGCGGGCGGAGCCGTATCGGCGGAAGGACTCAGGCTTGTGCTTCAGCTTGGCGCGCTCGAGAAGCTTGGCGAGATCTTCGAGATGTTCCTGCCGCATTTCCTTCTCGATGCAGTCGGATCCGAGGTTGTCGGCGCGGCCACGCACATAGAGGCGTGCCTCGTAGATCGAGTCGCCCAGCGCCTCGCCCGCATCACCGCAGACCACAAGGTTGCCGCGCTGCGCCATGAAGGCCGACATGTGGCCGACGGAGCCGCCCACCACGATGTCGGTGCCCTTCATCGAGATGCCGCAGCGAGATGAGGCATCACCCTCGATGACGAGCAAGCCGCCGTTGCCGGTGGCGCCGGCGGACTCGGAAGCATTGCCCTTCACCCACACGATGCCCGACATCATGTTCTCGGCGACGCCGACGCCGGCATGGCCGTGAATGGTGATCTCGGCCTCCTTGTTCATGCCGCCGCAGTAGAAGCCGACATGACCCATGATGTCGATCATCAGCGGCCCATCGACACCACAGGCAATGGCGTGCTGGCCCATCGGTTTCTTGATCACCCAGTGGCGCTCGTTCGAGTCCTTCGGAACATGATAGAGTTTCTGGTTGATGGCGGTGACGCCCAGCGCCTTCAAGTCAAGTTCTTGCATGCTTGCATTCCGTCCCATGGTGGCCTCGTCCCCTGTGGTTGCTGTCGGCGGGAGCGAGGAAGGTGAAGGAACGCCGGAGCCTCACGGAGGAGAAGAAGGCCCCGGCGAAGTTCATCGTCTGGTCAGGCGTGGCCGCCCCAGGTGTAAATGGTTGCGGGCTCGGGTTCCCAGACGCGTGCCGTGTCCGCACCCGGCAAGTGCGCGATGGCGCGCCACTCGGTGGCCATGGCCACCCAGTCATCCGTCTCGGCCATCACAGCGTGCTTGCAGGCGATGGGATCACGCACCACCGCAAAACCATCAGCCGTGCCGACGAGGAGGGTGTAGAAGCCATCAAGGTCCTTGAGGCCGCCCTCGAGGGCTTCCTTGAGGGTGGCGCCGCCACGCAGCTTCCACGTCATGTAGGCGGCCGCGACCTCCGAGTCGTTCTCGGTCTGGAATTCCATGCCCTCGCGCTTCAGGTTCTCGCGCAGGCGATTGTGGTTCGACAGCGAGCCATTGTGCACGAGGCAGAGGTCAGCACCGGTGGCGAAGGGATGCGAGCCCGCGGTTGTCACCGCACTCTCGGTGGCCATGCGGGTGTGGCCGATGATGTGGGTGCCGGAGGCGGAGGCGAGATCGAAGCGGTCATAGACTTTCTCCGGCAGGCCCGTTTCCTTGAAGATCTCGACCGTGTGGCCGGAACCAACGACGCGCACGCCGGGCGCATTGGCCTTCAGCCACTTCACCACGTCCTCTTCCTTGCCATCGGTGACGAGGATGCAGTGGGTGCCGATCTGGTGGATCGCGGCTTCGCAGTTGAGCGCCTCCTCGAGGCCGCCCTCGACATGGCGCCAGTTGAAGGCCTTGTCGTCGTGGGCGAGCGAGAACTTCACCTCGTTGTCCTTCACCGGGTTGCGATACACCGCAACCCCGGCGGAATCCGGTCCGCGGGCAGTCATCTCGATCAACATGGGCTTGAACATCGCGCCCAGCTGGGATTGCAGCTTGGGGTTCTTGAGATAGAGTCCGACAATGCCACACATGGCCCGCTCTCCTTCAGCAACGATGCCTCAGAGGCTAGCAGGCTTTTGGCGACGCATCAACCAAGAGGAAATTTTATTTCATGCGAGGAATGCACCCCCGCATGTTTCTACTGCGGGCCTACCGGGTCAACGATCCCGGCCGGGCAGCCCGGGTCGGTTGGCCTCGCCGCCAGCATCAGGTCGGACAGGCTTGTTCCCGCTGGGATATCACCCTTGAGGCCGATGCTGAGCTCGGCGATCAGCCGGCGGCCACCATCATCCCGGCAGGCGACCCGCACCCGGTTGCCGGCACCCGCGCCGAAGGCCTGGTCGAAGGCAGCGCGGATATTCGCCGTGGTCACCGTCCGCCAGATGTTGCGCATGAAGATGTCGGCGACGGGCGAAGTGTTGATTTCCTTCATGAGCCGGAAGGAATCGCTGAAATAGGCATCGGCACTTCCGGGGTAGCAACTGCCATGCTTGGCCCATTCATGACGGTCCAGCATGGATCTCGAACTCGGCATCATGGTTTCAAGGTCGGCGCGGGTGGCGAGACTCAGGTCCAGCGGCGGAATGTCCTTCCAGCGGCCGCCTTCGGCAGCGGCGCGCGCTGCGCCCGGCACGTTGCAGTATTCAATGCTGGAGGGCTGCGGCCACAGCCCGTGGAGCGACAGGTAGTTGGCGTCATAGCGGTTGCCGGTCTGCCAGCGGCACTCCGGCCGCTTCTGGCTCGCCTCACAGAATGCGGGCTGCCAGCTCAACGCCAGCACGTAAGGCAGATCAGTGGCTTTCGGTTTGGTCGGCGCCGGTGGGGGTGCGACTTTCGTCGCCGCAGCGGGCACCACCTTGCCGCACTCGGCCGCCACCCAACGCTCCGGCGGGTTGGCATCGGGAATCTCGACCCGGTAGTAAGTGGCCTGCTTCTGATTGCGGGCGAGCAGTTGGTAGCTGACGCCGGGACCGGTAATCACCTGGCCGGGGTTGGTGTCCTTGCGGATCGACAAAAGCGCCTGGCAGGAACGGCTGGCGAGAAAGCGTCCCTCCATCGGCTCGTCGGCATGCGCGGTGAGGACCGCCGTCAGCAAGGCAAAACCGGCGACGGCGAGAGGGGCGGCAAAACGCAAGACTAGTCCTCGCGGCGATAGCTGATGACGGAAAGATAGCGGATTGGCAGCTTCCTCAGCTCCTCCGGTCCGTGCGGTGCCTCGGCATCGAAGAACAGCGCATCGCCCGGGTGCATGTCATATGTCTTCTCGCCGTGGCGGTACACGACATTGCCTTCCAGCATGTAGAGGAATTCGAGGCCGGCATGCTGGAATGTCGGGAACACGTCCGACTCATGCGTGAGCGTGATGAGGTAGGGCTCCACCATCACAGAGCCATGTGGGCTGTGGCCGAGGAGTTCATACTGGTGGCCGGCGCGCGTGCCGCGTCGCTCGATGGTCAACCCCTTGCCTGCCTTCACGAAGGTGGCGTCGCGGATTTCCTCGTAGGACTTGAAGAAGGCCGTTACCGGCACCTGTAGCGCCCTGCCCAGCGACTGCAGCGAGGCGAGCGAGGGCGAGGTGGCGCCATTCTCGATCTTGGACAGCATGCCAGCGGACATCTCCGCTGCCTTGGCGAGCTCGGCGATGGTGAGGCCCAGCTTTTCACGAAATTCCTTCACTGCCCGGCCGATGGCCTGTTCCAGCAGCTTGCCCTGCGCCTCGCCATGCCCATGCGGGTTCTGGAAGGGCATGCCGGACCTTTTGGCCGTCTTTCGTGCGTTGCCTTTGTCCACTTCGTTTCCTCCCAGGAAAAACTCTATAGCGGACCTCAAGTGACCTCAAGGCCCTGTCCGCGGATCAAAAATCGGGAAGATCCTATCAAACCATGCGATCAGTTCGTCAAATCACAGAAAATTTCCTATCCAGGCAATGCCAATTCCGCTAAACGGCACCACAATCGCCTCGTGCAAAGGTAAAAACCTATCATGGACAGTGTTGCCCAGTCTTTCCTATCGGAAATTGAGCGCTTCCTTTCGTCTGCAGGAATTGACCCCTCCGCCCTCGGCAAGCAGGCCCTCGGCGACCCGAATTTCGTTTTCGACCTCAGGAAGGGCCGGTCGCCTTCCACCCGGACCATCGAAAAGGTGCGCGGCTGGATCGCCCAGCAGGCAGCCCCCGCCGGGGCGCCGAAGACCATCCACCGTGACGCAGGCACGACGCTGACACACCTCGAGCGCCTCGAGGCCGAGTCGATCCACATCATGCGCGAGGTGGCGGCCGAATGCGAAAAGCCGGTGATGCTCTATTCGATCGGCAAGGATTCCGCCGTGATGCTGCATCTCGCCATCAAGGCCTTCTACCCCTCGAAGCCGCCCTTCCCGCTGATGCATGTCGATACCGGCTGGAAGTTCCGCGACATGTATGCGCTGCGCGAGGCGACCGCGAAGAAATACGACTGGGAGCTGATCGTTCACAAAAACCCCGAGGGCGTGGCCAAGAACGTCAACCCCTTCGACCACGGCTCCGCCCTCCACACCCAGATCATGAAGACCGATGGCTTGAAGCAGGCGCTGGACCAGCATGGCTTCGATGCCGCCTTCGGCGGCGCGCGCCGTGACGAAGAGAAGTCACGCGCCAAGGAACGCATCTTCTCCTTCCGCGACTCACGCCACCGCTGGGACCCGAAGAACCAGCGCCCCGAGTTGTGGGACCTCTACAACGCGCGCAAGAACAAGGGCGAATCGATCCGCGTCTTCCCGCTGTCGAACTGGACCGAACTCGACATCTGGCAATACATCCACCGCGAAAACATCGACATCGTGCCGCTCTACTTCGCCGCCGAGCGGCCCGTGGTGTGGCGCGACGGCCAGATGATCATGGTGGACGACGAGCGCATGCGGCTGAACCCCGGCGAGACGCCGGAGATGCGCAAGGTGCGCTTCCGCACGCTCGGTTGCTATCCGCTCACCGGCGCCATCGACTCCACCGCGACGAACCTTCTCGACATCGTGGAAGAGATGCTGGTCGCCACCTCCTCCGAGCGCCAGGGCCGGGTCATCGACAAGGATGCCTCTGCCTCCATGGAAAAGAAGAAGCAGGAAGGATATTTCTGATGACGCGCTTCATCGAATTCACCGGCGGCGACGTCGAGGCCTATCTCCACGCCCAGGAACAGAAGGACCTGCTGCGCTTCATCACCTGCGGCTCGGTTGACGACGGCAAGTCCACGCTCATCGGGCGCCTGCTCTATGAAGCCAAGATGCTGTTCGAGGACCAGTTGACGGCACTCGAAGCCGACTCGAAGAAGATGGGCACGCAAGGCGGCAACCTCGACTTTGCGCTGCTGGTTGACGGTCTCGCAGCGGAGCGCGAACAGGGCATCACCATCGACGTGGCCTACCGCGCCTTCACCACCGACAAGCGCAAATTCATCGTCGCCGACACGCCAGGCCATGAGCAGTACACGCGCAACATGGCGACGGGTGCGTCGACCGCTGACCTCGCCATCATCCTGATGGACGCGCGCAAGGGCGTGTTGACGCAGACACGGCGCCACACCTTCATCTGCACGCTCCTGGGCATCAGACATCTGGTCGTCGCGGTCAACAAGATGGACCTGATGGACTTCGACCAGACCGTGTTCAAGCGCATCGAGGAGGATTACCGTGCCTTCGCCAAGTCGATCGGTGCGGACGAGATCACGGTGATCCCGGTCTCGGCCCTCATGGGCGACAACATGATCACGCGCTCCACCAACATGCCGTGGTACCACGGGCCTACGCTGATGGCGCACCTCGAAACCGTGCCGGTAGGCGATGACCTTGCGGAGAAGCCGTTCCGCATGCCGGTGCAGTGGGTGAACCGCCCGAACCAGAATTTCCGCGGCTTTTCCGGCACCATCGTGTCCGGTACGGTGAAGCCGGGCGATGCCATCAAGGCGCTGCCTTCAGGCCGCACGTCGAGTGTCGAGCGCGTTGTCACCTATGACGGCGACCTCGACGAAGGTGTGGCGGGCCAGTCGCTGACCATCACCTTGAAGGACGAGATCGACATCAGCCGCGGCGACGTCATCTGCACGGCCAATGATCCTGTCGAACTCTCCGACCAGTTCGAGGTCGAGATCCTGTGGATGAGCGACGAGCCGATGCTGCCGGGACGTCCCTATCTCTTCAAGTCCTCCACCAAGACGGTACCGGGCACGCTGGAGCAGGTGAAATACAAGGTCAACGTCAACACCATGGAGCACGTGGCGGCGAAGACGCTGGCGCTTAACGAGATTGGCATCTGCAATCTCGAGCTCGACAGCCAGATCGCCTATACGCCCTATGCCGAGAACCGTAATCTTGGTTCCTTCATCATCATCGACCGCTTTTCCAACAACACGGTGGGTATGGGCCTCATCCGCTTCGCGCTCCGGCGTGCGGCGAACATCCACTGGCAGGCGGTGGATGTGCACAAGGCGGCACGCGCGGCGATTGCCGGGCAGAAGCCTGCAGTCCTCTGGTTCACCGGCCTTTCGGGTGCGGGCAAATCGACCATCGCCAACTTGGTCGAGAAGCAGCTCCATGCTGCGGGCCACATGACCTACCTCTTGGACGGCGACAACGTGCGCCATGGCCTCAACCGCGACCTCGGCTTCTCCGATGCCGATCGCGTGGAGAACATTCGCCGCGTGGGCGAGGTGTCGAAGCTGATGGTGGATGCGGGCCTGATCGTGCTCGTGTCCTTCATCTCGCCCTTCCGCTCCGAGCGCCTGATGGCGCGCGAGCTGCTGGAGGACGGCGAGTTCATCGAGATCTTCGTCAACACGACGCTCGCCGAAGCCGAAAAGCGCGACGTGAAGGGCCTCTACGCCAAGGCGCGCCGCGGCGAGATCAAGCACTTCACCGGTATCTCGTCGCCCTACGAAGCACCCGAGAGCCCCGAACTCCGCGTCGACACCACGAAGGTGACAGCGGAAGGTGCCGCCGACCTGATCGTGCAATACCTGAAGGACAAGGGGCGGCTGACGAAATAAGAGCCCTCATCACGCAGATGCTCATCATGGCCGGGCCTTGCCCGGCCATCCCTTTGGTGGCCGTGCAAAGGGATCGCCGGATCAAGCCCGGCGATGATGGAGCAAGAAAAGAGGCTCGAGGACTACTTCGCAGCCCCCGTCACGGCGAGCCTCGCCAACGCCACGATCATGTCGGTCTGCGTGACGAGCCCCACGAGCTTCCCGGTACCTTCGGTGATCAGCACCGCATGGTGGCGGCCGTCGCTCAGCGGAACGACCAGCCGCAGCAGGCTGTCGTCCGGCATGGCCGTTGCCGCCTCGCCCATCATTTCGGCAACGGTCTTGAGCGCATGGTCCGCCTCATGCATCTCGACGATGCCGGCGACCCGGCCCAGCTCATCGACGACGGGCAGGATGCGCAGGTCATGCGCGAGCAGCAGGGCATGCGCATCGCGCCGCTGCGCGTCTGCGCGAACCGACAGCACGT
>Ga0114971_10000400_pt1 | contig 28104 bp, 32 predicted proteins | sample M_140625_MF_Meta_FD_87320 | JGI IMG/M metagenome (GOLD analysis project Ga0114971, IMG submission 87320) | Freshwater microbial communities from Lake Montjoie, Canada to study carbon cycling - M_140625_MF_MetaG | ecosystem: Environmental > Aquatic > Freshwater > Lake | place: Lake Montjoie... | reverse complement strand
CTGTCCAATCGGGAGGCCCTTCTGGACAACGCCAATGAAGATGCCGCCCAAGATGTTGATGGCTGTGATCAGCAGGCCGGCGATTGCGTCGCCCTTTACGAACTTCGAGGCACCGTCCATCGCGCCGTAGAAGTCCGCGGACTGCGAGATCACCAAACGGCGCTGGCGCGCGGTGGCTTCGTCGATGAGCCCGGCGCCGAGATCGGCGTCAATGGCCATCTGCTTGCCGGGCATGGCGTCCAAGGTGAAGCGGGCGGCAACTTCTGCCACGCGCCCGGCACCTTTGGTGATGACAATGAAGTTGATCCCGACCAGAATCAGGAACAGGACGAGTCCCACGGCGTAGTTGCCGCCGATGACAAACTGTCCGAATGCTTGAATCACCTGGCCCGCGTGTCCTTCAGAAAGGATCAAACGGGTGGAGCTCACGTTCAGCGCGAGGCGGAACAGGGTGAGCAGGAGGAGCAGCGAGGGGAAGGAGCTGAACTCAAGGGGATCACTCGTGTTCAGCGCCAGCAGCAGCACCACGAGCGAGATGCCGATTGAGAGCGAAATGAACAGGTCGAGCAGGATCGGCGGCAGCGGAACAATCAGCAGACCGATGAGCCCCACGATGGCGATGGCAGCGCCAACTTCGGCATTGCGGCCACTCTTGGAATCGACGATCGGCAGGGCTGCGGCGGTCATGCGTCAGGAGTTCGGGTCCAAGTCACGGGCTTTCCGGCAGCAGCACGCTGTCGTAGCACGAAGGCCAAGATCTCGGCGACAGCAGCGTACAGCTCTGCCGGGATCATGAGCCCCACATTGGCAGATGCAAGCAAGCCTCGTGCCAGCGGACGGTTTTCAATGACGGGAATCCCATGTTCGTAGGCCAACTCTTTGATTCGCAACGCGATAAGCTCTTGACCCATGGCGAGCACAACCGGTGCGGGCGCCTCGTTTGGGTCGTACCGGAGGGCAATCGCGATATGGGTCGGGTTCACAATCACGACGTCGGCTTTGGGGACCGCCGCCATCATCTGACGCCGGATACGCGCACGAGCGATGGAGCGAACGCGAGACTTCAACATCGGGTCGCCTTCGTTCTGCTTAGACTCGCGCTTGACCTCGTCTTTCGTCATGCGGAGCCCCTTGATGTGCTGCCAGAACTGCCAGCCGTAGTCGGCGCCTGCGAGCACCAAATACGAGAGCCCCGCGGTGGTGAGCAACTTGACCGAGTAACTCTGGACGCTCCCGAGCAGGCTTAGGGGATCTCGAGCCGAGAGATCCATGAAATCGGGCCAGGCTGCCGACAGGGACTTCCACACGGCGGATCCGACGATGACCAGCTTGAGCAAAGATTTTCCGAGATCCACAAAGGCCTGCATGCCAAGCATGCGGCCGGCGTTCGACATCGGATTGATGCGCGCCCACTTCGGGGCGAGCGGCGTGAACGTGAGCGTTCCACGACCCTGGAGTGCCCCGACGGCGAGCGCGGTCCCGGACAAGCCCGCACCAAGAATCGCCACGATGGTGAGCATCTCACGGCCCGTGGTCTGCAGCAGGCCGAGCGAGGCACCCGAGTCGCCGGGATGATCGCCAATCGTGCGGAGCCCCGTCGCGAACATCGCCATGAGTCGCGACGAGATTGACGGCATGACTGCGCTGACTGTTGCGGCAGCGCCGAGGAGCGCGACCGCTACGCTGATCTCCTGTGATCGCGGAATGCGCCCCTCATCCGCCGCTTCTTGTGCTTTTCGCGGTGTGGGGGCTTCTGTTTTTTCTGCTTCGGAATCGGCGCCGTCAGCCATCGTGTGGTGCCGAAGTTATCGGTGCACGAGGGTCAACCCTCGTACGACGTCGCCGAGCATGGAATCGTAGATCCCATTCCAGCCGCTGATGAACCGAGCGATAGCTGGCAGCGAGGCGAATAGCGCGAGAAGCCCGACGGTGATTTGAATTGGGAAGGAGACAGTCAAAATATTGAGCTGAGGCGCCGCACGTCCGAGGACCGCGATCGCGACGTTGGCGAGCATCACGCAGGCAATCACCGGCGCGGCCAGTCGCACACCAATCGCGAACATGGCGCCGCCTTCCATGAGCAGCGCCTTCGCGCCGGATTCCAACGCGAGCGGTACGCCCACCGGGAGCGCGATGGTACTGTCGGCGAGTGCAGAGAGCAGCGTGTTATGCAGATCGAAGGTGAGCATGAGCGTCAGCACGAGCACGCGAATGAATGCGCCGAGTACAGGAAGCTGGGAATGATCGGTGGGGTCGAGGATCGCGGCGCCGCTGAGGCCGCTCTGAATGGACATCACGTCGCCGGCGGTCTCGGCCGCACCAATAAACAGCGCAGCGCCAAAACCGATCGCGAAGCCGATGATTGTTTCGGAGAGGAAGGCTGTTGCGGTCATGGCCGGAACGCCGTGCACCGAGGCGAGCGCGGCCGGCTGCAGCAGGACCGTGAGCACGACCATCAGCGCGACGCGCGCTTGGCGCGACATCAGGGTCGAGGAGAACGATGGTGCAATGAGCATCATGCCCCCGACGCGCGCTCCGAAGAGCGCCAGCGTCTCCGCCGAACCCGGGGCGAAGGGGTCGAACGCGGCCGCGACCATCAGTGTGCCAGCGACGGAATCGAGCGGAACAGCTCCGTGGTGTACTTGCCGGCCATCTGAATCATCCACGGCAGACCGATCAGAAAGACCATGGCTACCGCCAGCAATTTCGGAACGAAGGCCAGTGTCTGCTCTTGAATCTGGGTCACAGCCTGCACAATCGAGATGAGCAACCCTACGACGAGCGCGACGAGCAACATGGGGGCCGCGAGGGTCACGGCCATCAGGAGGGCGTTTCGCGCGAGATCAACGATGGCGGCATCGTTCATTAGTTGAAGCTCTGCACGAGACCTTGAATCACCAGCGACCACCCGTCCACGAGCACGAAGAGCAACAACTTGAAGGGCAGGGCAATCATGGCCGGCGGCACCATCATCATACCCATCGACATCAGCACGGCGGCGACGACAATATCGATGACGATAAACGGCAGGAAGAGTGCGAAGCCAATCTGAAAAGAGGTCCGGAGCTCACTCGTGACGAACGCCGAGGTCAGGACGATCAGCGGCACGTCCTGAACGGTCGCGACTGGGGCCTGACGGCTGATCTTCATGTAGGTCGCCAAGTCTGCCGAGCGCACTTGGCGGAGCATAAACGCACGAAAGGGCTTCACGCCTTCGCTCAGCATCTGTGCCTGTTCGATCTTGCCATCCATCCACGGTTCGAGCGCCGTCTTGTTCACCTCGGTGAGCGTCGGTGCCATGACGAACCCCGTGAGCAACATCGCGAGTCCTGCGACGAGCTGGGTGGGCGGTGCGCTTTGCGCGCCGATCGCCTGTTTGAGGAAGCTCAGCACAATCATGATGCGCGTGAAGCCCGTCATCATGAGGATCAGCGTCGGGAGCAAGGTGAGCAGCCCCAAGAGCACGACCACACCGACCGTGCCCGACAAGCGGAGGCCGGAGGCGGTATCGCCGCCAACGCGCAGGTCGATTTTTGGGGCGAGCTTGGTGATCATGGTGTCGGCGCGGCCGGCTGTCGGCTGCACAGCGGTCTGCGCGACGGGGGGCGCGGGCTTGGCGGTCGTCGTTCCCGCAGGGGCCTTGGTGGCCGCTTTGGTAGGAGCCTTGGTAGGAGTGTTGGTTGCGGCCTTCGTCGCCGCTTGAGCGCCCAGTGTGGGCAGCGCGCAGGCGAGTGCGACAACCAGTGGAATGGAGCGCTTGATGGCGGTGCGCAGGATATTTCCGAACCCTGCGGGAGCGTTGGGATTGCCCGCGCCGATCGGTGTAGTCAGATCAGCACCGTCCCCACCGGTCGAGGGGTTGAGCGATTCGGCGTCGTCGGTGACATCAGCGATGCGGCGCACGCCGCCCTCGCCAGTTGATACGGCGACCACGCGGCTCCCAATACGCACGATCGCAATCCCCTGACGAGGACCGATCGCTAACCGCTGCTCAACACGAAGCGCGAGTGGGGCAAGCCCCGTGGACGTCGTGACCGACAGCCGCTTCAGGAGCCGCAGCGTAATCAGCAACAACCCGAGCACCAGCCCCAGCGTCCCAAGGACGCCGACGAACGACGAAACAGTCATGGACTCGCTCGCTCGGTCGTGCTATGCCGCGACGTCGGCTAGCGCCGCCGCACCAAGGAGCCGTGTAATGCGGATTCCAAAGTACTCGTTCATCACGACCACCTCACCTTCGGCGAAGCGACGGTCACCCACATATACGTCGATCGGCTCGCCGGCCAAGCGGTCGAGTTGAACCACGGAACCGCGGCCCAGGTTCAAAATCTCTTGGACAGTCATCTTGGTGCGGCCGAGCTCGATCGAGACTGGCAGCGACAGGTCGAGCATCATCGACAACGGTACTTCACCGGTGACCGATGTGCTGGGAGCAAGCTCTTCGTATTCTGGCGTTTGCGTGAGATCGGACATGGGGGCGTCGGAGGGACGAGTTTAGCGCGACGGGGCGTCGACGTCTTCGGTGATGCGTAGTGCGAGTTTCGTGCCAGAGCGGCCGGGGACGCCACGGTAAAGCGGCTCATCACCGACCCACAGTTCCATCGGAGTATCCGCACTGATGGGTGTCGCCATCACACCGCCGACGGGTAGCCCCAAAATCATGCGGAAGGGAAGCGTGAAGCGCGGCAACCGCGCCGACACCTCTACGTTCGTACTGCGGAGCGTGCCTTCGGCGCGTTCGCGCGCCACACGGCGCTCGTCATCGCTGCCCGACATCGGCTTGACGCGCTGCTGTTCAATGGATGAGAAAAAGGATTCCAATACGCCGAAGGGGAGACAAATCGGAATCAACGCACTTTCCCCGTCGGCATAGAACTCGAGGTTCGCCACGAGCACAGGGTCCTGTCGGCTTCCCGCCTGCACCATCTCAGGCACCGACTCAAACGAGGTGATTTCGATCTCGAGCGGCACGTAGTCCATCCAAATCTCGGAGAGCAAGGAGCCGATTCGCTCGACCACCAGCTTGACCGTCATGCGTTCGATCACAGTCAGCGTGCGCGAGAGATTTGACGATTTTCCCGCACCGCCGAACAGGCGATCTACCACAAAGAACGAGAACAGGTCGCCGACGTTGATCACGCCTTTCTGGCCACCGGCATTGATGATCTCAAATCCGAAACTTGCGCAGGGCGCGGGTAACGTCTGCGTGAATTCGCCGAAGGTCTTTTGTTCAACGCTCAGCAGGCGGAACTCTACCTGCTTGCGGACACGACCAATCAGCCAGGCTTCCAGCGACTTGCAGAGGCGCTCAAAAATTGCCTCGAGTGTCCGAAGCCGGTCGGTCGAAATACGGTACGGGCGATTGAAGTCGTACCGATGGATGTTGACCGTCTTCGCAGCCTTGGCAGTTCTGTCTGGCGCGTCTGGCGCGTCTGGCGCGTCTGGCGCGTCTGGCGCGTCCGAAGGAGCCGTTGTGGGGGCGGTCACTGCAGTACGAACTGCGGAAAGTAGACGCTCTTCACCGAATGACCCTTGAACAACGAGTCTACGGCGACCAAGATGTCCTGCTTCAGGCGATCGCGATTCCCGACCTCAGAGAGGTCGGCAATCGAGCGGCTCCCGAGCACGCGAAGAACAATGTCCCGCACCTCGCCGTCCTGTTCTTTGACGCGGGCGGCTGCGCCGATGGAGTTCATCGTGAGTCCAACCGACACCAAGAGGAATCGCGCACCATTCGAGCCGGCCGGATTTAGGACCAGATTTTCGATCATGTGCACGTTCGTTGCGCCTTCCTTTCCTTCCTTTCCTTCCTTTCCTTCCTTGCCCGCCGGCGCCTCGGCTTCGGCGAGCTTGGCAGAGTCAGCAGGCGAACCGGTGCCGATATGCATCGAGGACGCGAGCTTCGGTCCGATGACGAAACTTCCGGCGGCTGCGCCAACCAGAATCCCGACGAGGGCTGCGGCGATGATTGGCATCATGCCGGGCTTCTTCGCTGGCTGCTCGGCGCCTTCCGTGGCGTTGTTCGGGACTGTCATAGTCTGGGCAGGGGTGTCGGGTGTCTTCTGCGGCTATGAGTAGCAAAGGCCGTGCCAGAGGAAGCGCGCGGCCGATGAATTATTATAAAGCGTTGCTGTATAACAACTTATATGAATATTCTGGACTCGATGACGACTGGGATATTCAACGTAACGGCGCGTGCGGCAATTTCTGCCGCTCTTGAGATCCATACGTGGAGAACGCCGCCCCTGTGGAGGGCGGCGTTCCCAGATGCCAAGCGCTCTTAGCGCTTGAGGAGCATGATTTCCTGGAGCATCTCGTCAGCGGTAGTAATGACCTTGCTGTTTGCTTGGAACCCGCGTTGCGCGATAACCATTTGCGTGAACTCATTCGCCAAATCGACGTTGGAGAGTTCGAGTGCGCCGCTGGTGATGGTCGAAGGGCTGCCTTCGGCCGCGAATCCAAGCACCGGACTTCCCGAGTTCGCCGATGCCTGGTACATGCTGTCGCCAGAGCGAATGAGCCCGCCAGGGTTGTTGAAGTCAGCGAGCGAGATCTGCGCGAGCGTGAGCGTCTGGCCGTTGCTGAAGGTGCCCGAGATGACGCCCGTGCGGTCGATGGTGAAATCCTGGAGCAGCCCCGAGGTGTAGCCATCCTGATCACGCAGGACCGCGGTGGTCGGCGAGGCGATATCCGTCAGGCCGTTCACGCCACTTCCCGGATCGACGGTGATGATGACTGGTTTTGCCCCTGGAGGCGCAAAGTTGATGGTTCCTGGACTTGGCGCCGTCAGCAGGCCATCGGGGCCGAAGCTCAGAATGCCAGTTCCCGTGATGGAGTCGGCGGGGACTTTGGCAGCGGTGAGGCTGGTGGGATCAACGGCCCACGTCCACTCGGACGTACCGCTCTTCCACATGTTCACGCGCACATCGTACTTGTTGCCCAGCGAGTCGTACACCGTGAGCGAAGATTCACTCCATGACTTAGAGTTCGCCGGATTGGTGGCCGTTGTGGCATTGTACCCTGCGGCGCTACCCTGATAGGCGCTCGTGTCAAAAACTGGGACGGAGGCATCGAGATTGCCCGAGAATCGCATCGAGGTAGTCGCATGCGCCGCCGTCTTCTGTCCGAAGGGAAGAACGATGTCGCCGATGCTCGTGCCGAGAATCCCACTCGACGCGAGTCGGCCTTGCACCACCGCACCAGTCGGAGGCGCGATCAAGGTGCCATTGCCGTCTACTTGGAAGTTGCCAGACCGTGTGTACTGCTGCTGGTTGCCCACTCGTGTCACGAACATGGCATTGCCGGTGATCGCGAGATCCGTGGCGCGTCCAGTCGTCTGAAAGTTCCCCTGCGTGAACGAGGTGTCGATCGCGCCGATGGTTGACCCGAGTCCGAGCTGCATCGGATTCGACCCTCCCTGACCCGCGGTTGGAGTAGTCGCGCCCTGCAGCATATCCGCGAACCCTTCCTTGAATGTCATGCGCCCCGACTTGTAGGCGAGTGTATTCACGTTCGCGATGTTGTTGCCAATCATATCCATCATGGCCTGATGGTTCTTCAGTCCTGCGAGTCCAGTGTTGAGCGAGTTCGACATGAAAATCCTCGGTGCAGATTAGTTGGTCGCGTTGACGGAGAGCACCTGCCCGATCGTGTACTGCTTGGAGCCGCTCGATACCACAGCACCATTCGTGCCAAAGCCGATGCCATCGACGCGCGCAGCGACCGTTGACGTCGGGTGAGCAATCGTCTGCGTGCTGCCGATGCCATTGATGACATCGAATACAACTTTGTAGTTGCCGGCGGGGAGGCCCTTGGTCAGCGAATCCATCGAGACACGCTGCTGTCCACCGGCTACTCGACCGACATGATTCGTGGCCACCGTGAAACCGTTCGCATCTTCAAGACGCACCGTCAAGTCGCCGCCACCAGCGCCGACGGTTGCCGACGCAGTGTGAGTCGGTGAGGCGCCGCCGACTTGCACGGTGTCGTCGAGTACCGAGACGGTCTTCCCGAGCAGCCCGATGGCCGACGAGTTGTTCACCGTGTTGACGAGCGTGGCGCTGTCCGACGCTTGCGCGGCCATCTGCTGCGAGATGTTGGTCAACTGCTCGAGCGACGAGAACTGCGCCAACTGTGCGGCCATTTGCGAGCTGTCGCTCGGGTTGAGCGGATCCTGATGCTGCATTTGCGCAATGAGCAACTTCATAAAGTCATCTTTGCCCAATGTGGTCTTGGACGTGCTGTTCATTCCGTGGCTGCTCGCCGCAGTGCTCCCGATCATGGGAACGGTCATGGCTGGTGTCCGGTGGTGTCGCCGATGCGGCGACGTGAAGGCGAAGGCGCGAGATCGCCGTTGGCGATCAATGCGTTGAGTAAGTCGTTCGAAGTCGAAGCACGCCCACCGGTGCCTCGCACACGCAGGGCATCCATCGAGAGGCCGCGCGCGGCCAAGGTCTTGCCGAGTTCGGCGGCCCGTTGGCCGATCTGCGCAGCGAGTGCAGGGTCCGCGAGATCGATTGTCGCGCCCACGCGCGACCCGATCGTGCCAATACGAATACGATCCTCGCCGCCAGCCCCGTCATCGATCCGGAGCAGCATCTGATGCATCGGTTGCGCAGCGCGTGCGTCCTGAAGCGCCAGCACCTGATCGACGCGGGCAGCGGCATCACTGGGTAGCGGGGCGACAAAACGCGGTGCGCGCACCCCTCCAGTGTTCACTGGGCTTCCAAGACTCGAGATCCCCATGGGTTGCGGCGTCCGAGTGCCGTTTCCGCGGTTCCCACTCTCCGCGCTGTCGTCGCGAGACTCTGACGACGACCGTGAGGAGCGCGAGGACTTGGCGGAGCGCACGGACACGCCAGCCACGTCCGCGACGTCCGCGACGTCCGCGACTTCCGCGAGCTCTGCTACCTGCGCAACCGTCGCCACTTGTGCGCCCTGTGCACCTTGTGCTCCCTGCGCCAACTGTCCCGACGTCGCGAGGCTGATCTCGGCGCCGTGTACCGACGCGCCGGACTGCTGCTGCAGAGCGCCGATGTTCAACTCCATGTGACCGGGATCCTTCGCGCCGAGCGTGCGCAGCCCTTCCTCATTTGCAATCTGTTGCATGGTCGCATAGTGACTTGCGCTCCCGCCAGAGACTACGAGGTCTGCCGCCAATCCGGAGGCATGGCGTGAGTTCTGCGTCCATGTCACGATCGGACCGCTGGTGGACCGGCCCTGATCGTACAGCGCGTTCTGGCGCGTCTGGCTGCGCCATGTTTCCGTGATCGTGACATCGGCGCCGGTTTCTCCCTTCATCCGCTGCACCACCCGCTCGAGCTTGCTCCGAAACTCTGGCTGGAGCAGGGCGGGGTCGCGAAAGACCGTCGAAGGGTCGCTGCCGGCGGCTTCACGCGCGGCGCGATCGGTGATGAGCGAATCGACGCTCGTGGTCACGCCCGACGATTCGAGCGATGCGCGCGCAAGCAAGGCACGGAGGGCGCTCGTCCCGGAGCTCGTCTCGCCCGTACTGCCGGTCTTTGCCCGATCCGCGTCTTCCTGTTCCTGGCGCTTCTTGTCGGCCTTCTCAAGGCGTGCGCTATCTGTCTCGTCGGCTTCGCGGCTGCGAGTCGCGCGATCCAGCGCACCGGCGAAAGCGCTCGAGGACGTGGCGCTCTTGACCGCATCGGCAAACGCCTCCGCTGCTGGCGCAGCCGGAGCGTTGACGGGAACGAACGACGGGATGCTATTCATTTGGCGCCCGGGGGCGACTTCAGCGCCACCTTACTGATCGCCGCCGCACGTTCTGATGGGAGCAGCGCCAAAATCTCAGCGGCTCGCTTGTCGCTGACAGCGCCGAGGATGCGCGAGATGTCCGTATCATCGAGGTGCGCGAGCACTTTGGCCGCGTCCTTCGCGGGCATCGTGGCAAAGATCTTGGAGAGACGGCCGCTGGGCAGCACGGCGTCGCCGCTCTGCAGGGGGCCGGCGAGGAGGCTAGCCGCTGGGTGCGTCGCCTCAGTCGCGGGCGACTTCTTGCTCGGCGTTGGGACGGCGCTTGGCTTCTTGGCCGAGGCTGCAGCCGGCTTTTCGGCCGGCTTTGCGGCCGGCTTTGCGGTCGGCTTTGCAGCCGGCTTTGCGGCCGGCTTTGCGGCCGGATGTGCCGCGGGATGTCCAGCGCTCTCGGGGGGCGTCGTCAGGAGCGAGTCCGTCGCCGCACTGTCGGCACTGTCGGCACTGTCGGCACTGTGCTTGGCTTCGGCGGCCCGCCTGGTCGAGTCCGCGGCAATCTGCTCGAGGCTGTCGTGAACAACTTTCGCTTTGACCTGCGCTTCGGCCGCCACGGTCTTAGCCTTCGAGACGGAGAGGGCGGAGGCACCAGATGCAGCGGCAAGGAGTGCCGCGGCGAAGGGAATCAGCAGTCGTTTCATATTAGGGTCAGAAGTGTTCGACCCCTAGTTATGCAATATCCGTACCACGTCGTTTCGTCTGCGCGAACTCATCCATTGTAATCTGCTCCGACCGAGCCGCCAACTGTTGCCAGCTGTCTAGGGCGCGCTCCTTCAACCGTCCGAGTACCCGCCGGTCTTGCACGGCCGCGTTCAGCACGTCACGCCGAGCCATCATCGCAGCACGCGACGCGACCAATCGTTCGTCTGCCTGTTCCACGCGACGGTCCACGTCCTCGAGAAGCATCGCGACCTGTCGGAGTGCCGCGACAGTGGACGAATCGCCGGCGCGGAGCGTCAGCGACTCTCGAGTCCGGACACGGTGCATCTCGAGGGCGGCTTTCGCCTCATGCGCAGTCGTCTCAGCGTTCCGAGCCTCGGCGAGTGCGATAGCGGCGGCCTCCTCCGCCTTCTGTCGAAGGGAGAGCAGCCGCTGAAGCCGGAACGTGAAACGGTCCGAACTCACGACGGACGTGCCGTCGACGTGTTGATCGCGCCGCCGAGGGCCAGCAAGTCATCGGTCGTTTGCGCGAGGGTCGAATGCTCGGTTGGTGTCTGCTGTAGAAACGAAAGAACCGGCTCACGAAACTGAATGGCCGCGTCAACCTGCGGATCACTCCCGCGCTGATACGCACCGACCATAATCAGATCTTCCTTTTCGCGATACGCCGCTTCGGTGCGCAAGACAGCACGTGCCGCCCCCTGCTGCGAAGCCGCCGTGACGAGATCCTTCACGCGGCTCTTGCTGTCGAGAATGTCGATCGACGGATAGTGTCCCGCGCTCGCCAGTTTTCGCGTGAGCACGATATGGCCGTCTAGAATGGAACGCGCTGCGTCGGCAACTGGCTCATTAAAGTCATCACCGTCAACGAGTACCGTATAGAGTCCGGTGATTCCGCCCGTCGAACCGTTGCCGGCGCGCTCGAGCAGGCGCGGCAGGTTGGCGAATACCGAAGGCGGATACCCCTTGGTGGTCGGAGGCTCGCCAACGGCAAGGCCAATCTCTCGCCATGCCATTGCCACGCGCGTCACAGAGTCAATCATGAGCGTGACCTGCTTGCCCTGATCGCGAAAGTACTCAGCAATCGCGGTCGCGACGAGTGCGCCACGGGCACGCACGAGCGCCGCCTGATCGCCAGTCGCCACGATGACCACCGAGCGGGCAAGCCCTTCGGCGCCGAGCGAATGCTCAAGAAACTCGCGCACTTCGCGGCCACGCTCGCCTAACAACGCAATCACATTCACATCGGACTTCGCCTGACGCGCGATCATGCCGAGCAACGTGCTCTTGCCCACGCCTGATCCCGCAAAAATCCCAACACGCTGGCCTCGACCGATCGTCAGCAGTCCGTCGATCGCGCGTACGCCTGTTTCGAGCGGCTCACTGATCATCTGGCGGTGCAGGGGATTCGGCGGCTCAGCGGTTAATGACACGCGCTCCGTGTTCCGAAGCTTTGGACCGCCATCGATCGGTTGTCCAAGTCCATTCAGCACACGGCCCAACAGCTCGGGGCCAACTTCGATACCGAACGACCGGCCGAGTGGCGTGACCATCGCGCCGGGATGGATGCCATCGAGCTCGCCGAGCGACATCAGCAGCAGGCGGTCGTTATCGAATCCGCACACTTCGGCGAGCACGGTGCGTCCGTCCGTGAACGACGACAGCTGGCAGATTTCGCCGAGGCCGAGATCGAGCCCTGCGACTTCGACAACAAGTCCCGTCACGCGAATGACGCGGCCATTAGTTGCAAAGCGGGGCATTTGGCCCACGCGACGTGCGAGAATCTCAGGCACCGGTGTATGTCAGTCGGCGGTAGATGCGCTCCAACGCACTGTCAACGCGAGCATCGACAATACGTTCGCGCCCTTCGACCATCGCGCCGCCAGGTGCAATCCGCGCGTCGGCGATCCATCGTGCGTGTGTGCCGCGCGCCGCGCCAGGCAGCGGGTGATCGTGCGCGGAGAGCGACTCAATCACCGCAAGGTCGTTGGGATTAACGCGAACGCGTACGGGCTGATCGATCGGGAACGCCTCGAGCGCACGTTCAATCAACGTGGAGACGACCGTCACGTCCGCTTCAATCTCGCGATCCAGCAAGTGGCGGGCGATCGCGGTCGCAAGCGCAATGATATTCTCCTCGATTGCACCCTGCCACCGTTCCTCAGATGCGCGTATATCATCGATCGCATCGGAGGCGGCGCGCAAGGTCGGCGCGAGGCGTGCCTGTTCGGCCATCTCGCCTTCAAGGCGTCCGGCGTGATGGCCGGCCTGCCAAGCTTCCTCGACCGCGAGTTCTTGCGCCGAGGGGCCAGGATCGGTAGGCATGACTTCGGGATGCTCCTTGCGGAACACCCCGAAGTCGTCGAGCGCCCAGGCGCTCGGCAAGGACTTTCGCGCAGTGGGGTTAGGAGACAAGGTCGTCGGCACTGGCTCCCAGTACAACTTCTCCGGACTCTTCGAGTGTGCGAATCTGTGCGACGATGCCCATCTGTGCCGTCTCGACATCGCGCATGCGGACCGGGCCGAGCATTTCCATTTCGTCGGCCAGTGCCTGCGAGGCACGCTGCGACATCTGCCCGATGATCCGGGTGCGAAGTTCTGCGCTCGCACCCTTGAGTGCCAAGGCGAGCGTTTTATTGTCGACATCGCGCAGGATGCGCTGTACCGACTTGTCATCAAGGCCGATGACGTCTTCGAACACGAACATGAGATGTTTGATCTGCTCGGAGAGTGTGAGGTCGCGCGCGGCGACCTGCGCCAGAATCTCTTTCTCCATCGTGCCCTGCATCAAGTTGAGCACAGCAGCAACAGCTGCTGGGCCACCGGCGGCCGACATGCCCTGCTGGATGTTGAGGTCCGTATCGCTACCAAGGGATTTCTCGATCAGTTGTAGCATATCTGGCGAAACTTTCTCCATCTTGGCGATACGAAACGCGATGTCAGCGGCATTCATCGGGGCGATTTCCTTGAGCACGGCAGCCGCTTGCTGCGGCATCAGGTGCGCGAGAATCATCGCGACGGTCTGCGGATGCTCGTTACGGAACATCGTGGCCACCTGCTGCGGATCGGCGGTGCGCAGCCGGCGCAACCCCGTAGAATCCGCGAGCTGGCTGACCACGCGCTTCAGGATGTGCTGCGCTTTCTGGGTGGTGAATGCCTTTTCAAGAATCTCGCGAGCATAATCGACGCCGCCGGAGTTTAGCGCCTGTGATGCCACCGACGTCTCGATCCACTCAAGCAGGACGCCTTCTGCGTCATCGGGAGCGAGGCGGTCCATACGGGCGATTTCAAACGAGATCGCCTCGGCCTCTTCTGGCGAAAGCTTCTGCGTGATCTTGGCAGCGCCTTCGGCGCCGAGTGCCATGCAGAGGATGGCGGCTTTTTGACGACCCGTGAAGGTCGGTTCGTCGGCGAGCGTGGCGAACGCGGTGTTGGCGCGCATTGGTGTCACGAGTCCTTAAGCCACGACTTGACTAAGCGCGCAGCCGCATCGGGGTTCTCATCAACGGTCTGAACGACGCGGTCACGGATCTGGGTGTCAGCAATTGGGAACGAATAGCTGGGCAGGTCGAGCGCGCGCGGCGCCTGGCGCACGAGGGCCGGCGCGGCAGGCTCTGCCGCGGCCAGGGCGAGCGTGAGTGCAGGCTGCCCAGTCGTGGCACGGAGCGAGCGCAACGCCATCATCCCCATGCCGAAGGCCAACAGCAGACCCACGATGGTCAGCACCGGTCGCTCAAAGGGCTGCATGCGTTCAGCGAAAGTGGGAATTGCGGCCACTGATGGCTTCACGCGCTGGACGGGCATCGGCAGGCTCACCACACTCACGGCGTCGCCGCGCGCGGAATCTGCGCCAAGGGCGCTACGGACCAGCGTTTCCAGTCGTGCGAGTTCTTCGGGAGGGCGGGGTGTGTAGCGCGGAATCGTGTCGGTCGGCCCCGTGCTCGGCACGGGTGCGTCCGCGACCAGCACGGCCACCGTCATCCGGCGGATGTTGCCGATTGCGCCACTGAAAACTTCCGTACTCTTCGTGTTCTCGTAGCTGCTGTTGACGTTGGTCGAGCCCGCGCCTCCCTGCGCGCCGGGCACGATCTCCGCCTTTGTCTCCTGCGCGAGCGCCTGCTTCTCGGGGTCTACCGAGAGCGTGGTACGCTCGACCTTATCGAAGTTGATGGCCGCCGCGACTTGCACGCGGCTGTTGCCCGGGCCCACGACCTGCGTTACGAGATCCGAGGCCTTATGCTCGAGGTACTTCTCCACGTCCTGCTGCACGCGGAGCTGACGGCTGGTCAGTCCAGCGCTCGAGCCATCCGACGGGTCGGACCACTGCTTGCCTGTCTCGTCGTGGATGCTCACGTTCTCGGCGCTCAGTCCATCGACACTCGACGACACGAGATGCGCGATGCCTTGCACAATATCCTGGCCCGGCAGCCCTGCGTCCTTGAGAGCGATAAGCACAGAGGCGGTCGCCGGACGCTCGTTGGCGGCACGAAAGCCCCCCTGGTCCGATATCGCGATATGCACCTCGGCGCGCTCGATCCCACGCATGCGGCCGATCGTGCGCTCCAGTTCTCCCTCGAGCGCTCGGCGATAGTTCACACGCTGCGTGAAGTCATTCCAGCCCCAGGATGGACGATCGAAGATCTCGAGCCCCGGCCGATTCCCGCCCGGAAGGCCGTCCTTCGCTAGCGTTACGCGGGCACGCGCCAAGTCGGCCTGTGCAACCAGAATCTCTGCGCCCCCACGATCAAGCTTGTACTTGATAGCGGCCTGATCTAATCGGTCGGTGAGCTCCGATGCACTCTGGAGCGGAACGCCAGTGACGGCCGGCACCCAGTTCGGCTCGGTAGCCACGCGGGAAATCACAAGGATCACCCCAGCAACGATCAGCCCAACGGCGCCGATCATGATGCGGCGGGGACCACCAAGCTTTTGCAGAAAATCAGGCAGCATTGCGATCAGCCCTGCATGTTGGCGAGCGACTTATACGCATCGGTGAACTTGTTCCGGACTTCAATCAGCATCTGTAGCGAGATCTGCGCTTCTTCCGTGGCGGCCATCACCTGATGGAGTTCCACATTCTCGCCACGCAGAAACGCGCCTAAGGTGTCGGACGCCTTGTCCTGCTGGGCGGAGACATCGTTGATCGCCTTCTTCAAGGTGTCGCCGAACGACGGACCGTCGGCCAACGGGACCTGACGAGCGGCGGAGTCACCGCCACCAAGACGGCCCGCGCCGATGCCCTGGTTCGCACCAGGCACCGACATACCTTGGCCGAGCCCGGAGCTCGAAAGAGACTGCGTGAAGCGCGACACCGCTGCGCCGATCGGATCGCTCATGATTAGGCTCGGAGGTCGATACGACCGCCACGGGCGGCCGGCGCAGGCGTGGCCCGGGCGCCGCTCAGCATGACGCGGCTATACGTGAGGGGACCAGAGGTCACAGTCTTCGAGAAGTAGTTCCGCTCCTCGGAGGTCAGCACACTCCAGAGGCCTGGGTCCGTCCCTTCCGGCGCGCGAGCCAAGAGAGTCGACGGAGCCGACGAGGCGGTGTGTGCGTCCTTTGCGCCGCCATTGGTGAGCGCAGCGGCCAGCGTGTTCGCGCCGTTGGCGCCGTTCGCACGCGACGGTGTACCGAGTCCGCTGTTGGCGGTGGTATCCGGGCGCGGCGCGAGCAGCGTGGTGTTGGCGTTGGTCAGGGCGTTGATGCTCATGGACAGGCGATCCTCAGATATCGATGGCGCGGCGAAGCATCGACTTCGCCGCCTGGAACACAGTGGCATTCGCCTCATAGATGCGCTTGGCATCCATGAGGTCGACGATTTCATCGGTGACGCGCACATTCGGATAGCGCACGTAGCCGTCCGTATTGGCGTCTGGGTGGCTCGGGTCGTACACGAGCGGTCCTTCGGTGGCGTCTTCCACGATTCCCGTCACCTTCACACCGCCGGTCGTGACATCCTGACCGGTGGCAGTGGCGAGCGTCGCATCGGCGCTCGCAAGCGCCGCGGTCGCTGTTCCACGACCCTGCGCCAGCACGGAGGCTTCGTTCGGCCCGGCGTTGGCAACGCCCGCATCGGCGGCGGACGTCATCTCCACCATACGACGGCGATACGGTCCGCCGCCTTCGGTCCGGGTGGTCTCGGCGTTGGCAATGTTCGTCGCGATTGTCTCCATGCGAAGACGCTGCGCAAATAGACCAGTCGAGGCGATTCCCAGCGTCCGGAACATCGGGCGCTGCGACGAGCCGTTGGAGTTGGTGTTGATCGGGCCTGGCATGACTTACTTCTCCCGCAGGGCGTCGCGCAGCCCAGAATAGGTCTTTTCCAGCAACTTGGCCGTCGCCTCATAGCGGAGCTGCTCGTCCGCAAGACCGACCATCTCGGTTTCAAGGTCGATCGGAGCACCCTGCGACGTCGGCTGTCCCGGAATGGAAAACTGGGCCGTCTGGGACGAAGCCTGCGCAACACGGTCGGCAATCCCGCGCGCGCGCACTGAGCTCGCATCGAGTGCGGACTTCAGTTGATTGGCCATCGAGGTCCTGCCGATGAAGCCCACTGACACGGTATGCTCCGGAGGGTGATGCTCGTCCTTATGCAACTGTGATGCCACAGCACCCGATAGAGCTCTGCGAAGTCTATGAAAAAGATCTATTGCTATGTGGAATAACGAGTTAGCTGGTATGAGCGGGTATGAGCGCGTATGAGCGGGTATGAGCGGGTATGAGATGGTGCACTTATAATCGATGACCGCGTCACCCTATACGAACGCGGGGCGGCACAATGTGCCGCCCCGCGCATAGCTTGCTCGACGCGCTGGATCCGCTAGTCGTCCTTGCCCGGCGTGTTCAACTTGTTGCGGAGGGTCCGCACGCTGATGCCGAGCAACTCCGCAGCCTTGGTCCGATTTCCCTCTGCCGCTTCCAGCGCTCGGGCAATCAGCTGTTTTTCGGCGTCGTCCACATTGAGCGACTGCAACGCGAGTGAGACCGGCGACGAGGTGTCGGTTCCAGTCCTAGACGCTCCGAGAGTTGCCGTCTCAACCGCCGGCGGAAGCAACGCGGGTGCTGACGTCCCGATCGACGAACTGCTGGCCGGCGTGAGCCCGTACCGGCTCGCGTCAAAAGCATGCGCATGCACGATGCCTTCCGTCGTGAAAATGACCGCCCGCTCAACCGCGTGCTGCAGCTCACGCACATTCCCGGCCCAGTCCATGGACTGCAGCAGCTGAATGGCGTCCGGCGCGATCCCAGAGATGTTTTTTCCGATTTCACTCGCGGTGCGCACGGCAAATCGCTGCGCAAGAATCGCAATATCTTCTTTCCGCTCACGCAGGGGCGGAATCAGAATCGGGATGACGCCGAGTCGATAGTAGAGGTCGCGGCGGAAGGTGCCGGCTTCGACTTCCGACGCGAGTTCACGGTTCGTGGTGGCGATGATTCGCACATCCACACGAATCGGCACGGTGCCACCGACCCGCTCGAACTCCTGCTCCTGCAGCACGCGGAGCAGCTTCGCCTGTAGGTCGAGCCGCATTTCACTCACTTCGTCGAGCAGCAACGTGCCGCGATGCGCGCGCTCGAACGCCCCTTCCACGCGCTTCACCGCTCCCGTGAACGCTCCCTTCTCGTGACCAAATAATGCGCTCTCAATCAACCCCTCAGGCAATGCGGCGCAGTTCAGCTGAATGAACGGATGGTCACGCCTGTTGCTCTGATCGTGTACGGCCCGTGCAAAGAGTTCCTTGCCGGTGCCGCTCTCGCCCTGGAGCAACACGGTGGCACGTGTTGGCGCGGCCATCGTGACGGTTTGGAGCACACGCCGAATCGCAGCACTCTCGCCGATAATGTGCCGTTCGCTCCGGAACTCGTTGACCTCACGCTTCAACGCCTCGTTTTCGCGCCGTAGGCGGACGAACTCAAGCGCCTGGTCGACCGCGAACTGCAGTTGCTGCGGCCGCACCGGCTTCGTGATGTAGTCGACCGCCCCGGCCTTGATGCTCAAGACCGCGTGCTCAATACTCGCGTAGCCCGTGAGCATGATGAGTGGAACGTCAATACCGTCCCGCGCCAACATGCCCAAGAACTCGATCCCCGAGATCCCCGGCATGCGATAATCGGAAATGATAAGATCGATGTCGCCGCGCGCCAATACTTGGAGCGCTTCGCCCACGTTCCGGCATCCCACGGTCTGATGCCCCGAGCGCTGCAGCGTATCTTCGATGATCATGTCGACCGATGGTTCGTCGTCGACAAAGAGAATCGTGGCCATGCAGTCTGGTTGACGGAAGTGTGGCGTGAACCTTGCAAGCTAATGACGGAGAACAGCAAAACACAGAAGCATCGTCTCCTCCTCTCGTCTCCGCCCCGCATGCGATTGCTTGTCCTCAATTGTCACGAAGGCTGGATCCATCAGCTGGACCGACTCAACGAGGAGCTGCACCTCGTGGTGGATCTCCCCGGGCGGCAGGTCTCGGGCTGGGATACCCGGATGCGACCCCTTCCGCGGGGGGCACGCACCCTAAAACTCCCCGACGCGCTGGCGGGAGTTGGCGGTCCGTGGGATCTGGTGATTTGCCACAACATCACCGACCTCCTGGATACCGCCACGATCGACGCCCCCAAGCTGCTGGTGATCCATGAGACCATCGAAGGCCGAATCGCGCAACAAGGGGCGGATATCTCACCCACACACATGCAGGACCGGCTCCGCCAGTACCTGACACTGCAGGGTGCCGACGTGGTGGCGGTGACTGACCTGAAAGGGCGATCCTGGGGGGTCCCAGGCACGGCGCTCCGCCACAGCGCGGACGTCAACGACTACTTCCCCCCGACCTACGCGCGCGCCGCTGGCCTTCGGGTCGCCAACCATATCGTCTCCAAGCAGGTCTTCCTGGACTGGGACTTCCACATCCAGAGCTTTCACGGACTCCCGGTCACGCTGGTCGGGCATAACCCCGAGCTCGGGGTCGAAGCGGCCGAAAACTGGGATGCGCTCAAGCGCCTGTTCGCTGAGCATCGGTTCTATATCCATACAGCGAATCCGACCTATGAGGACGGATTCAACATGTCGACCTGCGAGGCGATGGCCGCGGGGCTCCCCGTCATCACCAACGCGCATCCGGGAACGCCAATCACAGATGGCGTCGACGGATTCGTCGCCCACACCCCAGACGAGGCGCGTCGCGCTGCCGAACGCCTCCTCGCCGATCCGCAGCTGGCGCGCACTATGGGTGCGGCCGCCCGCGAGACCGCGCTGCGGGAGTTCGCGCCGGACGGATTCGAACGGCGCTTCCGCGCCGCCATGGCACGAGCGCAAAAAAAATACCGCCGTCGAGCCCGAATGGCCGACGGCGGCTAAGTCCCACCTCAGCTAGCCGATCCGATCGACCACAAGGGCGCGCGATGCGGCTGGACGAGTCGTATACCCGGAAGTAGCCGACACCCCATGGCTCAGCTGCCCGAGCTCACGACGGATGCTCTGCATGCGCTCCGCGATCGTCGTCAACAACGCGGCATGTGATGTAAGCGCGCGGGCGCATGCTTCGTCAACGCGCTGGCGCGCCGAGGTCCCCGCTGGGATCGCCGTCGGCGAAATCGACTCAATCACCGACGCCGCTTGCTCGAGCGACAGCGACAACTGTTCCTCGCTGGCCTCGGCTTCGGCGCGTGCGCGATCGCACAGATCCGCTGCCTCATGCAAGCGCAGCGCGGCATCCTCGGCGATCACGGTCGCGTTCACGCAACCTCCATCTGCGGCGCGCGCGCCGCAATCTCAACGAACGCATCGCGCAGTTCGCGAATTTGGGCCGTGAGTCGCTCCAGCATCCGGACGTCCGGAGCGATTCCCATCGTCTGGAGCTGACTCAGCTGGAAAACGTAAATCGACGAGAGCTGGCGCGCGATCGCACCGCCACGGTTGAAGTCCAGTGTTGCGAGCAGCTCGCCGAGGATGTCACGGGACTTTTCGAGAGCCGGCAACATCACGTCGGCACGGGAGGCGACTGCGGCGATGCGCGCGCGGGTCATGGCCGCGAGCAGCCCGTCGAACGTAATGATCAACAAGCGCTCAGGGGCAGCGGAGAGAATCTCCGTCTCGCGGTACTTGTTGGTCATCATCCCAGGGTGGCTCACGCGTCGTCTCCGTTGGTGTCTCTCACAGTATCGACTACTTCGACGAACTCTGAAGTGCGGTGATTTGGGACGTGAGCGCGTTGCCCATGCTCTGCGCCTTCGACATCGCCGATTCCATGGCAATGAACTGTTTTGTGAGTGCGGACTTACGCGCATCAAGTCGCGTCTGGATGTCCGTCATGCGCTTGTCGAGTGCGCTCGCTTGGGTATCGGCGGTGTCGGCCTGTGTGGTGGCGCTGCCGGTGCCCGTTGCAGAGATCGAGTCGGCAATCGACGCCAGCTGCCCGCCAACGCCTAAACTCAGCGCGAGTGTCCCCACGCTCCGTGCGGTAGAGCCCGTGTACTGAATCGTGACGCCCTCACTCGCATCGCCCTTTGCACCGGTGAGGAACTGTCCGCGCCCGACGCCCGCGACCCCGTTGATCGTTCCCGCCACATCAGACCCCGCATACGGTCCTGCGGCGAGCCCGAGTGCCGCGGTTCCATCACCGCCCGCCCCCGCGGTGTATGCGATTGTAAACCCACTCGACGACCCTGCATCGCTCCCGAGAATCCGCAGTTGATTGCCCGCTGTGCGCGATGCCGCCAGTCGCATGCGCTGTGCACCGAACAGCCCATTCAATCGCTGCACGATCGCATCGAGCGAGTCGCCGTTTGCGAGGCTGATCGAGCCATTGAGGCCAGTCGCGCTGTCCTTGAGGGTCATCGTGTCGGCGTCTCCCGACGTCGCATACGTCGACAACACGGCACCGGTCGCATCAGCCGGCGTTGCCACGTGTGCAATCGCAATCGCATAGGGCGCCGCGAGCTGCGTCGCTTTCGCCGACGTACGCGCGCTCACAAACGATACCTCGGAGTCCGAGGGTGCGCCCGTCATCGTGAACAGCCGCTTGATCTCGTCAAAATTCGTCGCAAGCTTGGCCTTCAACGTGACCGCGTCAAGCGACAGTGTGCCCTTGGAGTCGTGCTGGAGGCCGGCGGTGGCTGCCGTGAGGTAGCTCCCTGACAATCCGGTGACGTTACTAATGAGACTCGACGTCAGCGACGAGCCCATCGAGCGCAGCGTGCTGTTGTTCGCCAATGGGCCGCCTGCGGCTCCGTTCGAGGTGATAAACGAGCGCACCGCGTTATACGCCGTGGAAAAGTCGGTCAGCGTCTTCGTAATCGCGTCAGGATCGCGTGCGATGGTCACGTCGACCGCGGTCCCAAGTTCAGCGGAGGTGAGTGACAACGTGACGCCACTGATGGCATCACTGATCGTATTGGATCCCCGCGTGACATACTGCCCGTCGATCATTAACTGCGCGTCGGCGCCCGCCACAAGCTGCCGACTCCGTCCCGTGCTTCCATAGCTGGCCGAAAGTGCGCCGAACGAATCCGTTCCGCCCGACGCATGCGTCACCGACAGCGACATCGCGAGGCGAGAATCACCAGCCGTGCCGTCTGTCACAGTAAGACGCCCCGCACTGATCGCGGCGCTTGCCGATCGCGTGTTGGCGCCGAAACCACTGTCTGAGGCATTGATCGCCGTGAGCAAATCGCCAAGTGTGCTATTCGCGCCGGCCGTAAACATTTTGTTGACCGTCGAGCCGTCGCCTGAAGTGCCACCAAGAGAAATCTGGTCTCCAGTCGCGAGTGCCATCGAGGTCCCATCCCTCGCAAGATCGGACAGGCGCGTGGTTGCATCGGCAGAGGTGCCACTCGTGGCATCAGTAAAAGCCGACGCACTCCCAAGTACCTGCGTAATCCCGGCGCGACCAGGCTTCGTAAAGCCAAGTGCTGCCAGTGTTGCGGCGCTATTGGAGGCGTCAGCGGGATCCCCTTCGATCGTCGCCGTCGTTGAGAGTCGGTAGGCGGTGCTGCCGTTCAACGCCTCAGACTTCACCGAAGCGGAGCCCGCATCGCCAGTCGCGGCGTTGATCTTCTGCGCGATAGTGGCCAGCGAATCGACCGAAAAATCAACGCGAATGATTTGCCCGTTGACGCGGATGCTCGACGGCCCTGGCAATGGAATCCCGAGCAAGGTCGCAATCGCGGCGGTGCTGCTCGAAAGACGGTTGCTCTGAGTCCCACCCGATGCGGAGCGGTTCGCGACGGTCGTGCCATCCGTCAGTCCGAGGGCCTGCAGCGTGCCGCTTCCGTCGTCGAGCATCTCGACGCCGGACGAGCCGGCACTCGCGCTGGTGAGCACGAGTCGCGCGCCGCCCCCTGTTGAGAGCAGCGACGCCGACACCCCGCTCGGCGTGGTTCCCGCGTTCGCCGCGTTGATCTTGTCTCGGAGGTTGGTCAGTGAATCATTCGCCGCAACCGTCACGGCACGACCGCCAAGCGAGAGCTGACCGGTGAGCCCAAGCGCCACGGTTGCATCAGCGACCACGTTGCCGCTGACCTTCTCCGCCTTCGCGAGCGATATCACCTCAACGGAATACGACGCAGGAACGGCTCCTGTTGTGGCCGAGACACTCAGCAGTTCGCGCGCTGAGGTGGCACTCTTCGCCGCTTTCGCCTGAAACAAATCAAACGAGCTGGGATTACGAAGTGCGCTCGCCGCAATCTTGAACTGCCCAACCACGCTCTGGAACTGGTGCCACGCGGCGCTCTGCGCCTGTAACGCTACTTGGCGCTTGTGAACGGGCGACAGCGTTCGCGCAGATTCTGCTGCCATGATCTGATCGACCATCGTTTGCCACTGCACGCCGCTCGCGAGCCCCTGAACGGAGCCGGCGGGCGAGGAACTCGAGGAGCTGATGGGAGAGGTCATGTGAGCGCCAGCGGATGGTTGGAGCACGACGCCCCCGGAACCATGATCGGTCCCGGGGACGGCGTGTGATGTAACTCGTGACTACTGGCCAGAATCAGCCGAGGAGCTTCAGGATGCCCTGGCCGGCCTGGTTGGCCTGGGCGAGGATCGCGGTGCCGGCCTGCGCGAGGATGTTGTTCTTGGAGAAGTTCACCATCTCATCCGCCATGTCGACGTCGCGGATGATGCTTTCCGCTGCGGAGTAGTTCTGCACAGTCGTCTTCAGGTTCGAGACGGCGTTCTCCATGCGGCTCTGGCTGGCGCCGATGTAACCGAGCGAGGCGTTGACGCTTCCGATCGCGCTGTCCAGGGCGGTCAGAGCAGCCTGCGCGTTGGCAAGCGTGTCCACCGCGGAGGTGTCGACTCCGAGCGTCGCCGTCGAGAGGTCGAGCTTGGTGCCGTCAACCGCCAAGGTGTCGTCGCCGGTGTAGTCGCCCGAGGCGCCGACGAGGAACGTTGCGGCGTAGGTGCCGTCGAGCAGCGAATCGCCCTGGAACTTGGTGCCGCTGACCGTGCGGTCGATTTCGGAGGCGAGCTGCGTGAACTCGTCGTTGATGCGACCGCGGCCATTGCTGTCCACCGTGTCCGACGCGGCCTGCGTGGCGAGCTCCTTCATGCGCTCCAGCATCGACTGCACCGACGAAGCGGCGCCTTCCGCAATGCTGTACACTGAGTTCGCCTGCTCTGCGTTACGCGTCGCCTGGTTGTACGCGCGGATGTCCGAGCGCAGGACGTTCGCCGTGCCGAGGCCGGCGGCGTCATCGGCCGCGCGGGTGATACGGAAGCCGGAGGACAGCTTCTGGGTGGAGGTGGCAACCGCGTTCTGCGTGTTGGTGAGGTTGCGGGCTGCCGAGAGGGCACTGACGTTCGTGTTGATGCGCATGGTATTGCTCCCTAGTGTGCGTTGGAGGGAATCCGTTCCCTCGTGAGTTGATGCGTGAGTGCATCGACTCCACTGACCATTATCGACCAGACCATCTCAGACTTTAGCGTCGCAGCGCAGCGTGCCTGATGTCGCTCGTGAATCACCTGCAACAACAGTTTCTGTACCGGCGAAAAACGTATTCTATCGTCACAACAGTTTCACATTCACTCATATCGGCCGCTGTGTGAATTTCTGTAGTCCTGTATCACAGCGGTGTGCGCATCACGGCACTCACGCGATCTTCGTCACAGGAAACGATTCGCGAATGCCCCACGGACCATCACCCAGCACGAGCTGCATGCCGCGGCGGCGTCCATGATTCAGGAGCAACGGTCCTTGTAGATTCGCGGTCGCATGCTCGCCGGCGCTGCCAGGCAGTGTGACGATGGCGTAGACCGCGACTTCATTTGGCTGTCCTGCGTCGAGACGACGCACGTCGGAGTCGCTGAGCTCAACGGAGTATCCCTCGAAGGCGAGGAAGGGATCCACGAGCAAGAAGGCGAGTCCGGAACGATCCACCGACTGCAGCCATGCCGTGCCTTGCTTGGCGCCGGTGATAAACACCCAGCGCTGGCACGACGGGAATCCTGGAATCCCCGTTGGAAAATCCACGAACGCGTCGTCGGCGACCGCGAGTGAGCCGAACAGCTCCGACTGGATCGTCGTCATGCGAGGTGAAGCGGCGGACATCGTGTCGTTCATCGGAGGTAATCGGTGAGTGAGAGATTGAGAATGCGCGACGTCGCGGCCATCGCAGCCTGGTACGCGGTCTGTCGTGATGTGAGCATCGTGATTGCGGCTTCGATATCCACATCCTGCAGATTCGAGGTCGACGCTTGGAGTTGCTGCGAGAGCGAGGTCAGGTTCGAGTCGGCGAGCTGCAACTGACTGGCGCGCGCCCCGACTTCTCCGAGTTGGCTCTGGACTTTCTCAAACGCGCTGTTGCTTGCACCAATGAGGGACCGCAACGTGGGCACGTCATTGGCTTGCAACGCCGCGGCCATGTCTTGCAAGGTCTTGAGGGGCCCAGCGGTGGAGTTCCCAAAGACGGTGGCGCCATCGTGCGTCGGCGTGAGCTGTTGTCCGCTCCCGACCTGCACCGTGCGAACCCCCGTCGGCTGGCCGGACACCGTAAAGGTTGCCGTCGCGCCAGTGGTATCGATGGCATACGGCGCGGTGCTCGACGAAGTCCCACCAAATAGGTAGTCGGCACCATCTTTGGCGTTGCCGAGATTCACGGCCTGCGCAAGGAGCTGGCTCATTTCGGAGCTCGCTGCACTGCGTGTGCCGGCGTCTGCGGTGTCTGTCGCCTGTGCAATCGCCAGCTCACGTGCGCGAGACAGGATGTCGCCCAGCTGATTCAGGGCAGACTCCTCGAGTGTCGCGCGCGTCGTCGCGAGATTCACATTGCGCTGATACTGTGTGACCGCCCGCAGCTGACTCTGGTTCTGCATCACGCCATGCGCAGCAGCCGGGTCCGCCGATGCCTCGGTGAACCGCTTGCCGCTGGAAATCTGCTGCTGCGCCGCCTCCACTTGAGATCGGAGCGCGCTCAGATTGATCACTGCTGAATCGCTGATGCTGAAGTTCGTGACACGCATCGCTGGGTCATCCATGAGCAGGTGTTGGCGGACAAAGCTGCCGCCTCACGGGCTGTTTCAGCACGATTCGTGCCAAAGCTATGCCAAGAGGTCGCCGCACAAAAAAACTGGCCGCCAGGCCCGCCCCATTCACCTCTTCTCGTTTCGAGTTCGTCCAGATCGCCTCTGTAGTCCACTGCGGCATTAAATGAATGTCGGGGCAATATCTCTCACCTTCCTTCAGGAAATACCTAAAGTCTTGCATGCCTCGCACCGACATATGAAACATGGATCCCTTCACCATGACGCTCATCCGAAGTGCAAACCCCGACTTGCGTCCGCAGCCGCGGCTTGTAAAGTCGGCGGGAGCGCAATCGGCGTCTGTTCGGGTATCGACCCTCGACGTGCGGGTCGGAGCTCGGGTGACGGATCATCTCACAGTCAACTATCCGGCGCTCCGCGAGGCGTTGCGGCAAGAATCGCCGAGCCCAAAGGTGCTGCCAGGCGATTTTGGCAAAGAACTCCAGCGGATCCTCGACGAGCTCAAGGCACGCCTCACCAATGGTGAGGCACCACTCGAGGCGGTCGAAGCGGTCGCGGCAACCTATACAGCTGCGCCAAACAAGCCGCCGCCCCCGTTACGGCTCACCAAGTGAAGCTCTACCGCCGGCAGGCTCCGCCAACCGCTCGATGGGGCGGCCTCGTGCTCCTCGCCACACGCGACGGCGCTGACGGCGCTGACGGCGCTGACGGCGCTGACGGCGCTGACGGCCCCGCACCAGAGACACCGCCCGCCAGCGCCAAGACGGTACCACCGGGAATCACCTCAGCCGAACAGCCACCCTGGTCCGTTGCCGATATGATCGCACTGGCTACCACCCAAGTGGATCGCCAGCCAGCGATGCTCCGAGCGGCTCGCGCACGCCTCTCAATTGTACGCGATCAGGCCGCGGTCGCCCTCACGTCCGCGCACACGCGCGACAGTAGTGACCCCACCTCAGAACGCTTTGGCGCGGAAAGTGCAAGGACGTTTGAAGTGCGTTACTAGGACACGCGCGGCGCCCAGTTTGAGCGGCCGCTCAAGTATTCCCGCTGCGTGCCGATATTGCTGGTACAGGAGGATACAACGAGATGAAGATTGGACACATCGGAACACCGGCGTCTAAACTCGCCACCAACACCGTCAACCGTGACTCGGCCAAGCCGACCGCGGCGTCGGTGTCGTCCGCAGTTGCCACCCCTCGCGCAGCCGCGCGGGACGCCGTGTCGCTCTCGGCCGAAGGGCTCGCCATGTCGAAGGGCGATGCCGCGAATGACGCGCGACTGGCGGAGATTCGCCAGCGGGTGAACCAGAAGGCGTACGATTCCTCGGCAGTCCTGGACTCGGTCGCTCGCGCTATCCTGAAGTCCGGCGACCTCTAATCGCCGCTCCATCTCCTGAACCCTGTTTCGGAGCCCCATGACGCCAGCACGAATTGAAGAGATCCTGTACAACTCCGAAGTAGCGCTGCGCGTCGTGGATCGTGAAGTCTCGACGCTCCAGGCGATGCCGGGTGCCGATGCCGACGCGGCCCACCGTTCGCTGGCCTGGGGCACGGACGCCTCACGGGCACCGGTGGCCGAAGGCTGATGGCCGAAGGCTGATGGCCGAAGGCTGATGGCCGAAGGCCAGAAGGGGCGCCGCCCCTTCTATATGACCGCCTTTCGCCGCTGGGCAGCCCCAGACATTTGGGGTCGCTCAGCGGTTGACTTAAGGGCCGCCCTCGCTATCTTCCTAAGGCTCTGGCAGAAAGTGTCACACGCGAGAGCAAAACCGGTGAACTGCGTACCGGGACTTATGGGCTCGCCAACGTGCTGATGTTGTGATAGCACGCGCGGGGATTGTGGGATCAGTCTACCGAATGTTTCCGCTCTGTGCGGACACTGAGGTTCCCGAAAAGCAACGCAGGACAATTTGACGTCGGAAGGGATCGCGAGACGGGTGTCTCTCGATTGCTGCACAACTTCCGGCGCGCCGAGGGTCCCCGTTCGCGCAGCAGTGGCGAATGTACCCGGCGAGAGCGGATGGATACCAATCCTGCCGTCGTAGCGAGTTATTCGTGCTGCGATGTGTCAGGGTGAATGGTCCAGCCGCATTTTTGCGCCCAGACGTCTGGGGTAGGGCACGAAGGCAGTCGAGAAGGCGCAGGAATCGAATACGAGTATCCATAATATCGCGGCGGCACAGTCTGCCTCGAACG
>Ga0114971_10000399_pt1 | contig 28111 bp, 19 predicted proteins | sample M_140625_MF_Meta_FD_87320 | JGI IMG/M metagenome (GOLD analysis project Ga0114971, IMG submission 87320) | Freshwater microbial communities from Lake Montjoie, Canada to study carbon cycling - M_140625_MF_MetaG | ecosystem: Environmental > Aquatic > Freshwater > Lake | place: Lake Montjoie... | reverse complement strand
TCCTTTTTTTCCCCTTCGGGTTATGAAGTTCGAAAAAACAACACCGTTGCCGATGCTACAGTTTATCTTCCGCTAGACACTAAAACAAATGCTAAAAAATTCATCCAAGCGATACATCCAGAACTAGTTTTCTTTATTAAATATGAATACTGGCCAAATTATTTGAATGAACTCCAAAAACTAAATATCAAAACCTATTTAATTTCAGGAATTTTCAGAGAAAGCCAAGCCTTTTTTAAAGGATATGGTGGGTTTTATAGAAATGCACTTAAGACGTTCGATTACTTTTTTGTGCAAAACGAAAGTTCTAAAAAGCTATTACAAAGTATTGGTTTCAATAATGTTAAAATTTCCGGCGATACCCGTTTTGATCGAGTAGTTTCCATTTTAGAAAGAGATAATTCTATGGATTTTATCCAACAATTTAAAGATGATAAAACTACGATTGTAATTGGAAGTTCGTGGCCAAAGGATGAAAATTTATTAGTTAATTACATCAACAACGCTCCAGATAATGTGAAATTTATTATCGCTCCTCACAATATTAAATCAGAACAAATTCTGGAATTGAATAATTCCATTATTAAAAAAACAATTTTATTTTCTGATAGAGAAAATCAAAATTTGAGTGAATACAGCGTTTTCATTATTGACACCATAGGAATATTAACTAAAATTTATGCCCATGCTGATATTGCTTATGTTGGTGGCGGTTTCGGAAATCCTGGAGTTCATAATATTTTAGAACCAGCTACGTTTGGAGTTCCTATTGTGATTGGTCCAAATTATTCTCATTTTGCAGAGGCAACTGCTTTAGTTCACCAACAAGGGTGTATTTCTATTTCCAATCTAAATGAATTAAACGATACCCTAGATAATTTAATTTCCAACGAAGACATCCGTCACGAAAAAGGACATATTTGTGCTACATTTGTTCAAATGAATAAAGGAGCAACTGAAATAATTTTGAAAAATATTTAATTAAACCCTTAATAATCAATTGTTATGAATGAAAAAATAAATATTATTATTGAAAAGATTAAAACAACACTTATTAGCTATCCATTAGTATTGTTACTATCTTTAGCTACGGCTATTGTAATCATTTACGGCATTGAAACCCATCCTGATAATGATGCAACTTATTTATTAGTCCGTTTAGGAATCACTTTTTCTTTGGGAATTTCTTCTCAATTTGCATTAAAAATGCTGTCGCAAAGAATAAAAAACGGAATAATTTGGCAACTTGCAGGATTACTTTTCTTGGTTGTTTTTTTCTTTGTTTTGCCAAGTGAGGAGAAAAATTTCTCAGAAGTTCAAGGGTTTATTATAGTTCCTTCCTTCATTCTTTCTCATTTATTAGTGGCGTTTATTGCCTTTACAAATAGAGAAAATGAAGAACATAACTTTTGGCAATACAATAAAAACCTGTTTATCAATTTATTTCTTACTGCAGTTTTTACAGGGGTATTAACTGGCGGAGTTCAATTGGCGATATTAGCTGTTCAAGAGTTATTTAACTTTAACTTTGAAGGCGATATTTATTTAGAAACATTTGTCATATTATCTATTTTTGGAAGTAGTTTTATTTTCTTACTTTTTAATGAAACTGGATTAGAATATCTAGAAAAAGAGGGGTCTTATCCGGTGGTATTAAAATTCTTTACCCAATTTATTTTAATTCCACTTTTGATTATTTATGTGGTAATTCTATATTTTTATTGTTTAAAAATTACCATTAATTGGGAGTTGCCAAGGGGTTGGGTTTCTTACCTAGTTCTAGCCTACTCTATTGTTGGAATTTTTGCACTTTTATTGGTGCATCCGTTACAAAAAGAAAAAGCAAAGTCTTGGATACTATTATTTAGCAAAATATTTTATTATACTTTAATTCCATTAATCGTATTATTATTTATTGCGATTTTCACTAGAGTTTTGCAGTATGGTTATACCGAAGCTAGATATTTTGTATTGCTAATTTCTATATGGCTTACATCAGTAGTCTTGTATTTTGTATTTAGAAAAAAAGGTACAATTAAGTATATTCCAATTTCATTATTTACATTCGGATTATTTGCATTAATTTTTCCTTATTTCAATGCTTTTTCGGTTGCAAAAAGAAGCCAAGAAAAAGAACTTATGCAAGTATTAACAGAAAATAAATTGGTGGTAAACGGCAAAATCGACTTTAATAAAGCAATTATTGATTCGGTGGAAGAACAGGTAGAAGACAAATTCGAATTCCTAAGTAAACGATTAGACAAAGAATATTTAAAATCTTTTTTAGATGCTAATACCAAAGTACTAGTAGATAAAGATAAATATTGGTATACTAATATATTTAAAAAAGTAAAATATACTGAAAAAGTAGAAAACACTTATGTAAGGATTTATTCAAACAAAAATATATTTGAAACCAAAGACTACCAATATCTCTTAAAAAGTGACTATGCCGGGGAGTTAGAATCAAAAATTAATAATGATAAATTAAAAATCACTAATTCAAATGGGGCAGATGGAACTTTTGAAATTAAATTAAACGAGGAGTCCAAGGACATCATGCCACTTATTAAAGAGTTTTGTAAAAAATATAAAAATTCATCAAAAGATGTATTAGTAGATGATTTGTCTGTTACACTTGAAATTAAAAATTACAAAATAAAAGTTATTTTTGAATCCATTAACTGGTATAAAAAAGATAATTCCTACAATTTTAATAATATTATATATTTAGTAAAAGCAAAATAAAAACAATCAAAATGAAATTTTTAAAATTAGCACTCTTATTATTCGTTATTCAAACCCAAGCGCAGCAAGGAGGCATGTGGATTCCTTCGTTATTGAAAGGGATGAATGAAACCGAAATGAAATCCATGGGGATGAAAATCACCGCAAAAGATATTTATGATGCCAATCAATCGAGTTTAAAAGATGCCGTGCCACAATTTGACGGCGGTTGTACTGCAGAAGTAATTTCGGATAAGGGGTTACTTTTAACCAACCACCATTGTGGATTTGGGGCAATTCAGGACCATTCCTCTGTAGAACACGATTATTTACGAGATGGTTTTTGGGCATACAAAATGGAAGACGAATTGACGAATCCTAACATGACGGTTATGTTTGTGGTTCGTATTGAAGATGTTACTACTAAAGTTTTAGAAAGCGTTGCCACACTTGCATCCGAAGCCGAAAAACAAAAGAAAATTCAGGAAAATATAACAGCTTTAAGTAATTCGCTGCCCAAAGAAACTTGGCAAGAAAATAAAATAAAAACTTTTTTTGACGGAAATCAATACCTTTTGTTTGTAACCGAAACCTATAAAGACATCCGCTTTGTAGGTGCACCACCAAGTTCCATTGGAAAATTTGGATCGGATACCGACAATTGGGTTTGGCCAAGGCATACTGGAGATTTTTCTTTATTTAGAATTTACGCCGATAAAAATAACCGTCCTGCAACCTATTCAGCTGATAACGTTCCATACAAACCAAAGAAATTCTTACCAATTTCTATTACTGGTTTAAAAGAAAACGACTTTACTATGGTAATGGGCTATCCCGGAAAAACTACAGAATATCTGCCTTCGATAGCCGTAAATCAAATTGTAGAAACCTTAAATCCTGCTAAAATTGAAGTTCGCGATGCGGCTTTAAAAGTCCAAGATCGCTTTATGCGAAAAGAACAAGCCATCAAAATTCAATATGCAGCGAAATATGCTTCCGTAGCTAACTATTGGAAAAAATGGATGGGAGAAACCAAAGGTTTGAAAAAAGCCAATGCCGTTGCTTCCAAACAAAAATTTGAAAAAGAATTTCAAGAAAAAGTAATTAAAGCAGGCAAACAAGCCGAATATGGAAATTTACTTTCTGAATTTGAAAAAAATTATACAGAAATTAAAGAGTATGCTTTAGCTAGAGATTACTTTACTGAAGTTGCACTTCGCAACACCGAAATACTATCAGTTGGTTACAAATTATACCAACTAGAACAAATATTAAATACTAAAGGAGAACAATCTTTTAACGATAGAAAAAATACACTTTCTAAAGGGATTGATGAATTTTATAAAGATTATAATGCCGAAGTGGATAAAAATGTATTCCAGCAATTAATCAATTTATATGTTACGAAATCTCCTAAACAATTCTTGCCGGAAACATTACTAAATAGTGATGCTACGAAACTTACTTCAGATATTTTTAATAATTCCAAATTAACTTCTTTAACGAGTTTTAGAGAATTACTAGAAGGTGATTCGAAAACGGTTATTGAAAAACTGAATGCCGACAAAGGATACCAACTGATTAAATCGATGGCTGATGCCTATTCTACTATGGTGGTTCCAACTTATGATGCCATTAATTTAAAAAATACGGCAACGCAACGCACTTATATGAAAGCTATTTTGGAATTATTTCCAAATAAAAGAATTTTCCCGGATGCTAATAGCACTTTACGAATTACCTACGGAAAAGTTAAAGGCTACCAACCAAACGATGGAGTTTATTATGAACCTTTAACAACATTGGATGGTGTAATGGAAAAATACATTCCTGGGGATTATGAATTTGATGTTCCACAAAAACTAATCGAATTATACAACACCAAAGATTATGGAAACTATGGTGTTAAAGGTAAAATGCCGGTTTGTTTCATCGCAACCAACCATACTACGGGTGGAAATTCTGGAAGTCCGGCTTTAGATGCAAATGGAAACTTAATTGGCCTAAATTTTGATAGAGTTTGGGAAGGAACTATGAGCGATATTTTCTATTCACCAGACATTTGCAGAAACATTATGGTAGATGCAAGATATATTTTATTTATAATAGATAAATATGCGGGAGCACAAAATATTATTAACGAATTGAAAATCATTACTTCAACTAATAAAAAATAAAATTTTGTTAAAATTTTGACTTTGGCATGACTATTGTTAAGTATTTTGTGGAATTCAAAGTGAATTTTTTAAAAAAGTTAAATAAAAGTTTTTCCGTTTAAAAAAATTTATATCTTTGTGCCGAATTAATAATTAACCTTTTATATTAAATTAAGATGAAAAAAGTATTTTTAAGTTTAGCTGTTATTGCTGCATTAACTGTAGTATCTTGTAAACAATCAGAAAACGCTGATGCTGCTGCTGCTGACACAACTGCTGTTGTAGCTGACACAACTGCTGCTCCTGTTGTAGCTGACACAACTGCTGTTGACACAACTGCTGCTGCTCCTGCTGCTGCTACAACTGAAGCTGCTCCTGCTGCTCCAGCTGCTCCTGCAAAAAAATAATTAGAACTAGTTTCTAATTTAAATAAAGCTCCGTAATTCGGAGCTTTTTTTATGATTTTTTTTGTGTAGTTTGTTACTTTCCTACTTTAGAGTGATCGAAAGATGGGGTAGTTTTTTTTACATCTAACCACAAAGAAATCAAAAACTATTCCTCTGTACCAAATATATAATTCGCTGGCGGAAAGATTTCTTGATCTAAAGAAAAGTCCAAAATTTCGGATTGTTGTAGGGTTCTATTAACTTCGGAAATTCCTTTTTCCATTAAAAATTGGGTTAAATATTTTCGGCTAACAGCAATTTCTTTTTCGTTAATAATAACTTTAAAATACATTTTACCGTTTTTAGATTTGAATCTCATAAAAAAAATAGATTCAACAGATTTTTTTAAAGCTTCAATATCTTCCTCACATTCAAATCGTAATTCAAAATCATTGCTAATTAAAATTGCCTTCCCTTTTCTAGAAGTGAATTCGTATTTGTAATGCCCATTAAGCCGTTTAGTAATAACGAAAGTTCCCATTGTAATTTAAATCAAATTTTAAATTCAAAAAGTTCAACCAAAGATTGCTTTTGAATGTATTCTTGAAGTACTAAGCTGTTATTTTTGCTAAAATTCTTCTTTAATTAAAATGACTTTGCTCTATTAGATTAAAAATTTCATTGAAGTTAATCTGCTTTAAATTTAGTTTTCACTATAATTGGACATAAAATAAAAAGTTAAACTTAAAGTAACTATTTCTAAATTATAAATTTTTGCATTCTACCAACATCAGACTTCAATTGTAATTTACAATTAACATAACTTATAACTTCTAAAATATTTAATAATTATTTATCATATTTGACATAAATAGGTTGGTTTTTTGATTTCAAATTTCTGAATTTCAGTATTTTGAACAAAATACTAAATATTTTTTTTATTTAAAATAAATATTTTATTAAAGTTAAATAATAAATTTATAAAGTAAACGTAAACCTATATCAATAACAAGAGAAAAAAATCAAATTTAATTAAAATGAGCCCAATACAATACTGAGCTCATTTTATCAAAATTAATATAAATTTGTAAAGTTTGTTAATTAGTTAGTCTAATACTGACTATCTTTTCTAATTTATGTTTGTTCAGATTATTGAAAATCAGCATCTGAAACTCCTTCGTTAATTTTAACTTCACTCATTTTGAAATCTAATTCCACTCCTTGATTTATCATTATATCAAATGGGACTTTCACTCCTTTAATCTCTCTATAATCTGAATAGTTAGTAGAAACTGTCATTTTCTTATCGCCTTTTTCAATTAATTTTAATTCGGCAAGTTTTAATCCAGTTTTAACATCATAATATAATGTAGACTTCCCGTTTTTAATTGCATAAGCATCAGAACCATTCATTGGCTCAATACCATCCAAAACTAAATCGGTTCTTTTAACTAACAGTAACTCTTCAAAAGTTGAAGTTGTATTTTTTTTATCTGCAAATTCCTCAGGAGTCAATTCTTTTCTTTGACCTTGATTAACAGAATATCCTGATTTAGTATTAACTACTTGTTTAGATAATTCGCCCATTCCTTCCATTTCAATTTTAAATAAAGATTGTCCTTTAACATCTTTCTTAGAAGTATATTTTAAAGGAGCCGGAGCTTGTGGTATAGAACCCGAGCCAACAAATTCAATAGATTTTACACCTGCAACTGCTTTTTCACCACCGATTGCCGAAATATAACCATCTAAAACGGTTTTAACTGTAACTCCTGCCGGTGCTGATTTTTTCATTTTTGGTTTTTCAGATGGATTACCATATTTATCAAAATAGAAAATAGGAATTTTTAATTTTTCCAAACCTGGGATTACATCGGTACCTTTTCCAGTAATTAAAATCCGCATATTTTCTGCAAGTACATATTTATTCATTACTCGCATAACATCGTCAGCTGTTACTGCTTGAATATTTTTGATGTAATTTTCATAGAAATCAGTAGGTAAACCTTCGATTTCAATGTTTAGTGCATAACGTGCAATGGTTTGCGGTTTTTCAACTTGCATTACAAATCTCCCAACATACCCAGCTTTTACATTGCTAAGCGCTTCGTCAGTTACTTTTTCGGTTCTAATTCTTTTTATTTCTTTAATAAATTCAACTACAGCACTGTCTGTAACCATATTTCTTACTTGTGAATTGGCTTTGAATTTACTAACAGTATATTTATTTACTCCAATACTTGAACGTGCACCGTAAGTCCAACCATGTGCTTCTCGTAAATTCATATTTAAATAGCTGTTGAAATCGCCACCCAATACTTGATTAGCAACAATTACAGGAAAATAATCTGGATCGGATAGTTTTAAATTAACCGTGTTTACCAACGAAATTTCCGACTGAACTGCATTTGGCATGTCTACAAAATTTATTTGTGTATACTGCACATTATTTGGCGCAGAGTAGGATAAATTTGGCGCAATAGCTTTCTTCCAAGTGCCAAACAATTTTTCTATAATTTTTTTAGTATTCTTGAATTTCACATCCCCAATCACTACTAAATATGCATGTTCAGGAACAAAATAAGTTCCATAATGTGCTTTTACATCAGCAAGAGAAACATTATTTATGGTAGTTTCAGCTAAATATTCTCCGCTAGGATGATTTTTTCCATAAACTAATACATTTTCCACACGACCAGCTACAACAGGTACGCTTTTTTCCTGTGTTTTTAATCCTTCAATTAATTTGTCTTTAACTTTATCGAACTCTTCTTGAGTGAAATTGGGATCTAAGGTTCCTTCAGCCATTAATTCTAAAATTCTTTTTGAATATTTAGAAAGTCCACTAGCATAAGCCCCGTCAGAACTGAAGTTTATGTCTGCTCCAAGAAAATCGATTTCTTCATTGAAAGCATCTTTAGAAATTTTCATAGAACCATTTCCGATTAAACTGCTGGTTAAATCATCAACTCCTTTTTTATCACCCTCGGAATAGGGTGCATTGTCAATGGATAAATTAAATGAAACTCTAGGTAATTTGTGGTCTTCCACTACCAAAACTTTTAAGCCATTTGGCAAAGTAAAAGTTACAGGTTTCTTAATATTTATAGTAGGAGCAGGTCCTGGTTTTGGTTGTGTTCTTTCTTGTGCTTGCATAGTTATAGTTAAAAACAAGCCCGATAATAATATAATTGATTTTCTCATTTTCTTGTTGATTTATTTATTTTGCTTTGCGGATTCGTTTGGGCTTGATGAGTCTGCTTTATCTTTGGCAGGAATATAATCTAGAAGCAATCTTTGGTTTGGATTCAAATATTTTTTTGCGATATTTCTAATTTCTTCACGAGTTATAGAATTGTACATTTCTATTTCGGTGTTAATTAAATTAACATCACCATATAATAAATAAAAGGATGCTAAGTTATCGGCAATACCTTCAACACTTGCATTACCGCTAACGTAATTATTTTCGTATTTATTTTTTAGTTTTAGAAGATCATTTTCAGATATCAATTCAGATTGAAGCTTTATAATTTCTTCATCTACTTCTTTAATAAGATCTTTAGATGTAAAATCTCCTTGAGGCATTCCATATAGAATGTAAGTTCCGTAGTCTTCTTGGTTATAACTGAAAGCCCCTATTTGCAGTGCCATTTTTTTATCGTCTACAATTTTTTTATACAACTTCGAACTTTTTCCATCACTTAAATAAGTAGAGATAAAATCTAAAATTCGAGCGTCACGTGTTTTCATAGATGGAGTTCTGTATGCTGCAACAATCATTGGTTTTTGAATATTTGCATCTTCAAAAGTTGCGTTGATTTGTTGCGTAATTGGATCTTCTAAAAAAGTTTCGCGAACAATAGTAGGTCCTTTAGGAATACTTCCAAAATACTTTTCCACCCATTCTTTAGTTTGGGCAGTGTTACTAATATCTCCAGCAACAATTAATACAGAGTTATTTGGAATATAGAATTTTTTGTTGAAAGCTTGAAATTCTTCAAGTTTAGCAGCATCCAAATGTTCCATTGATCCAATAGTCGTCCAACGGTAAGGATGTTTAGTAAACATGTATTTCTTTACTTGCGGAATTAATTGGCCATATGGACTATTGTCGTATCGCAATCTTTTTTCTTCTTTTACCACTTCGTTTTGTGTATCAACTCCTATTTGGTTGATAACTGGGTGCATCATTCTTTCTGATTCCATCCACAGCCCTAATTCTAAGTTATTTGACGGGAAAACTTCATAATAATAGGTCCTGTCTTCGGTTGTATTGGCATTATTTGTTCCCCCATTAGAAGTAACAATTTTAAACCATTCGCCCCGTTTAATGTTTTCGGTTCCTTCAAACAATAGGTGTTCAAAAAAGTGTGCGAAACCAGTTCTGTCTGGTTGTTCGTCTTTGGCACCTACATGGTACATAACCGAAGTTATAACTACTGGTGCTGATGGATCGTTGTGTAAAATAACGTGCATTCCATTAGCTAAATCATACTCCTCAAAAGCGACCTTTTGGGCATGAGCTGTTCCTCCTAGCATAAGCATTGAACTTAAAGCGATTAAAGATTTTTTCATAAAACTATTACGTATTAGTTGATACGTGCCATTAGTATAACTAAAGCAAATATTGTTACACGAATTTAGTTATTTTTTTTAATTTACGGATATTAATTTCAAAAAATAATATAGTAAAGCAATAAACGAATTGTTAAGTAAAAAACTTTTTGTTTATACTGTTGCATGAGAATTATTTATTTGTATATTTGCAAACTTAAAAAAATTAACTAAACAATTTGTTATGTACGCAATCGTAGAGATAGCAGGGCAACAATTTAAAGTAAGCAAAGACTTAAAGGTTTATGTTCATCGTTTATCTAATGAAGAAGGTTCAAAAGTTTCTTTTGACAAAGTTCTTTTATTAGACGACAATGGAAAAATCACTTTAGGCGCCCCAGCTATAGAAGGTGCTTCAGTAGAAGCAAAAGTGTTACAACACTTAAAAGGTGATAAAGTAATTATTTTCAAAAAGAAAAGAAGAAAAGGTTACAAAAAGAGAAATGGTCACCGTCAGTATTTAACACAAATCCTTATTGAAGGAATTAGTGCTACTGGTGGAAAAAAAGCAGCTCTTAAAAAAGAAGCAGCTCCTGTTGTTGAAAATGTAGAGGAAGCAGCTCCTAAAAAAGCTAAAGCTCCAAAAGCAGAAAAAACAACTGAAGAAGTAGCAGCAGCTCCAAAAAAAGCAAACAAAACAGATAGTCAAGAATAATAACTTATAAAACCAAAACATCATGGCTCACAAGAAAGGTGTCGGTAGTTCGAAGAATGGTAGAGAATCACATTCTAAACGTTTAGGCGTTAAGATATATGGTGGTCAGGCTGCAATTGCTGGAAACATTATCGTAAGACAAAGAGGTTCAAAACACAATCCAGGAGAAAACGTTTACATCAGTAAAGATCATACTTTACATGCAAGAGTAGATGGAGTTGTGAAATTTCAGAAAAAAGCTGGCGATAAGTCGTTTGTTTCTATAATTCCTTTTGAAGCATAATCTAAATTTTTAGATATTAGAAACCCGTTCAGTGATGAACGGGTTTTTGTTTTTGAAATGTAGCAGTTTGGAATTACAATAATTAAAGGGTTTTCAGGAACTGCCATAAATTTCGATAAAAGGAATGATTTTATTTAGAGTTGAAAAGAGAGAGCAGGAACGAATAAATTTTTACGGCTTAATAATTAAAACCGAAGGAACGGTGCTCAACCAAATACTTTGTGCATCTACTAATTTTTTCCAGCTTTCTAAGGATATCATCATTAAATCTTGTTTGGCTAAAAAGCCTGCTTTCATTTCTCCTTCTGCTATTATTGAAATTGCATTTGGATACGTATTTTCTAAAGTAATGATTGCATTTTCTATGATGAAATTATTTTTTACTTGATCGTTAATTTCCAAAACAGTAATTTTAGAGTCGTTGTTGTAAATTAGCTTTTGAGCATAATCAACTAAAAAGGCATCTTCAATTCCGAATATCGGGACAAAAACATTTTCAATTTCAGTAAGTTCTTTGTCTACTAAAATTCCGATTGGCATTTTACTTTTAGAAATCAGTAAACGGGTTTTATCATCAAACGGGGAGTTTTCGAATAGTCCTTCTTTACCGGTAAATTTATCTAAAAGCCTTTCAGGGTTTATAATACGGGTGGTAAATCCAAGTACTTTTCCTAAAAGAGAGCCTTCAAAAATAGACTTTCCTAAACCTACCAGAACTAAATCAAATTCTCCTCCCGTAGCAATATCTGCAATATCACTTTCAATATCAATGGTTGATTTAAAAATAGGAGTGACTTCTTGATTTAAAATGGTCGCTTCCGCTAGGATGGGTTCAAATGTTTCTTTTTCGTAATCTTTTAAATTAAAGGAGTGCACCTCGTCACTTAAAGACAAATGAAGAACAGTTACATTAGAATTTTCCTTTTGTTTTCTTACAAAACTGTTTGCCAATCGAAGAAGAGATTTCCCTTTTTCATTTGTTCCGAAGGAAATCAATATCTTAAATTTACTATTGTCAATAATTGCTTTCGGAATGATTCCAACTTTTCGATTAAAAATAAAATCAATAAGGTCAATAGCTGGACCAGTCATAAAAGTGGTAACCAATGCCATAATTACCATCATGGTAAAAACCTCTGGAGTTAACACTTTTAAATCCAAGCCAATATTTAATACAATTAATTCCATTAATCCTCGAGTATTCATTAAAGCTCCAATTGTTAAACTATCTTGCCAATTTTGCCCTACAAATTTTGCTGCTAAAGCGCTTCCAAAGAACTTTCCAACTACTGCTACTAGAATAATTAATCCGGTTATTTGCCATAAATAAGCATCATTTATTAATCCAATCTCAGTACGTAATCCGGTAAAAACGAAAAATAATGGTAGTAATAATATTAATGCAACATCTTCTACTTTTTCGATAATAATTTTTCTAATTTTAGTAATATCTGGCATAATTGCACCAGTCATGAATGCACCAAATAAAGCATGAATTCCTATTATTTCAGTTATGTAGGATGAAATAATTAAGGTTACCAAGAAAATTGCAACAACAGGTTTGCTTAAGTTTTCTCTAGTTGCATATAAGTCTCCAATTTTTTTAAGAAAAGGTTTCACTACAAATAACATCAGTAAAACGTATAGTAATGCAAGTGAAATTATATACATTGAACTGGCAAAACTTCCTGCTTTTACAATAGCAATAACTGCTGCTAGAATACACCATGCTGTAATATCGTCGGCAGCGGCACAAGTAATTACTATTGCCCCTAATTTGGTTTTATGAATACCTCTTTCTTGTACAATTCTAGCTAAAACCGGGAATGCGGTGATACTCATTGCAATTCCCATAAATAGTGCAAAGGACAAAAAAGGCACACCTATCGGAGCAAATTGATAATATACAAAATAGGCTAAACCAATACCTAACGTAAACGGAATTACAATACTGGCATGACTAATTACAATAGCTTCGTTGGCTCTATTTTTCAGAACCTTTAAATCAAGTTCCATACCAACAACAAACATGAAAAGTATTAAGCCAATCTGGCTTAAAAATTGAAGATTGCCTAAAGATTCTACTGGAAAGAGCATACTTGAATATTCAGGAAAATACATTCCAACAACCGATGGTCCAAGGAATATTCCGGCAATAATTTCACCTATTACGGATGGCTGACCTATTTTTCGGAAAATCCAGCCAAAAAAACGTGCAACAATAATTATGGTGATTATTTGCAATAATAATATTGCTAATGGATGCTCTAAATTTCTAATTAAGGAAGTTAAAAATTGCCCAAACATACTATCTTTTGAGGACTTAGCAACTATATTTCTGCCAATTTCTAATGTTTTTCCTTTAGAAACTATCCAAACCATAAGTGCGGTAAAACCACCAGTTATTCCTAAATAAAATAAAGCATTTTTAATATTTTTCATGGGCAAATTAGCTTATAAATCGGACGCTACAAATATGAGAAAAATGGAATATAAATATAATAAATTTTTCTATTAATTAACTAAAAAATAATTTCAAATATAAGGTTGAAAATTTGGGAAAAGTTTTGCTTTTAGCTCTTTGCATTTAATGCGATTTAACTACCTTTGTTGCCGATTTAATCTATTCATGAAAAAGAAAATAAAAGCAGGTTTTTGGGAATATATTGCTGGTATTGTGCTTCGTAAGCGAGTAACAATTTTGGTAATTGTATTTTTACTTACCGTTTTTTTTGCGTTTCAATGGAAAAATGTAGGCATGACCTATAATGAGGCAAATTTATTGCCTAAAGATCATCCAGCCAATAAGGATTATACCCATTTCTTGAACACTTTTGGAGAAGAAGGAAATCTTATAGTTATTGGGATAAAAGACGACAAATTTTATTCTCCAAAAGCCTTTGCAGCTTGGAATAAAATGATACATTCTTTGAAGTCTCACAAAGAAATTGAACTCGTTGTTTCGATTAGTAATTTAAAGAAATTACAAAAAGACACCATAAATGAAAAATTCCAATTAGTTCCACTTTTAGATTCTACTCAACTTAATAATTCAGTTTATTTAAAGGATATAAAAAAACAATTGTTTAATGATTTGCCTTTTTATGAAGGCCTACTTTTTAATAAAAAATCGGGGAGTATTCGGGCTGCTATTTACATGAATAAAAAAGTAGTGAATTCTCCAATTCGAAAGGAATTTATACTAAAGGTATTGGTTCCGGCTGTAGATAAATTTGAAAAAGAAACTAAAATTGATCTCAAAGTTTCAGGAATGCCCTACATCCGAACGATTAATACCGAAAATATGAAAGGCGAAATAGGCCTTTTTATTGGAGCTGCATTATTCATTACTTCGCTTATTTTTTTCTTATTTTTTCGTTCCTTTCGAGCAACTTTTATTTCCATCTGTATCCTTATTTTCGGGGTAATGTGGTCTTTTGGAACTTTAGGGTTATTCCACTACAAAATCACAATTCTTACAGCAATTATCCCGCCGTTAATTATTGTTATTGGAATAACAAATTGTATTTTTCTGATAAATAAATACCAACAAGAAGTAAAAATCCATGGTAATCAAGCTAAATCTTTGCAACGTGTAATTTCTAAGATTGGGGTTTCCACCTTAATGACTAACATGACTACCGCAATTGGTTTTGCAACTTTCATGATTACAGGCAATGATTTACTTTATGAATTTGGTTTGGTTACTTCCATAAATGTTATTACTGTTTATCTTCTTACGCTTGTTGTTGTGCCTATTGTTTATAGTTTTATGCCGATTCCAAAAGAGAAGCATCTAAATCATTTAACAAAAAATTACCTATCATCAATATTAAATTGGGTAGAAAATATTGTTCGCTATAAAAGAAAAAAGATTTATGTAATTTACGGATTATTACTGATTTTCAGTTTGATTGGAGTTTTTCAAATGAAAGTTTCAGGGAGTTTAATTGGAGAAATGCCTAAAAGCGCTTCGTTCTTTAAGGATATTCTCTTTTTTGAAAAAGAATTTAACGGAGTGCAACCTCTAGAAATTATGATTAATACAGGTCATAAAAAAGGGGTAATGAAATCGTCTACTATTCGAAAAATGGACGAATTGCAAAAAACTATTGAAAGTATCCCCGAATTATCTAAGCCAGTTTCTATTGTTAATTTAGTTAAATATTCTAAACAAGCCTACTATAATGGTAATCCAGAATATTACGAATTACCAACTTCCCAAGAGCAAGCATTCATCTTGAGTTATGCTAAAAATGCTACTAAGAATTCCAAAGAGAATTTAATGAAAAGTTATGTAGATTCTACAGGACAATATGCTAGAATTACAACTTTCATGAAAGATATTGGCACTGAAGAAATGGCCAAAGTAGAAAAAAGATTAAAAGCTAGAATTAACCAAATTTTTCCGAGTGCAAAATATAAAGTTACCCTTACGGGAAAAGCCTTAGTTTTCCAAAAAGGAACTACTTATTTGGTAAACAACCTTATAGAATCCTTAATTTTCGCCATACTCCTAATTGCTGGATTAATGGTTTACATGTTTCGCTCTTGGAAGATGATATTTGCCTCGGTAGTAACTAACATACTGCCTCTATGCATAACTTCTGGATTAATGGGGTATTTTGGAATTCCATTAAAACCCTCAACAATTTTGGTTTTTAGCATTGCCTTTGGAATTTCAGTAGATAATGCGATTCAATTTATGGCCAAATACCGCCATGATTTATTACATAATAACGGTAAAATTAAAAAAGCGGTCGTGAGCGCTTTGCACGAAACCGGAGTAAGCACTTTCTACACTTCCATGGTTTTAATCTTCGGGTTTGCCATTTTTACCTTATCAAGTTTTAGCGGAACCATTGCCCTTGGAGGCTTAATTTCTGTAACACTTACTTTTGCTATGTTTGCTAATTTATTAGTCTTGCCTGCTTTAGTGTTAACTACTGCAAAATGGGGAGGAAAAAAAGATGCCAATGTAGAGCCTTCAATAAATATCCTGAGATCTCAGTTTGATGATGATGAGGAAGAATAAAACCAATAAAAATAAAAATAATTTATATTTGTAACATGATTTTGTTTGTTATTCAAACATTCTAAAATCAGATGATCTAAAAATCTTTAAAATGAAACATACCAAAGTTAAAGACTTATTAAATAGTACCAAAACGCTAAACGAAGTAAATGCAAAAGGCTGGGTTAGAACTTTTAGAAATAACCAATTTATTGCCTTGAATGATGGGTCTACCATTCATAATATTCAATGTGTAGTTGATTTTGAAAACACTGCCGAAGAAACTTTAAAAAGAATTACCACGGGTGCTGCAGTTTCAGTAACTGGAGAATTAGTCGAGAGTAAAGGTGCTGGACAGAAATATGAAATTCAAGTTTCTAAGTTAGAAATCCTAGGCGATTGCGATGCCGAAAAATTTCCAATACAACCAAAAAACAAACCAAGTTTAGATTTTCTTCGTGAAAATGCTCATTTGCGCGCCCGAACTAATATGTTTGGAGCAATTATGAGAGTACGTTCAGTTCTGTCTTTTGCAGTACACAATTATTTTCAGGAAAAAGGATTTGTATATGTAAATACGCCAATCATAACCGGTTCTGATGCTGAAGGAGCTGGCGAAATGTTTAAAGTAACCGCTTTGCCATTTGACGGAACTCCGAAAACAGAAGATGGAAAAGTAAATTACAAAGAAGATTTCTTTGGAAAAGAAACTAATTTAACTGTTTCCGGACAATTGGAAGCCGAAACCTACGCCATGGCTTTAGGGCAAGTATATACTTTTGGGCCAACATTTCGGGCAGAAAACTCCAATACTTCACGCCATTTAGCCGAATTTTGGATGATAGAACCGGAAGTTGCTTTTAATGATCTGAACGATAATATGGATTTGGCAGAAGATTTTATCCAACATGTAATTAAATACACAATGGATAAATGCCAAGACGATTTAAAATTTTTAGAAGGTCGTTTATTAGATGAAGAAAAAGCAAAACCACAGTCGGAACGAAGCGAAATGGCATTGCTAGAGAAATTGAATTTTGTTTTAGAAAACAATTTTAAACGAGTTTCTTATACCGAAGCAATAGATATTTTAAGAGATTGCACACCAAATAAAAAGAGAAAATTCAACTATATCATTAATGAGTGGGGCGCTGATTTACAAAGCGAACACGAACGTTATTTAGTAGAAAAACACTTTAAATGTCCGGTAATATTATTTGATTATCCTGCAAATATCAAAGCGTTTTACATGCGATTGAACGAAGACGGAAAAACCGTTCGTGCCATGGATATCCTTTTTCCAGGAATTGGTGAAATCGTTGGTGGATCGCAAAGAGAAGAGCGTTTTGATGTTCTAGTTGAAAAAATGAAAGTACTAGGAATTGAGGAAGAAGAACTTTGGTGGTATTTAGATACCCGTAGATTTGGTTCGGCAGTTCACTCTGGTTTCGGATTAGGATTTGAAAGATTAGTTTTATTCGTTACCGGAATGACAAACATTAGAGACGTAATTCCGTTTCCTAGAACACCAATGAATGCAGAATTCTAAACTCATAATAAATGCTTAGACAAAACTTACAATTTAAACTATCTCAGAAGTTATCTCCTCAACAAATCCAGTTGATGAAGTTAATTCAGTTGCCTACATTGGCATTTGAGCAACGTTTATTGGAAGAAATAAATGAAAATCCAGCATTAGAAACCGGCAAAGACGAAGAAGAACTTTACGAAAAAGATGAATTCGATAATAATGAAGATTATGATGACTATGAAGGGGGCGATAACATTGAAGCGGACGATATCAACATTGACGAATACTTAAGTAACGATGAAACTCCTGATTATAAACTGCAAACTAATAATTATAGCAATGAGGAAGAAAGAGAAAACCCATTTGCAACGCCTTTAAGTTTTCACCAAGATTTAATAAATCAGCTCAACACCTTTATTCTTAACGACAGCGATCGTGAAATTGCAGAATTTCTTGTTGGTAGCATTGACGATATGGGCTACATTCGCAGAACCGTAGAAGATATTGTAGACGATATGGCATTTACCCAAGGTATTTATACCGATGAGAAAAATGTAGAGCGAATGCTACATGTAATTCATGAATTAGAACCATCAGGTGTTGGTGCACGAGACTTGCAAGAATGTTTGTTATTGCAACTCAAACATAAAACTCCAACACAAGATATTGCTTTGGCAATGGACATTATCGAAAACCAATTTGAAGCTTTTACTAAAAAGCATTACGATAAACTCCTTCAAAAATATTCTATTTCGCAAGACCAGTTAAAAAAGACTGTCCACGAAATAGAAAAATTAAATCCTAAACCAGGAGGTTCTTTCACCGGAAATAATAAAGTTACCGAAAATATCGTTCCTGATTTCGCCATTCGCATCAATGATGGCGAACTAGAACTAATCCTAAACGGAAGAAATGCACCTTCCTTGCATGTTTCTAAAGACTACCAAGAAATGATGCAAACCTATAAGGTATCAAGTGATAAATCCAATTCCCAAAAAGATGCGGTACAATTTATAAAGCAAAAATTAGACTCTGCAAAATGGTTTATTGACGCCATAAAACAACGTCAGGAAACACTTTATGTAACGATGAATGCCATCATGCACTTTCAACAAGAATACTTTTTAGAGGGTGAAGAAACCAGCTTAAAACCTATGATTCTTAAAGACATTGCAGACATGGTAGGTCTAGATATTTCCACCGTTTCTCGTGTTGCTAACAGCAAATATGTCGATACGCCTTACGGCACCAAACTAATTAAAGAGTTCTTTTCTGAAGCCATGAAGAACGACCAAGGAGAAGATGTTTCAACCCTCGAAATCAAAAAAATTCTGCAAAATATAATTGAAGCCGAAGATAAGCACAAGCCACTTCCAGACGATCAATTAGCTGACATATTAAAAGAAAAAGGCTATCCAATTGCCAGAAGAACAATTGCTAAATATAGAGAACAACTTGATATTCCTGTAGCTAGAATGCGAAAACAAATATAGTTTTTCTTGTAGCGAAAGGCTTGCGCATTTTAGCAATGGCAATTCCCGCTATACATTACAATAAAATATGCTTCCTATTTTTGGAAGCATATTTTATTTTCACTTCTATCGGGGCTAGTTAACAATAGTATTGAATTGAATCAAAATTTATTTAGAAACTTACTTATCAAGTTGTTATTCTTACTAAGAAAGAATCCTAAAAAAACCACTAAAATCACTTTTGATGCTTTCTCTTATATTAGTAAGTATAACCTTTGTATTACTTCGTGTAACCTTTGTGGCTATTTGTGATTTAATATAAAGTTCTATCACAAAGTACCCTAAGAATTACGAATTGAGATAGTATTCGATAGGTATAATCCGCAATCATCCGCGTTGCAAAGCATCCGTACTCATCCGCGTTCGATCTTCTTCTTTATCTAAAAGGTTAAATCCACGAAAACTTCATGTTGATTGACCAAACCCCTATAAAATAAGGAAGTAAACAAAAACCTCGTTTCCATTAAGAAACGAGGTTTATATTAAATATCTAAAATTTGATATTGAATTATCCTAAGGCAACTCTACTAAATCCAGTAACCGTTAAGCCACCATCAACCGATTTTACATAAGCTGCAACGCTCATAGAACCGTCTTTAATGTAATCTTGGTTTACTAACGTGTTGTCTTTGTAAAAACGTTGGATTTTGCCTTTAGCTATATTGTCTAACATGGCTTCTGGTTTTCCTTCTTGACGCAATTGGTCTTTAGCGATTTCAATTTCTTTTTCAATGATGGATGCATCAACACCAGCTTCGTTTAAAGCAATTGGGTTCATAGCAGCAGCTTGCATCGCAACGTTTCTTGAAGCTTCTTCAGCACCGTCAACGCTAGCAGAAAGAGCAACTAGAGTAGCAATTTTATTACCAGCGTGGATGTAAGATCCAACAAAAGCGCCGCTTAATCTTGCGAATGAAGCTACTTCAATTTTTTCTCCAATAACACCAGTTTGTTCGATTAATTTATCAGCAACCGTGATTCCGTGGAAATCAGAAGCTAAAAATTCTTCTCTTGTAGCATAATTTAATGCTTGGTTAGCTAATTCAGTAGCTAATTTTACGAAACCTTCATTTTTTCCAACGAAATCCGTTTCGCAATTTAATGTGATTACAACACCAGTGGTTTTGTCAGCACTAACAACTGCAATAGCAGCACCTTCAGTAGATTCTCTGTCGGATCTGTTAGCAGCAACTTTTTGTCCTTTTTTTCTAAGGTTTTCAATTGCTAAATCAAAATCTCCATCAGCTTCTACTAATGCTTTTTTGCAGTCCATCATACCTGCACCGGTGATTGTTCTTAATTTATTTACGTCTGCAGCAGTAATTGTTGCCATTTTGTTTTTATTTTAAGATTAAAAATTTAAAAATAAAAATTCCAATCTTTAAATTCCAAATTCCAATTTTAAAAAATCATCAACATTAGGTTAATTATTTTTACAGGAATTTGGAATTTATAAATTTGGAATTTAGTTTTTTACTTATTCTTCTGTTTTAGTTTCTTCAGCAACTTCTGTTTCGGCAGCAGTTTCTTCAGTAGCAACTACTTCTTCAGCTTCTGTAGCCTCAGCAACAGCAGTTTCTTCAGTAGCAACTTCTTCTTCAGCTTCTGTAGCCTCAGCAACAGCAACTTCTTCAATAGCCACAGCTTCTTCTACAATAGCGGCAACTTCTATAGCTTCAGCAACTTCAGCTTCTGGAGATTCTTCTCCGTCTTTTTCAGAAGTTCTGTTAGCCAATCCGTCTTTAATTGCGTCAGTAACTAAGGTTAAAATTTTATCAATTGATTTAGAAGCATCATCATTGGATGGGATAACGTAATCTACTTCACGTGGATCAGAGTTAGTATCAACCATTGCGATAACTGGAATGTTTAATTTTTGTGCTTCTTTTATTGCGATGTGTTCTGCTTTGATATCTACTACAAATAATGCAGCAGGTAATCTAGACATGTCAGAGATTGAACCTAAGTTTTTCTCAAGTTTAGCACGAAGACGGTCTACTTGAAGTCTTTCTTTTTTAGAAAGCGTCATGAAAGTACCATCTTTTTTCATTCTATCAATAGTAGCCATTTTTTTAACGGCTTTACGGATAGTAACGAAGTTTGTTAACATACCACCAGGCCATCTTTCAGTGATGTAAGGCATGTTACAAGCTAATGCTTTTTCTGAAACAATATCTTTTGCTTGTTTTTTGGTAGCTACGAAAAGTATTTTTCTACCAGATGCTGCAATTTTTTTCATAGCTTCTCCAGCTTCTTCAATTTTTGCAGCAGTTTTATATAGATTAATGATGTGAATACCATTACGTTCCATATAAATGTAAGGAGCCATATTTGGGTCCCATTTGCGAGTCATGTGTCCAAAGTGAACACCTGCTTCTAATAATTCTTTAACGTCAATTTTGTTTGCCATTGTGTAATAGTTTACGTTCCGTGTTATAGCAATGCGTCACCTTTTTCGCTTTAAGACTTTCGGCTTTAAGACTTTGGACTACATTTCGATGCTAAACTAATTCCCTTTTATTAAGGAATATCGACAACTTTGTTTTAAATTTAATTTTAATTGTAAAAAGGTTTCTAAAAAAATACTCGGATAAATATCGAATATTAACGTTTCGAGAATTGAAATCTCTTACGTGCTTTTTTCTGACCGAATTTTTTACGTTCTACCATTCTTGGATCTCTTGTTAGTAATCCTTCTGGTTTTAAGATAGCTCTGTTTCCTTCGCCAACTTCACACATTACTCTTGCTAAAGCCATTCTTACAGCTTCTGCTTGTCCTGTTGAACCACCACCGTATACATTTACTTTTACGTCGTAGTTGTTTACATTTTCTGTCAAAGACATTGGTTGTAAAACTTTGTACTGTAAAGTTGCTGTTGGGAAGTAAGTTGCAAATTCTTTTTTGTTTACGGTAATTTTACCTGTTCCTTCTTGAACATAAACACGTGCAACTGCACATTTTCTTCTACCGATTTTGTGAATAACTCCCATTACTTTAAGTCGTTAAGGTTAACGGTTTTTGGTTGTTGAGCGCCATGTTTGTGCTCAGTACCAACATTTACATCTAAATTACGGAATAATTGTGCTCCTAATTTATTTTTAGGCAACATTCCTTTTACAGCTTTTTCTACTAATAATGCAGGGTTTTTTTGTTGCATTACTTTAGCAGTTAAACTTCTTTGTCCTCCTGGATAACCTGTGTGACGAATGTAAGTTTTTTCGTCAAGTTTGTTTCCAGTTAAATTAATTTTCTCTGAGTTGATAACAATTACGTTATCTCCACAGTCAACGTGTGGTGAATAACTTGGCTTGTATTTACCTCTTAAAAGCATCGCGACTTTTGAAGCAAAACGACCTAAGTTATGACCTTCAGCGTCTACAACAATCCACTCTTTACTAACGGTGGCTTTGTTGGCAGAAACTGTTTTGTAGCTTAATGCGTCCATAATTTTATTTTAATTAAACATTCCATTCCCAATTACGGGAGTGCAAAAGTACAATTATTTATTATATATACAAATAGGTTTTGGTTTTTCTTTTAGGTTGAATTATAGATATATACAAAAATTATGGAATTTTCTGTTTAGCCCTGATAGAGCGGTTAGCTCTGGAACGAAGTGGAAGACTAGAAGCGAAAGCAGGAAAATGGATTGCAAATAATGCCCAAAGGATTCGCTTCTAATGATTTTTTTCTTATTTTTACCTAATATTTTTAAATCCTACTTATTTACACGATGAAATCGAAAGCTACATTAAAACAAATTGCAAAGGAGTTGGGAGTTTCTGTTTCTACCGTTTCTAAAGCATTGAACGATAGTCCGGAGATTAGTGATCCTACTAAAATTAGGGTAAAAGAATACGCCAAGTTAAAAAATTACAAGCCTAATATTATTGGTTTAAATTTAAAAAATAGATCTACTAGAACTATTGGCGTAATTATTCCGAATATTTTGAACCCTTTTTTCGCAAAAGTTTTTAAGGGAATAGAGAAAGTAGCAGACGAGAAGGGATATAAAGTGATAACTTGCATTAGTAATGAATCTTTAGAAAAAGAAATTAGTGCTTTGGAGATGTTGAGTAACGGGACAATTGACGGCTTTCTTTTATCGATTTCTAAAGAAGCTCAAAAAGCTCAAAAATTTGATCATTTTAAGACAATTATTAATGAAGGAACTCCAATTGTAATGTTTGATAGAGTTGCAGATGAGATAAATTGTGATAAAGTAATTGTTGATGATTATGACAGCGCAATCAACGCTACTAATCATTTAATTGATTCTGGTTGCAAAAATATTGCCTTATTTTCTAGTATTAATCAATTGAGCGTTTCTAGTCTTAGATCCCAAGGATTTTATAAGGCATTTGAACAAAAAGGATTAAAAGTAAATGAAGATTTAGTTATTCTAACGGATAATGTTGAGGATTTTGACGAAAAAATAAAACACTTTTTGGATACTAATTTGGTGGATGGCGTTTTTGCTTTAGACGAGCATACCTCTAGTATGGCGATGAAAATGGGAATAAAAAAAGGATTGAAAGTTCCAGAAGAATATTCGGTTATTGGTTTTGCCGATGGAGTTTGGTCAAGAAGAATGACTCCAAGCTTATCTACCGTAAGTCAGCATGGGCCTGAAATAGGAGCAGAGGCGACTAAAATGCTAATTGAAAAATTAGAAAGCAAAGAAGAAAATTATACGCATAGAACTGCGGTTATTAAAACCGAGTTGCGCCAACGCGAATCAACAAAGAAATTGAAGGTTTAATTTCTTTGTTTTCATTAAAGGGAGTTTTATTTATAATGAAATCCCTAAGGAAGGACAAGTATCTTAACTGCCAACTGAATACTGCTAGCTACTTAATGCGCTTCCAGCCAGTTTTTTCCTATACCAATTTCTACTACTAAAGGAACATCTAGTTTAAAAGCATTTTCCATTTCGTGTTTTATCAAGGGCTGGATTTTCTCCAATTCAGAGTTGTGTACATCAAAAACAAGTTCGTCATGTACCTGCAATAACATTTTTGATTTCCAGTTTTCGGAAGTTAATTTATTGTAAATATTGATCATGGCAATTTTGATAATATCAGCAGCCGAACCTTGAATTGGAGCATTTACCGCATTTCGTTCGGCACCGCTTCGTACCATTTGGTTCGCCGAATTAATGTCTTTTAGATAGCGACGTCTTCCCAAAACCGTTTGCACATAACCATTTTCTCTAGCAAAATCAACTTGGTTTTGCATGTAGGATTTCAGTTTTGGATAACTTGCATAATAGGCATCTATCAACTCGGCACTTTCTTTTCTTGAAAGCGAAGTTTGATTCGATAGTCCAAATGCAGAAACTCCATATATTATGCCGAAATTTACTGTTTTGGCATTACTTCGTTGCTCTTTAGTAACTTCTTCCAACGGAATATTAAACACTTTTGCAGCCGTACTTCGGTGAATATCCTCATTATCTTGAAACGCTTTAATCATGTTTTCTTCTCCCGATAAAGCTGCAATAATACGTAACTCTATTTGAGAATAATCGGCAGAAACTAAAGTGTGATTTTCATCGCGAGCAATAAATGCTTTACGAATCAATCGCCCACGTTCGGTTCTAATTGGAATATTTTGCAAGTTCGGATTATTAGAACTCAAACGTCCTGTGGCTGCTACAGTTTGCATATAATCGGTATGCACGCGGCTTGTTTTAGCATCTACTTGATTGGGCAAAGCATCAATATAGGTGCTTTGTAATTTTACCATTTGACGCCAGTCGAGAATTTCTTTTACAATTGGATTGTCATTGGCTAAATAAGATAGAATCTCCTCTCCAGTGGCATATTGACCTGTTTTAGTTTTCTTTTGTTTGGCACCTCCAATTTTCATTTTATCAAATAAAACATCGCCTAATTGTTTTGGGGAAGCCAAATTGAATTTCTCGCCTGCGGTTTCATAAATTTTTTGCTCTATTGCATTACTTTCGTTAGCCATTTCAACCGACATCGATTTTAAAAATGGAACATCCAAATTAATTCCTTCCAATTCCATTGCTGCTAAAACTGGAACCAACGGAATTTCGATTTCATCAAATAATTTTTTGGTTTCGGCTTTGTCCAAAATCGGACTGAAATTTTGCTTCAATTGAAATGTAATATCCGCATCTTCGGCAGCATATTCTTTAATTTCTTCCAAAGAAATGTCGCGCATTGATTTTTGACCTTTCCCCTTTTTACCAATTAAATCTTCAATAGATTTTGGAGTGTATTTTAAATAGGTTTGCGATAAAACATCCATATTGTGGCGCATATCGGGATTGATTAAATAATGGGCAATCATGGTATCAAACAATTTCCCTTTGATGGAAACACCATAATGCGAAAGAATTTTCAAATCGTATTTTATATTCTGACCTATTTTTTCAATGCTTTCGCTTTCAAAAAAAGGTTTGAATTTGTCTGCTAAAACTTGAGCTTCTTCTCTGTTTTCAGGAAACGGAACATAAAATGCTTTTCCTTTTTCATAAGAAAAAGACATTCCAACTAATTCGGCATTCAATGCATCAATTCCAGTAGTTTCAGTATCAAAACACACGGAAGTTTGACTCATTAAATTTTGCAATAACAATTTCACCGGTAAATCACCTTGTATACTTTGGTAAAAATGTTCTGTATTTTCTAAAGTCCCCATTCCAGATTTCCCTGCAGGGGAAGGAGTGTCGGAATTAGATTCTTCATAAAAACCAAATAAATCAAATTGGTCTTCATTGGATTTTTTTACGGGTGCTTTTTTTACTGTTTTGCCACTGTCATTAGTAGTGTCATTTGTTTCAATTTCATCATAATCATTACCTGTTCCAAAATATTTATCAAACTGGGTTTTCATTTGACGGAACTCTAGTTCTTGAAACAACGCATCGGTTTTTTCAACATCTGGCTTGGATAATTCGTAGTCGGCTGCATCAAAAGTAACTGGGCAATCGAGTAGTATAGTTGCTAATTTTTTTGATAATAATCCTAATTCTTTATTGGCTTCAATTTTATCTTTTATGGCGCCTTTTAATTGGTGGGTATTGGCTAAAAGATTTTCCATGGAGCCATATTCCGCTAAAAATTTCTTTGCTGTTTTTTCTCCCACGCCAGGGAGTCCTGGAATATTATCGGCGGCATCGCCCATCATTCCTAAGAAGTCAATGACTTGTTCTGGTCTTTCAATTTCAAATTTTTCTAAAACCTCAGGAATTCCCCATATTTCAATATCGTTACCCATTCGGGCAGGTTTGTACATGAAAATATTTTCGGAAACTAATTGAGCAAAATCCTTATCTGGAGTAACCATAAAGACTTTGAAGTTCTCTTTTTCGGCTTGTTTTGCCAAGGTTCCAATTAAATCATCGGCTTCAAATCCTGCTTTTTCAATAATCGGAATGTGCATTGCCTTTAATAATTCTTGAATATAAGGCACCGCAATTTTTATGGCCTCGGGAGTTTCATCACGATGTGCTTTGTATTCTTGGTACATTTCATATCGGTAATCACTTCCACCTTTATCAAAAGCCACGGCTAAATGATCTGGTTTTTCTCGTTTGATAACATCCATTAAGGCATTCATAAATCCCATAATGGCCGAAGTGTCCATTCCTTTGGAGTTGATTCTTGGATTTTTTATAAAGGCAAAATAACCGCGAAATATAAGTGCGAAGGCGTCTAGAAGGTATAGTCGTTTTTGTGACATTTTTTTATTTAAAAAGTAATTGAAATTCCAAAACCATAGGAATTGGAAATAAATGATGTTGTTTCAATATTAAAACCAGTTTTAGGATTTTTTAAATCATCATTTATTAATGTTGTAGCTTTTTTTATCTTTTTTGAAAATCCCATTTTAATTGGAATTGCAGTTAAAATTAAACCTCCCCCAATTATATAAGGGATATTTCTGTTTGGGTTAATGTCACCTTTATTTTTGGCGTTTTGTACTATCAACAGATGGTTTGTTACAATAGTAGCAATTCCACCATAAAGTAGAATATTCCCCAACGTTTGTTTGGTTTTTCCTGCATTATATAATTTAAGGGATTCTTTATTTTCTTTCAGTAAATTTCTAACTTCATCTGAAGTAAGTTTCTGTTGGTTTGAATTAAAAATTCGTCCATTTCCTTTGTAAGTCATAGCGTCTTGGCTAAAAATCAACACTGGAAAAACTAGTAAAAATAGAATCGTTAACTTTTTCATGGTTTTATTTTTTTAGGATTTGTAACAAAAATAGTTTTAAATAAATTAATATAATAATAAAGATTAACTAAAATTTATGTAATGTAAGAATAATCATTTTTTACTTTTGTTCAAAATTATTTTTTATGGTTTTCCGTTTGTTGCTCTTTTTCTTAATCGTATTTATAATAGAGGTTTATGCTTTTCAAGCAGTGAAAACATTTACCAAAGTTAGATGGGTTTTATTGGCATATAGCTCTATTTCATTAGCAGTTATACTTTTTATTGCTTATCAATTCACGCAATTTGATAGAAGCGTTGGTCAAACCAAAATGTCAATGATTACAATGGGGTTGCTATTATTGGTTTCGATTCCGAAGATAATAATAACTTTACTTTTACTTTTAGAGGATATTTTCAGGGTGTTTTCCGGAACAATAAATCGTTTTTCTAAACCAGAAATTGGCACTTCTTTTTTACCAGATAGAAGAAAATTCATTAGTCAAATTGCATTAGGATTGGCAGCAATTCCTTTTACTTCTTTGATCTACGGAATGACTTTTGGAAAATACAACTATAAAGTAATTACCCAACAAATATTTTTTCCAGATCTTCCAGATGCTTTTGATGGTTTTAAGATTACTCAAATATCCGATGTTCACAGCGGAAGTTTTGATAATCCTGAAAAAATAAATTATGCTATCGATTTGGTGAACGAGCAAAACTCGGATATGATTTTGTTTACAGGAGATATTGTAAATACACATGCCAAAGAAATGCTTCCATGGATTGCAACTTTCAATAGAATTAAGGAACATAAATACGGGAAGTTTTCTGTTTTAGGAAACCACGATTATGGCGAATACGTAGAATGGAAATCGGAAAAAGATAAAGAAGCAAATTTTCATGCTATTAAGGATCTTTATGGTAAAATAGGTTTTGATTTAATGTTAAACGAACATAAATTTATTACTAAAGGAAATGATAAACTTGCTATAGTTGGTGTAGAAAACTGGG
>Ga0114971_10000398_pt1 | contig 28116 bp, 18 predicted proteins | sample M_140625_MF_Meta_FD_87320 | JGI IMG/M metagenome (GOLD analysis project Ga0114971, IMG submission 87320) | Freshwater microbial communities from Lake Montjoie, Canada to study carbon cycling - M_140625_MF_MetaG | ecosystem: Environmental > Aquatic > Freshwater > Lake | place: Lake Montjoie... | reverse complement strand
GTTGTATTGTATTTTAAAATATCTGAAAGGATAATTTCAGTATCTAAACCATAAATTTTGCTATTAGCAACATCAAAACCGGTTCTTTGTTGGCCATAAATAGATTTAAAAATTACGTATTTAGTTGGTTTAAATATAGCTCTTGCGCCTCGTAAAGCATTGTTTATTCCTAATGCTCTATCTTCCCAACTACGAAAAAGTAAACCACTACCAAATTGCTCATAGAAATACCCAGCAGTAAGATCTATTTTCTCGGTTTTGTATTGAACAAAATAGGTTGCAACATTAGTTCCTACGTATTTTGGATTCAGGCCGTACAATGCTTGTTTTTCATAAGCTTCACCTTGAATTCCAGCGCTCCAATTTTTGTATTTATAATTTAAAAAAAGGAAACTATTAGAACGCAACGGGTTATCTGGATGGGATGTTGGGTTTTTATTTTCATCTAATAATCCAGTATCATTAAGATACCATTGCGAATTGGATTCAAATCCTCCAAAAAAAATTGCTTTTTCTTTTTCTTGTGATAAAACAGTAAAGGAAACTATTAAAAAAAATATTTGGTATAATTTCATAACTTATAAAGACTTCAATTTTTCAAACAAATCTACCTCATTTCCTGGTACATATCCATTTTGAATATGAACAATCTTGTTGTTTTTAACAACAATAGTATAAGGGATATTTACTATAGAAAGTGCTCTTTTAAAATCTTGGTTAGTATCTAATAAGATGGTGTATTCCCATTCTTTGCCATTAACTAACGGTTTTACTCTTTTTTGAGTTCTTGAGTCGTCTGTTGCAACAGCAATAACTTCAAAGTTTATAGATTTTTTCCATTCTGCTTGCACTTCGTTTATTTCATCCAATTCATTTATGCAAGGTCCGCACCAGCTTGCCCAAAAGGAAAACACATATAATTTATCTTTTTCAGAAAAATCAGTTTTTAGGGAAACTTTTTTGCCCTCTAGGGTTGAAAGATTTAAATCAGGTAAGTTCTTTTGTGAATAGGAATTCAATCCAACTAAAAGAAATAAAAAGAGAAAATTTTTCATAAATACTATTTGGTTTACAAATTAATGAATAAAATGGATAGGATTATAATTTATTTTGTTTAATTTGTATTAGGTTAAATATTAAATTTATTAAAGTTATGAAAAAAGTATATTTACTTAGTTTATTATTCGGATTTTTTTTGTTTTTATCTTGTTCGGATACTAAAATAATTGAAAACAAGCCAGATCAAAATCCCGCTGCGCCAGCTATTTCTGGTAATTTTAAAAAACATGTTTTAATTGAAGATTATACCGGGACTTGGTGTGGAAATTGTGCCCGTGTTGCTTATGCAGTGGAGCAAGTAAAACTTGAAACGGATAAAGCCGTAACAGTTGCTATTCATGACGGAAATGATCCATATAGTTTTAACGGAATAGGACCACTAAAAAATTTGATTTCCCCAAATCAATGGTCTTTGCCAATTGCTAGATTGAATAGAATGAATGTTTGGACCTATCCTGAGCCAACAAATATTCAACAAGCAGTAGATTTAACTGGAAACAATACTACTTTAGGGTTAGCACTAAAATCAAACATAGTAAATGGAACAATCAATTTGGATGTGCAAATGAAGTTTATACAAAATTATACCGATTTAAAATTGGTAGTTTATTTATTGGAAGACAAATTATATTACGACCAACGTAATTATACGAACTATTATAATGGCGAAAATCCAATTGTAAATTTTGAACACAACCATGTTTTACGTAGTTCTTTGACTAATATTTTAGGAGATACAGTTACTGGAACAAACTATAATTCAACTGTTACAAAAACTTTTTCAATTCCAGTTCCTGCTAATGTTACCAATTCTGACAATATTAGTTTTGCAGCATTTATAGTTGGTAGCGATAATAAAGTACTTAATGCTAGGGCTTCTAAAGTAAATGTTAATCAAACGTTCGAAGTGAATCCTTAATTAATAAGTGCTTTGGACTTATTTTTCATAAATTTGCAGTAAATAAATCCTTTATGAGTAAAATTAGAATTACCAAACAATTTTCTTTTGAAACCGGTCACGCACTTTATGGCTACGATGGAAAATGCAAAAATGTCCATGGTCATAGTTATAAACTTTCGGTAACCGTAATTGGAACTCCAATTTTAGATTCATCCAATGTGAAGTTTGGAATGGTAATAGATTTTACAGATTTGAAGAAAATAGTTCGTGAGGAAATAGTTGATATTTTTGATCACGCTACAGTTTTTAATAAAAACACACCACATGTTGAATTAGCTTTAGAATTAAAAAATCGTGGGCATCACGTTATATTAGTTGAATACCAACCTACCAGTGAAAACATGGTTATTGATTTTGCCAAGAAAATTAGTAATAGATTACCAAAAGAAATTCTATTACACTCTTTAAAATTACAAGAAACCGAAAGTTCCTTTGCCGAATGGTATGCTTCTGATAATTTGTAATTTGTTATTTTTACCAAATGTCTAACAAAAAAATCTACTTCGCCTCCGACCAGCATTTTGGAGCTCCTACACCAGAAGCGAGTTTTCCGCGGGAGCAAAAGTTTGTCGCCTGGCTCGATGAAGTGAAAAAAGATGCCGAAGCGATTTTTCTTTTAGGCGATTTATTCGATTTTTGGTTTGAATATAAAACAGTTGTTCCAAAAGGATTTGTAAGGGTTCTAGGCAAGCTAGCCGAAATTAGAGATAGCGGCATCCCAATACATTTCTTTGTTGGTAACCACGATTTATGGATGAACGACTATTTCCAAAAAGAACTGAACATTCCCGTTTACCATGATAATAAAGAGTTCACTTTCAACGGGAAAACCTTTTTGATAGGCCACGGCGATGGCAAGGGTCCCGGGGATAAAGGGTACAAACGAATGAAAAAAGTATTTGTTCATCCTTTTTCTAAATGGCTTTACCGCTGGCTGCACCCGGATATTGGCATGAAATTAGCCCAACATCTTTCAGTGAAAAACAAATTAATTTCAGGTCCGGAAGATGTAGTTTTTTTAGGAGAAGAAAACGAGTGGTTAATTCAATACGCCAAAAGAAAGCTCCAAACCCAACACTACAATTATTTTGTTTTTGGACACCGTCATTTACCTATGATCGTAAATGTTGGCGAAAACTCCGATTATGTGAATTTAGGAGATTGGATTGGGTATTTCACTTATGGCGTTTTTGATGGAGAAAAATTTGAATTGAAAAAATTCTAGTTTTTGATAGCTTTAATTCGCAATTGCACCGTAACTTTTCCATTAAATTCATTTTCATCGATACAAAATAAGACTTCAAATGGTTTTTGGTTGGTTACCATTTCTAAGTTAGCACCATGATTAAAAGCAATAGCTCCAAAACCTTCAGAGTTATTTTGTTTTACAAATAATTTTAAATGTTCGTCATCTTTACCAAGTGTTTTGGCATAACCTGTATCTTTAACATTTTTGGCTAGAAAAGTTGGCGTCATATTGCCAGGACCAAAAGGCTCAAACTGACTCAATAATCTTATAAAACGAGGATTAATATCACTAAAATTAATCTCGGCATCTACAGCTATTTCAGGAATTAATAATTCAGGAGAAATAGTATTCTTTACTTCTTTTTCAAATGCCTCTTTGAACGCTAAATAATTCTCTTCTTTCAAAGTCATTCCTGCTGCATACATGTGTCCGCCAAATTGCTCCAAATGTTCGGCACAAGACTCCAAAGCATTATATACATCAAAATGTTTAACTGACCTTGCGGAAGCAGCTAGTTTATCGCCACTTTTAGTAAAAACAATTGTTGGTCGGTAATAAGTTTCAGTTAATCGCGAAGCAACAATTCCTATCACGCCTTTATGCCAATTTTCTTGATACAAAACCGTCGTGAAATTTTCTTTTTCGTTATTAGTCTCAATTTGAGCAAGGGCTTCTAATGTAATTTGTTTGTCTAATCCTTTTCGGTCGGTATTGTGTTGTTCAATTTCAGAAGCAAATTGTTCGGCTTGATCCAAATCATATTCGGTTAAAAGAGCAACTGCTTCGTTACCATGTTTTATTCTTCCGGCAGCGTTTATTCGCGGAGCAATTATAAAAACGACATCAGTTATTGTTAATACTTGTTTTTTTACATTCTGAATCAAAGCCTTTATTCCTGGCCGAGGTTTAGAATTGATAACTTCCAAACCAAATTTTGCTAAAACCCTGTTTTCTCCTGTAATAGGAACAATATCTGCGGCAATTGCAGTGGCAACCAAGTCTAAATAAAGAATTAAATCTTCAATAGTTTGCCCACGATTTTCAGCAAGGGCTTGCACCAACTTAAATCCTACACCACAACCGCAAAGTTCATCGTAAGGATAAGTACAATCTTCTCGTTTTGGATCTAAAACAGCAACAGCATTTGGTAATGTATCCCCTGGACGGTGGTGGTCGCAAATGATAAAATCAATATTTTTAGCATTCGCATAGGCAACATGTTCGATGGATTTTATTCCACAATCTAATGCAATAATTAAGGAAAATTCATTGTCTTCGGCAAAGTCAATTCCTTTATAGGAAATACCGTAACCTTCGTCGTATCTATCAGGAATATAAGTGGCAACATTGGGATAATAACTTTTTAAATAACTCGAAACTAAAGAAACAGCAGTGGTTCCATCTACATCATAATCACCAAAAACCAAAATATTTTCTTCGTTGGCAATTGCAGATTCAATACGTGCTACGGCTTTGTACATATCTTTCATCAGATACGGATTGTGTAAATCATCTAAAGAGGGTCGAAAAAAGGTTTTGGCTTGATCGTAATTTTCCACCCCACGTTGTACCAACAAAGTAGCAATAAGTTCGTCTACATGAAGTTCACTTTGTAGTTTTTGAACTTTTTCTTTTTCGGGCTTTGATTTTAAGGTCCAACGCATTTTAATTAGGAATTAAAAATTACGAATTATGTTTTTTGGCTTTTTTTTGGTAAACCTTTAAAATTTAATTTTAATGTTATTCTTGTTCTTTTCTTATTTCTTTACAAAAGATTTCCCACCAACAACTGCAACAATTTCTCCTTTTGGAGGTTTTGCTTCGTAATGTTTAAAGACTTCTTCTGCAGTACCACGAATGGTTTCTTCGTGCAATTTGGATAATTCTCTGGAAATAGAAACGGGTCTATCGGCACCAAAATACTGTACAAATTCGGCTAAGGTTTTTACTAATTTATGCGGGGATACATAGAAAATCATAGTTCGTGTTTCTTCGGCTAGAAACAAATAACGGGTTTGTCTTCCTTTTTTCTCCGGCAAAAAGCCTTCAAATATAAATCGGTCGTTAGGCAAACCGCTATTTACAAGAGCAGGTACAAAAGCCGTAGCACCTGGCAAACAATCGACTTCAATATTATTTTCTACACAGGCACGTGTGAGTAAAAACCCGGGGTCAGAAATGGCTGGAGTTCCAGCATCGCTTATTAAAGCAATGGTTTCACCACCTTTTAAACGGCCAATCAAATTTTCAATTGTTTTGTGTTCGTTATGCATGTGGTGGCTGTGCATGTGGGTAGAAATTTCGTAATGTTTCAACAATTTTCCACTGGTACGCGTGTCTTCTGCCAAGATTAAATCGGCTTCTTTTAGAACTCTAATGGCTCTAAAAGTCATGTCTTCTAAGTTTCCAATTGGCGTAGGAACAATATAGAGTTTCGACATTTAATTGAATTTGTTCTCAACAATTTCCATAAATCGCTCTGCATATTCTTCGCTTCCTTTCCAATTATCATAATCGGGCTTGATGATTTCTTCAATAAAATCAAGTGCTTCTTCTTGGGTGCTAAAGGTATTTAATTGCGATAAAACGCGGTTGTAATCTTCATCACTATCGGCAAACAAATGCTTTACAAAAGCAATTCTGTCGTTCATTCCAATGTTTATTGCTTTAGAATGTTGGTCGTTAAGGGACATTGGCTTTTCATCTAAAACACTTTTTAAAGATGGAGGAATAACCACGTCGTTTGGTTTTATAAAAACTGGTTCATTGTAGTTTTCTCCAAGTAAATCTTCAAAAGAAATTTGTTTGGCCTCTGATTTATTGCCACTAACTTTTTCTTCAACAACATCTTCAATTGCATCTTCTGCAGCCAATTCAAATATTGGTTCAAAACTAATTTCTTCTATTTCTGGTTTAGGAAGTCCTTCCTCTTCTTCATTTGCAATTTCACCTGCAAATTCCTCTTCGTCAATTTTCTCTTCTTTGATTACTTCTTCCTCTTCCTCTATTTCACTATCTTCGTTTTCCGAATCGATTTCGGCAATAACTTCTACTTCAGGCAATAGTTCTGCAAGAGGTTCTTCTAAAACTACTTCTATTGGTTTTGTCTCTCCTTCTAATAGTAATTTTTCTTCATTAGCTAAAGTTAATTTTTCTTCTAAATCTACCTGTGTAATCTCCGATTTAACTTGCTCGTAATTATCGCCATAGAATTTTAAAACAGATAAAGTTTCGTATAATTTTCTAGTTTCTAAATACAATTGATCTATTTCCGATTTATTTTTTAATTTTAAAACACGGTGGGCAATGCTGATTAACTCGGCTTCCAATCTTTTTTTCATAACTTTTAAAATTACAGTGACTAACTTATCTTATTTTATAATAAATTTGTTTCGATACAAAGTAATAAAAACAAATCCTTTTTTAAGGTCTAAAAATACAAAATGTTTCTAGAAAATACTGTAAATCATAAAGAACAATTTGGCTGGATTGAAGTAATCTGTGGCTCGATGTTTTCTGGAAAGACCGAAGAACTTATTCGAAGGTTGCGCAGAGCCCAATTTGCTAAGCAAAAAGTGGAGATTTTTAAACCTACCATCGACACTCGTTACGATGAAGAGATGGTAGTTTCGCACAATAAAAATGAAATTCGTTCTACGCCAGTTCCTGCTGCTGCCAATATAGCAATTTTGGCACAAGGTTGTGATGTAGTTGGTATTGATGAAGCACAGTTCTTTGACGATGAAATAGTAAAAATTTGTAATGATTTAGCCAATTCTGGAATTCGAGTAATCGTTGCAGGATTAGACATGGATTTTAAGGGAAATCCATTTGGGCCCATGCCAGCCCTTATGGCAACCGCCGAATATGTAACTAAAGTTCATGCCGTTTGCACCAGAAGTGGCAATCTTGCAAATTACAGCTTTAGAAAAGCCGATAGCACTAATTTAGTTCTTTTGGGAGAAAACGAAGAATATGAACCTTTAAGTCGGGCTTCCTACTATAAAGCAATGCGGGAAAATTTGGATGTTAAAGATGCTGAGCATGTAAAAGGGACTGTTAAAAATATCAACCCTTGACATTATCCATCCGAAATATCATTCCAATTCTAAAAGCCAAATTTGTTGGTAAAAATGATATTGCTATTGTTGATACTATTTCTATTGATAGCCGTTCGTTGCAAAACAGCAATAGCACTCTGTATTTTGCACTTCTTGGGCCTAATCATGACGGACATCACTACGTTGCCGATTTGTTAGAGCAAGGTGTATTAAATTTTGTTGTCAGTTACATTCCGTCCAATTTACAAGGCAAAGCCAATTTTTTAGTGGTAGAAAATACCCTTCATGCATTACAATCTTTTGCGGCAGCATACAGAAGCGACTTTGATTTTCCTGTTATAGGCATAACTGGCAGCAACGGAAAAACCATCATTAAAGAATGGTTGAATTTTTTGTTGAGTCCCGATTATAATATTATCCGTTCACCCAAAAGTTATAATTCCCAAGTGGGCGTCGCGCTTTCCGTTTTAGGAATTAACGAAAAACACAATCTCGGAATATTTGAAGCCGGAATTTCAATAGTTAATGAAATGACAAATCTTCAAAGAATCATCCAACCAAACATAGGTATTTTATCCAATATAGGTTCGGCTCACGACGAGGGGTTTCACGATGCTGGAGAAAAAATTAAAGAAAAATTAAAACTTTTTAGTTCTGTCGAAGTTTTAATAATGAATAAAAATAGAACTATTGAAGCTTTTTTAAATCCTAAAATAAAAACCTTTACATGGAGTTCTGAAGATGGAAAAGCCGACGTTTTTGTAATTGCAAAAGAAAGCCCTGACAAAACCGAACTTAAAATCACGTATCAAAAACTTTGTTTTTCCATCACAATTCCTTTTTCTGATCAAGCATCTATTGAAAATGCCTTGCAGTGCTTAATGGTATTACTATATTTTAATTATGATCAAGATATTATTCAACAACGAATGTTGCTATTATATCCGGTTGAAATGCGCCTGAAAGTAAAAAACGGAAATAATAACACAACTATTATTGACGATAGTTATAGTTCTGATTTTCAATCGTTAAAAATTGCTTTAGATTTTCTAGAAAGTCAAAAACAATTCAAAAAGAAAACCCTAATTCTTTCGGATATTTTTCAATCCGGTTTAGTTACCGAGGAGCTGTATTCTAAAGTTTCCCATCTAATTGTTTCCAATAAAATCAACCGAGTTATTGTGATCGGAAAAACAATTTCAGGATACCAAAAGAAGTTTCCAAATTGTATAGCATTTGAAAACACACAAAAATTTCTTGAAGGATTTGATAAGATTGCATATGAAAACGAAACCATATTAGTAAAAGGAGCACGACATTTTCACTTTGAAGAAATCGTTTCACTTTTAGAAGAAAAAACACACGAAACGGTATTAGAAATTAATCTAAATGCCATTAGTCACAATTTGAATTTCTTCAAATCTAAATTAAATCCTGAAACCAAATTGATGGTTATGGTTAAAGCATTTAGTTATGGAAATGGAGGTTTTGAAATTGCCAAATTATTGTCGCACCACAAAGTAGATTATCTTGGTGTGGCTTTCGCCGATGAAGGAATCTCTCTTCGATTGGCAGGTATTGATTTGCCAATTATGGTCTTGAACCCTGAATCCACAAGCTTTACCGCAATAATTCAACACCAATTAGAACCTGAAATATATTCCTTAAAAGGATTAAACGCTTTTTTAAAACTTGCCGAACAAAAGAAATTAAAAAAATTTCCTATTCATTTAAAACTAGATACCGGAATGCACCGATTGGGTTTTGAAGAAGAAAACTTATCCGAACTGATTTCAAAATTAAAAGATAATAATACGGTGGAAGTGAAAAGTATTCTATCGCATTTAGCCGCTAGCGATGATATGAAATTTATAGATTTTACATTATCACAAATTAAATTATTTGAAAAAATGTCTTCTCAAATAATGCAAGAATTACAAATAAATCCAATTCGGCACTTATTAAACACATCAGGAATTACCAATTTTCATCAAGCGCAATACGACATGGTCCGTCTAGGAATTGGCCTTTACGGAGTTTCAAATGACGATGAAGAACAAAAGTTATTAGAAAATGTTGGCACACTAAAATCTATAATCTCTCAAATACGAACTATTGAAGCTGGCGAAAGTGTAGGTTACGGAAGAAGGTTCCAAGCCGTTAATCCAACTAAAATAGCTACAATCCCTATTGGTTATGCTGACGGGATATCTCGACATTGGGGAAATGGCATTGGTTATGTTGTAATAAAAAACAAAAAAGCACCAATAGTAGGAAGCATTTGTATGGACATGCTAATGGTAGATATAACCGATATCGAATGTAAAGAAGACTCAGAAGTTGTTATATTGGGAGAAAACCCAAGTGTTTCATTTATGGCTAATCAATTAACTACTATACCTTACGAAATCATGACAAGTATCTCTCAAAGGGTAAAAAGGGTCTTTTATCGAGAATAGTTGTAAATTTCTTTTATTGACTTATTTTTTTTTATTTTTGAGAAACAAGTAGTATTAACCAAATAAAAAAAGAATTATGTTAAAAGAATTCAAGAATTTTATCATGACCGGCAATGTAGTAGAATTTGCAGTCGCTGTTATTATGGCCGGAGCAATTGGCGCGGTAGTCGTAGGATTTGTTGGTGACATTATCATGCCGATTGTAGGCCACTTTTCTGGCGGAATGGATTTTTCATCTATTGCTTATACCCTAGATGAAGCTAATGCGAAAGCTGATGGCACAGTAGTTCCTGCAAATGTTATTGCCCTTGGTAAATGGATTAACACTATTATTAGTTTATTAGTGGTTGGATTTGTGATGTTTCTCATCGTAAAATCCTACAACAAAATGAAAAAACCAGTAGTAGCTGTTTCTCCAGCAGGACCATCTCAGGAAGAATTACTAACCCAAATTAGAGATTTATTAAAAAAACAATAAAGCTTTCTACCATAAAACCTACTAAAACTGCTTCCATTTGGAGGCAGTTTTTGTTTAGATCAGTTCTTTTCCTCAAATGCAACTTCTTTGTTTAAAATTTCATTTAGTAATACAACAATTTCTTCTAAATAACTGTTCATTATTTCGCTAGAAATTACTTGTGTTACTTCTTTATCGACTTTAAAATTAAATGGCAAAAATCCTGATTTTAAGTTCTTGAAAGAAATTATACCAGCTTCCATTTCTAAACCATTAGATTGAGGCTCATACATAAAAGCGTAAGCAAGAATTTGTATAATTTTATCATTTTTAATGTCTTGGGTTAATCCGTTCCAAGTTTTTAGAGTAACACTTCCCTTTTCAACTTTTCCTGTTTTATAATCAATGATTCTAATTCGTCCATTGCGGTTTTCTATTCGGTCTACATTACCAGCAATTCTTACTGGAAAAGGCAAATTAGGATGTTCTAAAACACGTTCTAATTTAGACTCTAAAGCAATAATTTGGATTTTATCTCCCATTTGAATTGCTTCAAGTTCTGTTTTTAAAAAATTAAGCCCGTTCCTCTTGGCAACTTCATAAGCCAAAAGGTTACGCCCTTTTTTAATATCACCTTCTTTATATTCTTTTTTAAACTGTAGTAATACCTCTTCATCGATGTTATTAATACAAGTTTTAATATCATTTTCAATTAATATATTTCCAATTAATGGCTTGTATAATTCTTCTAAAGTACCATGAATAATGGTTCCAAGTGTGTTAATTGCAATGTTTTCTTCTACTTCATCCGTTTCGGAAATACGCAATATCCGTTGAAAATAAAACTGAATAGGATTGCGGATATAAGCAGTTAATGAGGAAGGTGAAAATCCTTTTTCAGCTATTTCCTTCAATCGTAACATGATGCTTTCTGATTTTGGAACCAGTATAGGTTGGTGAGCAATTTCAGGAACATCAGCATTATAAACGTGAAATGAAAGGTTGTGTTTTGGTTGCTTTTCAACTTCCAATTGAGTGATAAAACGACTTTTTTCTCCTGCATCTAATCCTTCGCTATCCGAATTATACAACAGATAAACATTTTTAGCACGTTGCAATAAATGATAAAAATGATACGTATAAATCGCATCTTTTTCTTTAAAAGTAGGTAATCCTAATTCTCGTTTAACATCATACGGAATAAAAGAATTAATACTTTTACCGGAAGGGAATTTACCTTCATTTACCGAAGTGATAATTACAGTTTCAAAGTCGAGCACCCTGCTTTCTAAAACTCCCATTATTTGCAATCCATTTAATGGTTCCCCTTCAAAGGATACTTCTGCAACATCTATTACTTGTTTGTAAATTGCATATAGAGTATCAATGTTATCTATGTTTTGATGGGAAGAAAAATAAGAAATCAGTTGATTTATTACTTTGAAAATAGAATAAACAAAAGCATTTGTTATCTTTTCTTCTTCATTATCCCGACTCAAATTAGATTTTATTAGCAATAATATTCGAGATAAATTCTCAAGAACATTAACCGAATTTGTATCCCATTTTTGAAAAAGCAATTGAAATAATTCGTTGCCATTAGGGCGTAATTCTAGTATTTTTTTATGTATAATAAAAGTATAATTATTTTGGTTTATACGATTCACCAAATCAGACGTATTAACAAAAGGTTCAATTAACGGATGGGTCAATATATCTAATACATCCTTATAATAAAGCACATAACTTTTGGCATTTCTATTTAATGCATTAGTATGCATTTTGAATAATTTAGCCATTAATAACTGTGCAGGATTATTTTTGCTAGAGAAACCCATAGTTACATTAAGGGAATCCACACTTGCGGGCAAAGAATACAAGATAGGAAGCAAAAGACTTTCTTCCCCAAGTACTACGGCTACATTTTGCAGTTGGCCATCATTATCTTTACTATGTTTATCAATAATATCTCCTACTATTTTAGCTTGACCAATTGATTTTGGCGTTCCAATAACTTGTATGTTTTTCTCGTTTTGGTAATCGTTGGTAATCCATTCATAAGGTCTAGTTTTATAATAAGGCCATTCCAATTGAAAACGGCGCTGAAAAAGACCAGTGTCATGGTATTTATCTCTTAAAAACACCTCGTCGATGTCCCAATAAATTTTAGCTTTTTCAAGTGCTAATAGATACTGAACAATTTTTTCTTCAGCTTGGTTCAGCGCATTAAATCCTGCAAAAATGTAGTTTTTATCTTTGACAGATTCTGAAAAATGATTAAGATTTTTTACTGCTTCTCTATAAATTAAACCCTGATAACCAACTCCTTTTTTTAATAAATAGTTGTACAAAGAATGGTAGTAAAGTGGTAATTTTTTCCAAAAAATAAGATAATTATTTATTAACTCAGTACGTTTATTTACATCAACCGACCAATGTTCTATCTCTTTTATATTTTCTAAATACTTTAAAACCTTATCCGGTTCTAATAAATATCTATCAATTTCATTAAAGTCCTGAAGTAGTGTTTTAGCCCAATTAGCAAAAGTTTCAAAAGGTTCATTGTCTGTGTCAGAAATTTCTAAATAGATAGAATAAAATTCAAATAATAATTCCACATTATCTATTGAACGGATACCTGCAAGTTCTTGAACAAAATCTTCAATACTGATTATTTCAGGGGCAAATATAGTTTTCGATGCTTGGTTTCTTAATGCCTCAATAAGAAAAACCTTAGCTCTTCTATTTGGAAGAATAATAATAATATCTGATAAATTATCAGTATACTCATTTAAAATAACTTGTGCTATTTTTTGCAGAAAAGTTTTGTTTTCCATTGTATAAATGTAAAAAAAACGCCCCAAATATTGGGGCGTTTTTAAAAATATTTTGAAAGAAATTATTTAACTAATTTCACTTCAACTCTTCTATTGTTAGTTTTACCTTCTTCTGTTTTATTAGAATCAATTGGTTTAGTTTGGCCAAAACCAGCAGAATTCAATCTACTAGCAGCAACACCATTTTCAACTAAATACGCTTTTACAGCACCTGCTCTTTCTTCAGATAATTTTTGATTTTTAGCCTCAGTTCCTGTATTATCAGTATGTCCTTCGATGCTAAATTTAGCACTTGGATATTCTTTTAATATAGCAGTTATTGATTGCAATACTGGAAAAGTTTGTTTTTGGAATGAAGCTTTACCACTGTCAAATAGGATAGTTTTAGCATATTCGTTTAGTTTTTTGATAGCTTCCTCTGTTACTTCTGGACAACCTTGATTAGCTACAATTCCAGCAACATCTGGACATTTGTCATCTTTATCAAGAACTTTATCTCCATCTCTATCCGGCCAAGGACATCCACCATTTTCTTTCGGGCCTTTTACTTGAGGGCATTTATCAGATTTATCAGCAGTTCCATCACCGTCAGCATCTGGACAACCAGCTAATGCTTTAATACCAGCAACATCAGGACAAGCATCATCCTTATCCATAATTTTATCTCCATCAGTATCCGGACAACCGTTGAAAGCAGCTAAACCTGCAGCTTCAGGACAAGCATCATCTTTATCTATAATTTTATCTCCATCAGTATCAGGACAACCATTAAATTCTTTAGGACCTGCAGTTTCAGGACAAGCATCTGAACGATCGTAAATTCCATCACCGTCTGTATCATTAGCTCCAAATTTGAAAATAAGACCCGCAGAATGTAACATGTGGGTTGGAACGTCAACATTTACAATTCTTGTATTATCAAATGAATATTTGTAGGTTGAGTTCCAAGATAAACCAACTTGTTTAGTAAACCAATATGTTAAACCAAAACCACCATTTATTGTTCCCGCAGAAGAATCTCCTAACCAAGTATAACCTCCACCAACATGTGCAGAAGGCTCAATTGAGTTTGATTTTATCAATGACATGAAACTATATTTTACAACACCGTCAACTGCATAATACATTAAATCTCCAGGATTAGTTACTTGATAATTAGTGGTGTAGGTAGTTGGGTCATAAACTCTTTCTCCTACTACTTTGGTGATTTTATTTACAGAACCAGTAACTCCAAAAGAGAAATTATCACCAACATACTTAGACACGGTAAGTGTAGATACTGAAGGTATATAACTCCAATAATCTTTAGCGTCAAAATACTTAGAAAATTGATCTTTAATACTTGATGCAGCGCTTACTCTGCCTCCGTCTACTGCGTTTGCTCCAAACGAAATAGCCCATGTGTTGTCACTGTCTTGTGCTTGAGAACTTAGTCCTAATAGCATAAATAAAGCAACTAATTTGTTAAGATGTTTCATACTTAGTTTTTGTTAAATTTTAAATAATAATTAGGCAAAAGTAATACCAATAAATGAATTATCAAAATGTTAGAGCTGAAAATTCTATATTATATTATTTTTAAAGACTTACTAACCTCGGTAAAAGCTTTTATTGCGTGGTCTAAATGTTCTTTAGTATGCGCTGCAGAAAGTTGAACTCGTATCCGTGCCTTTTCTTTTGGTACTACTGGATAAAAGAACCCTATAACATAAATTCCTTTCTTTAACAACTCATCTGCCATGATTTGCGAAAGTTTTGCATCATACAACATAACTGGAACAATTGCCGAATCTCCATCAATAAAATCAATACCTGCTATTCGTAAGCCAGATTTAAAATAATTAGTGTTCCATTCTAGTTTATCTCTCAAAGCAGTATCTTTTTCTAAAAGTTCAAATACCTTAATAGAAGCACCAACAATTGCAGGTGCTAAAGAATTAGAAAATAAGTACGGGCGAGAACGTTGGCGTAATATTTCGATAATTTCTTTTTTGGCTGTAGTATAACCACCCATAGCGCCTCCAAGAGCTTTTCCTAAAGTTCCAGTAATGATGTCTACTCGACCCATAACGCCTTTGGCTTCTGGGGTTCCTTTACCTGTTGCACCTATAAAACCTGCGGCATGGCATTCGTCTACCATAACTAAGGCATCATATTTATCTGCTAAATCACAGATTTTATCTAACGGAGCTACTAAACCATCCATGGAAAATACTCCATCTGTAACAATTAACTTGTAACGTCTACCGACTTGCATAGCTTCAATCAATTGTTTTTCTAAATCTTCCATATTGCAATTTTCATAACGGTAACGCGCTGCTTTACACAAACGAACTCCATCAATAATAGAAGCATGGTTCAAACTATCCGAAATAATGCAATCTTCTTCTCCTAATAATGGTTCAAAAACGCCTCCATTAGCATCAAATGCTGCTGCATATAAAATAGTGTCTTCTGTTCCGTAAAAATCGGCTATCTTTTTTTCTAAACTTTTATGAATGTCTTGGGTTCCACAGATGAAACGCACCGACGACATTCCGAAACCATGCGAATCTAAAGCGTCTTTAGCTGCCTGAATCACTTCGGGATGCGAGGACAATCCTAAATAATTATTCCCGCAAAAATTTAAAACGGTTTCGCCATTAACTGTTATTTCTGCTCCTTGTGGTGAAGTAATAATGCGTTCTCGTTTAAAAATGCCATTATCCTGAATGGTTTGCAGCTCGTTTTGCAAGTGTTGTTGAATCTTTCCGTACATATTTTAGTTTGTTTTGTTTTGTTTCGACACGAATTTCACAAATTTGCAGAAATTCGAAATCTTTTTTTTATTGCACTAATTTAAAAGTTAGTAGTAATTAATTCCTAGACAATAGGCGGAAAGTCTTTTATCTTTCGTCTATTTTCTATACTCTGATTTTCTACAAATTTACAATTTCAATTCCTTCTCCTATATATATAAGTGATTTTTTAACCACTTTATATCCCATGTCTTCAATTGCTTTTTGATAATTTTCTAATTGCACTTGGTATTTGGGCAAATGCGAACCCGTTTTATAATCCAATAAATAAATTTCGTTGGAACTATTAAGTACCATTCTATCTGGTTTTACCAAATTTCCTTCTTTCTGGATGATGGTTTGCTCGTTTAAAACCTTAGTCCCTGCCAAGTAAAAGTCTGCCAAATCGTGATGGTTTACAATTTCATGGATAGTTTTGGCTACTTCTTCTTTTTGATTAAAAACAATCAAACCATTTTCAATGGCTTTAGCGATGGCCAAATCAATATCGTTTTTAGTTTTTACAAAAGATAAAATTTCGTGGATGGTATTTCCGTATTCAATAGCATTTTGCTGTTTGGTATTCCACATCACACTTTCGCGTTGGGCAATTTTGATATTTTTCGAATTCAAAGTCGCAGCAACTTGCGGAATGGTTTGCGTTTCTTTTACTTTTTTATCTTCAACGGATAATTTTTTGGGATTTCCAAATTCATAATTAAGTTTTGTTTCCACAAAGCCTTTATCTTGTAAAAATTCAATAAAAAAAGACGACAAATTTTTTGGGAAAGCGCCATCTTTCTTTAGGTTCATTGCCGAAATTACGTGCAATTGTTCTTCGGCACGTGTTAAAGCTACATAAAGCACATTAACCGTATCCAACAAATCTTCTTGTTTTTTCTGGTTATAAATTTGGGAAGCATCTGCTCCATAACTTTCAACTTTACTGCTTTTGTCGACTAATGCTTTAGGCAAACCAACGATTTCTTCATCGGCATTAAGCCAAATCTTTTCCTTCGGACCACGACTAAAATCCTCTTCTGCAAAAGGAAAAATCACCACCGGAAACTCCAATCCTTTCGATTTATGGATGGTCATAATACGAACAGCATCATTCCCTTCTGGCGATGGAATGCTTAACTTTTCACCGTTTTTATCCCAATAATTCAAGAAATCCGATATTCCTGCTTGGTTTTTAATATCGCGTTCTAGAACAATATCTAGAAAATATTGAACATACGCATTTCGTTTTGCAACAAGAATTACTTTCGAAATAATAATTTCTGTAGCCTCATACAAGGATTTTTTTCTGCTGTTTTCAAAAGAAAAATCCAATCCGAATTGTATTAACCAAGTCTGGAACTCCTTCTCGTTTTTTAGCGCAATTCCTTTTGCTATAAAATCGTGAATTTCTAATGTATCTTGCTGGTTATTAGCTAAATAATATAAGAAATTGGCTTTGGCCTCTTGATCGTTACTATTTTTCAAATAACGTAAAATGTTCACCACACATTGCACTTCCGACGACGCGCCAATCAACAAACTTTCAGAAGAAAGAATCGAAATACCATTTTCGGTTAAGAAATTAGCAATGGCAGTTCCTTGTAATTTTTTTCGGGTTAATATTACAATATCTTTATTCTTAAACCCATTCGTTTTTGCTTCTTCAATTTTCTTTAAAGTCGCCTCCAGATACAGTTCGTTTTTATCCAAACTATCTTCCTCTAATTCTTCCTCCTCTATTTTTGGGAGAAACGAAATAGAAACAAAACCACCTTTCTTACTATTAGTTTTTTGGCGGCTATGGTTCAGATACAAATCTTTATAATCTTCGTTTTCAAATTCTTTAGATAAAAACCCAAAGAAATCATTATTAAATTCTATGATTTGCGAAAAACTTCTATAATTAGTGTCTAAGGTAAATGCCTTTTTATCGGGATTGTTAAACGGATTTTTATCTTTACTCAACTCAATAAATTGCTCTGCTTTTCCACCGCGCCATCGGTAAATAGATTGTTTAGGGTCGCCGACAAGCATCAACGATCCTCGCTCTCCTTCCATATCTTCGCTCACAAGTGCATTATCAATTAACGGAATCAAATTTTGCCATTGCATTTCAGAAGTGTCCTGAAACTCATCCATGAAAAAATGCTTGTAGCGTTCCCCCAATCGCTCGTAAATAAAAGGAGCTGGTTGGTTCTGAATTTGTTCGTTAATCAACTTATTGAACTCTGCAATGGAAAGAATATTTTGTTCTTTTTGTATTTTGGCCAACTCATTACTTAAGGTATTCAATAATGAAAGTGGCGTTATATTTTTCAAAAACGCTTCATAGAAGTTTCTCTTTTCAAATTTCTGATAAACTTTTTTTAGAATTTCTAATAATGCTGGAATAATGCTAATAATAGCTTGTTCATCCTTTGATTTTGATTTTATTTTAATATCTTCAAATTTTGAAAATTTATAATTGTTTGCTCGGATATCATTAGTTACAATAAAATTCAAATGTTTAGGAAATGTTTGGTATGGAAAAGAATTAAAATCAATTCCATTTTTGTCAATTAACGCCAATGCTTCATTTGCTAATGCAACCGTTTCATCTTCAATTTCTTTCGAAAGAGCACCAAGTTTAGCTTTAATTTCTACAAATTCGGTAATCGTTTTAGTATTAAAATGTGTAATTTCTTCGCGATTGTTTTCGTTCAAAATCATTCTTCCGGTGTCCATTATTTCCCGAGAAACATCCCACGATTTATCCTCGTCGGTTTTTTCCATGGTGAAATCTACTAATAGATTAGTCAAAATTTCATCTTCGCCAGCTTGGGCTATAATAGCATCCACTGCTTCTGTTAATAAATTTTCAGTATCTAAAGAAACTTCAAAAGTGATTGGTAAATTTAAATCGTGCGCAAATGCCCGAATTACTTTATGCGTGAATTTATCAATTGTAGAAATATCAAAAGCGGCATAATTATGAATAAGATTTTTGATGATGCTTTTGGCTTTGACTTTCATATCAATCAAACTCAAATTGGTTTCTGCATGGATGTTTTGCATCAACTGCAACGCTTTTTCCGAAGGAGTTTCTGAAGCAAACTCCGACAGACTTTCTACCACACGACTTTTCATTTCGTGTACCGCTTTGTTGGTAAACGTAATGGCGAGTATGTTTCGGTACGCATCATTTTTTGTGGCAAGTAGAATAATTTTAAGGTATTCTTTAACCAAAGTATAGGTTTTTCCGGAGCCCGCCGATGCGTCGTATATAGAAAATGCTGGTTTGTGGATCGTCATAATAATTGTCCTAAAGGGTTATAATTTTAATTGTATAAATGTAATTCAAATTTAATTATATGATACGAATATTAATAATCACACTTCTCATGTGATTTATGTAAAAAAAGAGTTTTCTTTTATAAAGATAAATGTATAAATTTGAAATCAATTTCAGTACTAACTTAAATAAATATATTATGGCATTTGAATTACCACAATTACCTTACGCTTATGATGCGCTAGAACCACATATTGATGCACGAACAATGGAAATTCACCATTCTAAACATCATAATGCTTACACGACCAACTTAAATGCGGCTATTGCAGGAACAGATTTAGAAGGAAAATCTATTGAAGAAATTCTGAAAAATCTCGACATGACCAAAGCAGCGATTAGAAATAATGGAGGTGGATTTTTTAACCATAATTTATTTTGGACGGTAATGTCTGCAAATGGTGGTGGTTTACCAACAGGTGAATTATTAGCGGCTATTGAAAAAGATTTTGGTTCATTTGAAGATTTTAAAGCAGCATTTGCTAAAGCTGGCGCGACACAATTCGGATCGGGTTGGGCTTGGCTTTGTGTAAAAGACGGAAAACTAGAAGTTTGCGGAACTCCAAATCAAGACAACACGCTAATGCCTGGTGTGGGTTGTGGTGGTACTCCAATTCTTGCTATGGATGTTTGGGAACATGCTTATTACTTGCATTACCAAAACCGTCGCCCAGATTATATTGAAGCTTTCTTTAATGTTATCAATTGGGCAGAAGTAACCAGAAGATATGATTTAGCAAAATAATGATAAAATAATCCAATCCTTCCTCCCTCTTCTATAAAGAGGGTTGGGGAGAGGTTTTTACTATTTCTTTAAATTCTCCAACATTGATGTGGTCATCGAATCCATATCATATTGGTGTTTCCACCCCCAATCTTCTCTTGCACAAGAATCATCAATTGATGCTGGCCAACTATCGGCAATCTTTTGGCGTGAGTCTGGTTTATAGGTAATCGTGAAATTCGGAATGTGCTTTTTTATTTCTTCAGCTATTTGCGCAGGCGTAAAACTAATTCCAGCCAAATTATAAGCCGAACGAATTTTCACTTTTTCATCCGCCACTTGCATAATTTCTATAGTTGCTCTAATGGCATCGTCCATATACATCATTGGCAGCTTGGTATCTTCCGAAAGGAAACATTCAAAAGTTCCATTTTCTAATGCTTTATGGTAAATATCCACAGCATAATCGGTAGTGCCTCCCCCTGGCTCAGTAGTCCAACTGATTAACCCCGGATAGCGAATACTTCGCACATCGACGCCATATTGATGGTGGTAATATTCACACCAGCGTTCCCCGGTTTGTTTGCTAATTCCATAAACTGTAGTAGGTTCCATAATGGTATATTGTGGCGTGTTTTCTCGTGGAGTTGTGGGTCCGAAAACGGCAATACTAGAAGGCCAAAAAACTTTTTTAATCTTTTTGGCTTTAGCCAAATTTAAAACATGAAACAGCGAATTCATATTTAAATCCCAAGCAAAAGCCGGGTTTTTTTCGGCTGTTGCCGATAGTAAAGCGGCCATTAAATACACATCGGTGATTTGGTATTGCTCTACTAAATGCTCAATTTGGTTATAATCTAGAGCATTTATTACTTCAAAAATACCTTTGTTGACAATATCGTTATTTAATTTTCTAATGTCGGATGCAATCACATTGTCGTTTCCATAAAGGGCGCGGAGTTGCATGGTGAGTTCGGTACCTATTTGTCCGCACGCACCTATGATTAATATTTTAGTAGCCATAGTTTGTTTATTTGTACTACAAATATAACGATTTAGTTTAAGATTAATCAAAACTTAAGCCTCCATCTTCAAGCTTACAAACATTTACCAAACCTTTCACAAAATCTCTAAAACAAAACTACTACTTTTGTATTTTTGTAATCTAATTCAAATTTTTCTGATGCAATTGAAATCTTTCTACCTACTATTTCTTGCTTTGTTAATTGCTTCATGTAAAAACGACAACTCGCAATTAATTTTAGAACAACAAAAGGAAGCCCAAAAAAAAGAAGTTGTTTTTAATATTATAAGCAGAGGCTGGGTTTTTGATATTTCTCCAATTGAAGCAACTACGCAGAGCAAAATACAAAACTGGGGGGAATGGCGTAACTTTTTAACTGAGATTAACCAAAAACCTAAAAGTTCTATTGGAGCTTTTCAAAAAAAGGCGACTGTTTTATCTAAAAAAGCAATGGATTTAGAATTAAATATTCCAGTTGAATTTGATAAACCTCAAATGAAAACTCGAATTACGGTTCTTATTACAAAAATAAAAAGCTTGGATTTATATATTCATTTACAACAAATTCCAGCCCAAAAAGTAACTAAACTTGTTGGTGAAATAAATTCTGAAATCGATTTTTTGCAACTGCAAATGGAGGAAATTGTGAAAAGAAGCCAAATTCCTTTGGAAGAAGGTGAACAAGACTTAATAATGATGAAGGATACAACTAGGGCAATTCCAGACGAATTGAAATAAACCACAAAACATTGAGCAAAAATACCATTACTTCTGTTTATCAAAAATCAGCTAAAGTCCAGCAATTAGCAACCGCTTTACAACAACGCGACATTAAAATAAATGCAAAGGGGTTACTAGGCTCTGCGCTGTCATTGGTGGTAGAAGCTACTTTTGAAAAAGCCGAAGTGCCCTATCTTTTACTTTTTAACGATAAGGAAGAAGCCGCTTACTACCTCAACGATTTAGAACAACTGATTAACGACCACGACGTTTTGTTTTACCCAGGGTCGTACAGACGACCGTACCAAATAGACGAAACCGATAATGCCAATATATTACTTAGAGCCGAGGTTTTAAATCGAATTAATTCCCGCAAGAAACCCGCTATTATTGTTTCTTATACCGAAGCAATTTTTGAAAAAGTAGTTACCAAAAAAGAACTCGAAAAAAACACATTTAAAATTTCGGTAAACGATAAATTGGCGATTGATTTTATCAACGAAGTTTTATTTGAATACAATTTCAAAAGAGTAGATTTTGTAACCGAGCCCGGCGAATTCTCGGTTCGTGGCGGAATTGTAGATGTTTTTTCATTCTCCAACGACAATCCGTATCGGATAGAGTTTTTTGGAAATGAAGTAGATTCCATTAGAAGTTTTGATGTTGAAACCCAACTTTCTATTGAAAAATTAAAGAAAGTTTCGATCATTCCAAATGTAGAAAATAAATTTTTTGAAGAAAACCGCGAAAGTTTCTTGGATTATATTCACGAAAAAACGGTGCTTTTTATTCAAGATACCGATTTGCTAGGACAACAATTAGACAAACTTTTTGCTAAAGCAACCGAAGCATTTTCTAAATTGGACACGACTATAAAAAGGATGCAACCCGAAGAATTGTTTTTAAATCAGAAGCAATTTTTGAAGAAAGCACTTTACTTTTCGGTAGTAGAATTAAACAATGTACCAACATTTGCCATTGATAAAACGTTGGAATTTCATATCCAACCGCAACCCTCTTTCAATAAGCAATTTGATTTGCTTTTGAATAATTTAAACGACAACAATTCCAACGGAATTAAGAATTATTTATTCTGTTCTAATGAAAGTCAGGCAAGACGGTTTCATGATATTTTTGAAGATATCGATGAAGAGAATCAGGAAAGCATTCGCAAACAATACAAAACTATAGTCTTTCCACTATATCAAGGTTTTATAGATGAAGAACACCAAATTGCTTGTTACACCGACCACCAAATATTTGAACGCTATCATAAATTTAGCATCAAAAATGGATATTCCAAAAAGCAAAACATCACGTTAAAAGAACTGACTTCCTTGGCTGTTGGCGATTATGTAACTCACATTGACCACGGAATTGGAAAATTTGGTGGCTTGCAAAAAATTCAGGTGGAAGGCAAAACCCAAGAGGCCATAAAATTGGTGTATGCCGATAATGATATCGTATATGTAAGCATCCATTCACTGCATAAAATCTCAAAATATAATGGTAAAGATGGCGCTCCTCCAAAGATTTACAAATTGGGTTCGGGCGCTTGGAAAGCATTAAAACAAAAAACAAAAGCACGGGTTAAACACATTGCATTCAACTTGATTCAATTGTACGCCAAGCGGAAATTGGAAAAAGGATTTGCTTGTGCGCCAGACAGTTATTTGCAAAAAGAACTCGAAAGTTCCTTTATTTACGAAGACACGCCCGATCAAGTTACTTCTACCAACGATGTAAAAATGGACATGGAAAACGATCGCCCAATGGATCGATTGGTATGTGGTGATGTAGGTTTCGGAAAAACGGAAGTCGCAATTCGTGCTGCATTTAAAGCAGTGGATAACGGAAAACAAGTTGCTATTTTGGTGCCAACCACTATTTTGGCGTACCAACATTATAGAACTTTTACCGAACGACTAAAAGACATGCCGGTTACAATTGGCTATTTAAACCGTTTTCGAACTGCCAAAGAAAAAACAGAAACCCTAAAAGAATTAGGCGATGGAAAGCTTGATATTATTATAGGAACCCACCAATTGGTGAATAAAAATGTACAATTTAAAGATTTAGGATTGCTGATAATTGACGAGGAACAAAAATTTGGAGTGAACGTTAAAGACAAACTCAAAACCATTTCTGCCAATTTAGATACCTTGACATTAACTGCAACGCCTATACCAAGAACTTTGCAGTTTTCGTTGATGGCAGCCCGAGATTTATCGGTAATTACAACACCTCCACCCAATAGATATCCTATAGAAACTAATGTGGTTCGTTTTCATGAAGATTTAATTCGGGATGCCATTTCGTATGAAATTCAGCGTAACGGACAAGTTTTCTTCATCAACAACCGTATTGAAAATATTAAAGAAGTAGCAGGAATGATCCAACGATTGGTGCCCGATGCTCGCATTGGCATTGGCCACGGACAATTGGACGGGAAGAAACTAGAAGAATTGATGTTGGCTTTTATGAATGGCGAATTCGACGTTCTGGTTGCTACCACCATTATTGAAAGCGGATTGGACGTACCAAATGCCAATACAATTTTCATCAACAATGCTACTAATTTTGGTTTGTCTGATTTGCATCAAATGCGAGGTCGTGTGGGACGAAGCAATAAGAAAGCCTTTTGTTATTTCATTACGCCTCCCTATTCAGCAATGACGGATGATGCCCGAAAACGTATTCAGGCACTAGAACAATTTTCAGAACTTGGAAGTGGCATAAACATTGCGATGAAAGATTTAGAAATTCGTGGTGCCGGAGATTTATTAGGTGGCGAACAAAGTGGTTTTATAAACGATATAGGTTTTGATACCTACCAAAAAATAATGAACGAGGCTATTGAAGAATTGAAGGAAAACGAATTCAAAGAATTATACCCAACCGAAAACAATATCGAAACCAAAGAATACGTAAAAGATTTACAAATTGATACCGATTTTGAATTGCTGTTTCCCGATGATTACATCAATAATATTACCGAACGATTGAGTTTGTACAATGAACTGAGCGTTATTAAAGACGAAGAAACACTTTTGCAATACGAACAAAAACTTACCGATAGATTTGGCGCTTTGCCAAAAGAAGCAATAGCTTTACTAAACTCCATCCGTATTAAATGGAAAGCCACCAGCATCGGAATTGAAAAATTAATCTTGAAACAAGGTAAAATGGTGGGCTATTTTGTAGGCGACCAACAAAGCGATTTCTACCAATCCAATCGTTTTATTAAGATGGTGCAATTTGTGCAACACAACAGCAACCTATGTAAAATAAAAGAAAAAGAAACCAAAAACGGGTTGCGTTTGTTATTGACTTTTGAAAATGTAAAGTCTATTAATAAAGCGTTGGAGCTGATGAATAGGATGTAGTTAAAATTATTTCGAAAAAATGTTTTTATCCTTAAAATCTTCACAATAATTAGAGGAAAAAAATGTAAAGTAACTCAATTTCTTCTTTAGATAAATAGCCATTCCGAAATGTTTATTATTTAGACTATTGAACTATCTGGGAAATCGGAAAGAAATAATAATAAAGTACCGAAAAATAGAATTAAAAATACTCAAGATTTTTATTATCAAGACATTAAAATTGGTGGTTAATCCTAATTTAAAATTAATTAATTAGCTTCACAAAAAAGGTCAAATCCATTTGTGCTTTGAAAAAATAAACTAAATTTTACTTCATTTATTAGGGATTGTTACTATTTTTCTTAATATTTGTAGGATATTTAACGTATTTTATATATATTATCTCACTAATTTAATACTAATTCGAATATTATGGGAAAAAAAATACTTGTATTTGCATTGATTGTAATAACAAATTACAGTTTTTCACAGCAAAAAGTTTCTTTTTGGAAAACTAATTCAAAAAACAACATTCTAGTAGAAAAAAGCAGTATAAAACTGCCTAAAAATAATCTTTTGGATTTAGATTTGGATGCATTAAAATTGCATTTATCTAATTCTCCAAAAAGAGACTTCAATTCTATCACTTCTAATATTATTTTAGCATTGCCAAATGGTGATGGACAAATGGATAATTTTAAAGTCTTTGAAAATTCAAATATGGACCCAGCTTTAGCTGCTAAATATCCAGAAATTAAATCTTATATGGGTGTCGGAATTGACAATCCAACATTAACCGCTTTTATTAGTATTTCCCCTCTTGGATTTAAATCAATGGTTTTAGGACCAGATAAATCTGCCGTTTTTATTGAGCCCTATTCTCAAGACTTAACAACTTATTCGGTTTATAGAAAGTCAGATAAGGCTGCTTCATTAGATAGGTTTGATTGTAAAGTTATTGATGATGTTGCTCCTCAAATTAGCTCGAACGTGTTAAGACCAAATGCTGACGATGCTGTTTTAAGAACATTCCGTTTAGCAATGTCTGTTACAGGAGAGTATACTGCTTATTTTGGTGGCACTAAGGCTTTAGCATTAGCTGCTATTAATAATACAATGACCCGAGTTAACGGTGTTTTTGAAAAAGATTTTGGCGCTAGAATGGTCTTGATAGCTACTACTGATGCTGTAATTTACACTAATGCTTCTACAGATCCTTATGCTGCAGCTGCAAGTATGTCTCAATGGAATACACAATTACAATCGACTTTAACTTCAGTCATTGGTGAAGCCAATTATGATGTTGGACATTTATTCGGCGCAAGTGGTGGCGGTGGAAATGCAGGTTGTATAGGTTGCATTTGTACAAATGGATCAAAAGGAAGCGGCTATACTTCTCCTTCAGATGGAATTCCCTCTGGAGATAATTTTGATGTTGATTACGTTGCTCACGAATTGGGTCACCAATTTGGAGGAAACCACACATTTACTACTGGGAACGAAGGAACTGGAGTTCATATGGAGCCAGGTTCAGGATCTACAATTATGGGATACGCTGGAATTACTTCATTAGATGTTCAACCGCATTCTGATGCTTATTTTCATGCGATAAGTATTCAACAAATAACTAATAATATTAAAACTAAAACTTGTTCTGTAAATACAGCAACTGGTAATGCAGTTCCAACTGCGAATGCCGGATTAGATTATACCGTACCTAAAAGTACTCCATTCATGTTGACAGCAGTAGCTACTGATGCAAATGGTGATGCATTAACCTACAATTGGGAACAAATGGATTCTCAAACAACAACAGCTGCTCCAAGTGCAACAAAAACTACCGGGGTAAATTTCAGATCTTATAATTCGACTGTTTCTCCAGTAAGATATTTTCCTAATATGACTTCTGTATTAACTGGCGCAACAACGACTGCAGGTTCTGAACTTACTGTTGAAGCATTGTCTTCTGTTGCCAGAACAATGAACTTTAGAGCAACTGTTCGTGATAATAGAGCAAACGGATCTGCTAATAATAGTGACGATATGATTGTAACAGTAAATGCTACTGCAGGGCCATTTTCTGTAAGTTCACCAAACACTGCTGTAACATTTGCTGGCGGAAGCTCTCAAACGGTTACCTGGGCGGTTGCTGGTACAACTGCCAATGGTGTAAACTGTGCAAATGTTGATATTTTATTATCTAAAGATGCAGGCGCAACTTGGACTACGCTAGTAGCTGCTACTCCTAATGATGGAACGGAAGCAGTTGTTATTCCAAACACTCCGGGATCTACCAACCGAATTATGGTAAAAGGTACCAATCATATTTTCTTCGATGTTTCCAATACTAACTTTACAATTACTTCTGGCACAGCAGACACTGTTGCTCCAACTGCTCCAACATTATCTGCATCTGGAACTACCCAAACTACAACCAATTTATCTTGGACTGCAGCAACAGATAACGTTGCTGTAACAGGATATGATGTATACAAAGCAGGAGTTCTACTTGGTTCTACAACCACTGCAACCACTTTTGCTGTTACTGGTTTAACTGCTGCAACAGCTTATTCTTTTACTGTAAAAGCAAAAGACGCGGCTGGTAATTTATCTATTGCAAGTAATACTGTAACGGTAACTACTTTAGCTGCATTAGATACTACTGCTCCAACTGCTCCAACATTATCGGCTTCTGGAACTACGCAAACTACAACCAATTTATCTTGGACTGCAGCAACAGATAACGTTGCGGTAACTGGATATAATGTATATAAAGCAGGTGTTTTACTTGGTTCTACAACCACTGCAACCACTTATGCTGTTACTGGTTTAACGGCTGCAACAGCTTATGCTTTTACTGTAAAAGCAAAAGACGCGGCTGGTAATTTATCTCTTGCAAGTAATTCTGTAACGGTAACTACTTTAGCTGCATTAGATACTACTGCTCCAACTGCTCCAACATTAGCTGCATCTGGAACTACGCAAACTACAACCAATTTATCTTGGACTGCAGCAACAGATAACGTTGCTGTAACAGGATATGATGTATACAAAGCAGGAGTTCTACTTGGTTCTACAACCACTGCAAC
>Ga0114971_10000397_pt1 | contig 28200 bp, 15 predicted proteins | sample M_140625_MF_Meta_FD_87320 | JGI IMG/M metagenome (GOLD analysis project Ga0114971, IMG submission 87320) | Freshwater microbial communities from Lake Montjoie, Canada to study carbon cycling - M_140625_MF_MetaG | ecosystem: Environmental > Aquatic > Freshwater > Lake | place: Lake Montjoie... | reverse complement strand
GGACACATTGAAACGGTTCACGCATACACGAACGACCAGAACTTGTTGGACAACATGCACAAGAAAAGTCGTCGCGGAAGAAGTGCTGCCGTAAACATGGTAATCACGGAAACAGGCGCTGGGAAGGCCGTAACGAAGGTTATCCCTGCTCTTGCAGACAAGCTTACGTCAAACGCTGTTCGCGTGCCAACACCGAACGGTTCTTTGGCCATTATTCACATTTACACAGACAAAGCAACTTCAATTGAGGAGGTAAATGCAACTGTTCGCAAGGCGGCATTAGATGGAGACTTAGTCAATCAGATTTTCTTCAGCATCAGCGAAGAATTGGTTTCGAGTGATGTTGTTGGAAACGAATGTTGCAGCGTTTATGACAGCCAAGCAACCATTGTTTCCAAAGACGGAAAAGGTGTTGTTCTTTACGTTTGGTACGACAATGAATTTGGTTACACGAAGCAAGTGATACGCTTGGCAAAATATGTAGCGAAAGTTCGTCGCAGCATGTACTATTAATATTTTATGTTGAATAAAAAAGGGCGACCATTGGTCGCCCTTTTTTGTATCTATTCTTTCTTTCGTTTTCTTGATACAAACAAAGCTAGTCCCACAATGGAGCCCAATAAAACAGGCACTTCCCAAGGTTTGTTTTTCTTATCTGGATTCTCGTTTTGCAAGAACGCCTCGTTCGCCTCCATGTCGGAATGAATGTAGGCTTCATCCACTTCAATTTCACTCGGATCCATCGGAGAATCTTCACCAGGAATAACTTCCCCCTTCAACATAGAATCTATCGGTTTGTTAATCATGAATGAAACAAATTCATTGATGTATTTATCGCTGCGACCGTTCGGTTTAATTCCCGCTAAAGCATACAATTCATCCACTTCAACTTTTCTTCGTGAACGCAGCGACTCAAGATATTCCTGCGACTCATCGCAATCGAAAGGCCCTCCAGCAGGATGTGTAAGAATATATCGTGCTTGAAAATTCTCTGTGTTAGGAGTTATCTGAAACGTTAAATCCGCAGGGAATTTCGCATTGCTGTATCGCACGTGAAGACGCGTGAAGAATACTGGCGAAGCAGAATTCCAACCGGCCCACCAAACACCCGCTTCAGCGAAGTCGTTGTATATAGGCGGATTCCCAACACACGGATCGCATTTCATTCCACCCCAGCTAGGAGTTACGTTCCAAGCATATTCCAACATAACGGCATTCTTTCCTTCGCGAGAATACGCACGCGTGAATAGGTTTTTGTAAAACTCTCCGAAGATATCTTTCGTGTACAACGGAATGTTGCGATCTGTTGGAACCTTAACCGTTCTGTAATTCGTGCATTCCACACGTCCCGCCTTCGTGAAGGCATAGACAATCATGTCTTGCTCGCCCGAACTGTTCGCCATTCCCAAACGAATAGGCAACATGAATTTCGGGTGATCGAAGTTGATTTGAATCGGACGCAAGTAATCGAATCCAGTGTTCTTCTGATTGTCCAAGTTCACCTTCACAACAAAGAATTTCATATTGCTTTTGATGTAAGGCTCAAGCACACTTTCTGCAGTTGCTGGAATTTTATATCCTTCCTGAATCAAATAGTTTTTCAATCCAGTGCTTTCTTTCGCTGAAAGAAGAGCTATATCGTATTCTCCAACCGTGTATTCTGCTTCAATGGTCACATTGAATTTTTCTTCAACCATATCATACTTCATGCGAACGCCCGCATCTGTAGAGGTGACTTGCGCACTCCAGTTTGCTTCGTCTAATTCTACAGTCTGATAACACGGGTTAGTGTCGTAATATTCCACCAATCGTGGAGAAGAATACGCGTCCAGTGTTTCGAAAATTCTTCGGTCAACGACTTTGATGTCCCCTTCCTGAAGAACCACTGGAACGGGCACCACCATTGCGAAATCGCGCACGTCGCCCTTGAAGTCATTCGACATGGTAATGGAAGTTCGTGTACCGTCTCGAACCAAAATAATTTCGCTCTTGTTGTTGAACAAGGTAGCGTCTGCTTTCGCAACATAAAATCCGCAGAACGAATAAGCGTTCACGCTTGCAAGGAGCACCAACAGTGCTGCCGCTTTAATAAGCAATCTTTGTGTCATGGTTGAATTGTTTTTGTGTTGAATTAATCCAGTTGAATGTTTTACTCGGAAAAAATTTGTTCAAAATCGGAGTGAGCGGAGTGAAGCAAACCAATGCCCATAGAGGCGCTCCGGTGACGAAGTAATAATTCGTGAGGTAGAATGATGTGAAGGCCACTGCCATCGTCCAGATGATTCGAACCAAACGATTCGTTGGAATAGTCATGGGGTCTGTAATCATAAAAAGTGCGAATAACCAGATGCTACCCGAGGATAATTTGTGAAGGAGCACTTCCCAATTCCAACCGAGATAAACAATGGTTCGATAGTATTCCAATGCGAATAATGTTGCAATGAAAATGAGTCCAGTATCCATGCGCTTGACTCTCGAAAGCACTGCCAAACCTGCGGTTCCGATAACAAATACGATCACCGTACTGTTTCCCCATTGGGCAGGGGAAATCCAGGCGTTATTGGTGAAAAGTATCACAGCGATAATTCCAACATTAGCCGGATTGAAAAGATGCTGGCCTCGAATTTTGAAGATGAATTTTTGTCCAATTGCAATGGCTGCTGCTAATGCATAAAGCATCGGTTCATTACTCTTGAACAAGAGCGTTAATCCGAATGCTGTAATCAATGCACTTTTGATGGAATGAAGAGGAAGCTTCAGTAAATAAATTCCAATCAGTTGAATGGAAAGCGCTGTGCCGAAGGTGAGCAAAATAGCGGTGAATGAATAATCCCAACGAAGGAATATAACGCCTATGCAAACAAAAATAGTTTGAGAAACAATTTGAAAATGCCTGGCGTCGCTTTTAAAGAATCTGAGAAATGATAACAGCATAACTTGAATTTTTTATGCTGTACAGGGAAGCTCCCTAATGGTTCATCAATCGAGATAATCTTTTACAATTTCATCGAGCTTGGCTTTCATTTCACCTGCGCTTATTGGGGTGTAGGAGCTTGGTATTTGAAAATCATCTGGAGCTGTTTTCTGGAAAATCACCTCTCTAGCGCGCACTTGCATGCGTCTTCCGTATTGCTCAATGTCGTAACCCAACAATGTTCCTTCTACACCGGCGTAGCTATTCCACCAGTTGTTTCCATCTAAATCTAGTTTCGTGGTGCTGTATAAATCTACTGAAGGAAGCGAATCGCTCTTGAAATAAGCAATGGTCTTCTTGCACTCGTATCCCGCAATGAACATCGTTTCCTCTGTAGCTTCTAAACGAACGGAAGGAAATTGTTTGATCCATTCGTTGTATTCTCCCTCGTTCAAACGCATCACATAATCACTTCCAAAGCAAGCCAACAAATGATTGAACTCTTTTTTTTTGTGGTCAATAATAAACTCGGATTTCACAATGCCGTAGGCCGATTCAATCCGGGTGTGCTGATGCTCACCGTCGAAGATACACGTCATCTCACTTGGGAAAAGTGCAAGTTTAATATCGATCGATTCATATGGAAAAGTGACGTCGTAAATGATCTTCCCCTCTTGGTGTCCAAAGTATGGAATGTTGTTGCACGACTGAAAGACAAAGGCAGAAAACAATACAACAAGAAATGCTGAATGGTTGATATAATTTACAGTTGTCAATCGTGTCAAAATTTTCATGCTAGCAATATTACCACATTTTGAAATTAAAATTGGTGATTTTGGTTGAAGCATTGTAAATTCGGGCTCTCAATTCCCTAACCGAGTGACCAACAAAATTAACATTGCCATTGATGGCTATTCATCCTGTGGTAAAAGCACATTAGCTAAAGCCATTGCAAAAAACTTGAATTACATCTACATCGATTCAGGGGCAATGTACAGAACAGTTACGTTTTATGCATTGGAGCACGGTTACGTTCAGAACACGGGTTTTATTGATGAACACATGTTGGTGGAGTCGCTTCATTTAATTTTAATTCAGTTCAAATACAATTCAGACACCCAAGAGATAGAAACGTTTTTAAACGGGAATTGCGTCGATAAAGAAATTCGAAGTATGCAGGTAAGCGCGCATGTCTCCGCCATTAGCGCAATTAAAGCCGTTCGTGAAAAGCTCGTTCGCATTCAGCAAAGAATGGGTGAGAATGGTGGTGTAGTTATGGATGGAAGAGATATTGGAACAGTAGTTCTTCCAACCGCTGAATTGAAAGTCTTTATGACTGCCGATGTTGAAGTGAGAGCGCAACGCCGTTTTCTTCAACTGAAAAACAATGGAGTAGATATCTCGCTTGATGATGTTCGCGAAAACATAACCCAACGCGATTTCCAAGACACAACTAGGGCTGCAGACCCTTTGGCCAAGGCTTGGGATGCTGTCGTTCTGGATAATTCCAATCTTACCGAGGAAGAACAATTTTCGTTTCTTATGGTGCAAGCAAGAAAGGCCATTGAAATAAAAACGTTGGTCTAGTTCATTCACATTTCAATGTTGTAAAATACGTTTAGACTTTTTCAGTTCTCTCCCATGTGCGAATAACTTTAACACATGAAGAAATTTTTGAAATGGCCTGTCCTCACGTTAGTTATTTTACTTTTTGCTTTCCGCCCAATCCTAAAATCTTGCGAAGCATCTTGTGAAACATCTTTCTCCGAATCTCGCGCAGCGTCTTTCGCAGAATCTTGCAAAGCATCTTTCGTAGAATCTCGCGAAGCGTCTTTCGCAGAATCTTGTGCAACATCTTTCACAGAATCCTGGTCCGACAGCCTGATCAAGACCCTTACTCTCGATCAAAAAATTGGACAACTCTTTATGGTTGCAGCATGGAGCGACGAAAAAAAAGAGTCTTACAATCCTACGCAGATCGAAGCGCTTATCAAGAACAACGGCATTGGCGGAATTATTTTCTTTCAAGGTGGACCCGTGCGTCAAGCGAAGCTGACGAATAGATTTCAAGCTAAATCAAAAATCCCCTTGCTCATTGGAATAGACGCAGAATGGGGGCTAGGAATGCGATTGGACAGTACCATTTCCTTTCCACGTGCGATGACTCTGGGGGCTTCAATGGATGAAAAACTTATTTATGAATTCGGAAAGGAAGTCGCGCGTCAATGCAAGCGCATTGGCGTTCACATGAACTTCGCTCCAGTTGTCGATGTGAATTCAAACCCGAAGAACCCCGTTATTTCAAATCGTTCCTTTGGTGAAAATCCGAATTGTGTTACGGAGTGCGGATTGGCTTATATGAAGGGAATGCAAGACAATGGAGTGCTTGCGAATGCGAAACATTTTCCGGGACACGGAGATACCGATGTTGATTCTCACAAGGATCTTCCTGTTGTAAACAAGACATACGCGCAGCTATCTTCCAATGAATTCAAGCCTTACAGAGCTTTGTTTGAAAATGGATTAGCGAGTGTTATGGTTGCGCACTTGTCTCTTCCTGAATTTGAAAAGGAAGCACATGTGCCAAGTACACTTTCAAAAAACATAATAACCGGATTGCTTCGTGACAGTTTGAAGTTCGAAGGATTGGTTCTCACCGATGCCATGAACATGGAAGGCGTTGCGAAATACTTCCCAGCGGGAGAGGCCGATGTGCGGGCACTTATCGCAGGAAACGATGTTGTGTTGTTCCCGTTGAATGTTCCTCTTGCAATTCAAAAAGTAAAAGAAGCCATTCAGCAAGGAAGAATAACTGAAGAGGAAATTACAGCGAAAGCGCTTAAAGTCTTGAAGGCAAAAGAACGCGTTGGAGCGCATAAGTTCAAGACTATTCCAATTAAAGGAATTTCGAAAGATTTGAATTTGCCATACGCCACAGCATTGCGTCGACGCTGCATTGAAAGTTCGATCACGGTTATTTCAGAAGATAAAATTCCATACGAAGATTCAGATAAATGGCAGAAGCCCTTGGGAATTGTGGTTATAGGTGACGGTGTGAATTGTTCGTTTGCAAAGAGCATGGATCAATACAAAGCGGTTGAAATTCATTCGTTGGGAAAGGAATGCACAGATGCCGATATTCAAAGTGTAATTTCAATATTGAAAACGAATTGTTCCGATGTGCTCGTCGCGTTTTTAGGCACAACGAACAAGGCCAATACGAGCTTCGGGATTACAACTAACGGAACTCATGCCGCTCATAAAATTGCAGAGCATTTCGCAACAACCGTTGTTATGTTCGCATGTCCTTATGCCCTTGAAAAATCAGATTGGAAAGGGATTAATGATTTCGTTATCGCTTATCAGCCCGATGATTTGACGCAGCAAGTAACCGCAGATGCCATTTGTGGTATCATTCCCTTTCAAGGGAAATTACCGGTTTCAGTTGGAACCAGATTCAGAGAAGGACAAGGGAAAACGTTTCAGTCAGTTGGAAGAATGCGATACCTAAAGCCTTCACAAACGGGTTGGTTCAATTTCGTTTCGAATAGTTCGCAAACAAATGGCAATAACAGTGTTTATGTTGAAGACATGATGGCGAATGCACCCACTGAAGTGGAGGGCACTGAACTGAACCTGTTTTCCAAAGTAGATGATATCGTGAAGGAAGGAATGGATCAGGGTGCATACCCGGGTTGCCGTGTTTTAATCGCGAAAGATGGCGTTATTCTTTACAACAAGAGTTTTGGATACCTAGACAAGGCAAAGACGCAGAAAGTGTCTGAGAACTCAATTTACGACCTTGCTTCGGTGACGAAAATGCTTTCAACAACAATGGCATTGATGAAATTGGTAGATGAAGGGAAAATAGATGTGGAAAAAACCATTGGTGAATACATCGATTTTCCCGAAGGACACCCACATGCGAAAATGCAATTGAAGCGAATGCTGTCTCACACTGCCGGACTTCCAGCCTGGAAAGATTTCACCAATCTAACAGTGAATGGTGGAGAGTGGGATGGGAATTGTTTGTCGAAGGAGCACACCGACAAATGCAGCAATCCGGTTTGTGCAGATATGTGGACCACTAAGGAAATGTCTGATTCTATTTATAAGGAAATTTTAGAAGTGAAATTGACTCCCGATCAAGGCTACCTGTACAGTGATTTAGGATATTACTACTACAAGAAAATGATCGAGAAAATCACAGGAGTACCACTTGATTTTTATGTTTCTGAAACATTCTACAAGCCAATGGGACTTCGTTCTATGGGGTACAATCCAACAAAGAATTGGCCAGTGAAAATGATTGCGGAAACTGAGACGGATTCGAAATGGAGGCGTCAGGCAGTTCGCGGATATGTGCACGACCAAGGCGCTGCTTTAATGGGTGGAGTTGGCGGACACGCAGGTCTGTTCGGTAATGCGAACGATTGCGCAGCATTGATGCAATTGTGTTTGAACGATGGTCGATATGGAGCCAACGAATTCTTTCACCACGAAACAATGGATTTGTTTACCGCACGTCATTTCAAAGACAACAGAAGAGGCCTCGGTTTCGATAAACCAGGATTTACAAATTGGAGTGGTGCAACAGGACCATCGGCTAGCGATGAAAGTTTTGGACATTCAGGTTTTACAGGAACCCTATGTTGGGCAGATCCAGCGAACGGAACGGTATTCATTTTTCTAAGCAATCGGAACTGCCCAAGTTCTGAAAATTGGAAGATTAACGACTTACGCATTCGTCCTAAAATTCAGGAGGAAATTTACAAACTGTTTCCTATTAAACCGTAGTACTTTTGTTACGGAGTTAGACTCCGCTGTACTATGGAAAAAAAATTGAAAATAGGTATTGTGTGCTACCCCACTTTCGGCGGTAGCGGTGTGGTGGCAACCGAGTTGGGGAAAGCACTTGCCGATAAGGGACATGAAATTCATTTCATTACTTATTCGCAACCGGTTCGCTTAGGTTCGCTAAGAAAAAATGTTCGGTATCACGAAGTAAACGTAAGCGATTATCCGTTGTTTTTATATCCGCCTTACGAGCTTGTTTTAGCGAGTAAAATGGTAGATGTTGCGAAACACGAAGGGCTCGATTTACTTCATGTTCACTACGCAATTCCGCATGCAAGTGCCGCCTATATGGCGAAACAAATATTGAAAAGAGAGGGAATAAATCTACCGGTAATAACCACCCTTCACGGAACAGACATCACTCTTTTAGGAAGAGATGCTTCGTTCGAGCCGGTAATCTCTTTTGCAATCAATGAAAGCGATGCCGTTACTGCCGTTTCTCAAAGTTTAAGAACAGATACCTACAAACTTTTTGGAATCAATATCGACATTGAAGTCATTCCGAATTTCTTGAATCCAACCCCCATTAACGAGGACGTTGTTAAGGAGATTCGAGAAGAGTATGCTCCAGATGGAACGCCTATGCTCATTCATATTTCGAATTTCCGTCCGGTGAAACGCGTAATGGATGTCATGGAAATATATAAGCGCGTGAATGAATTGAAGCCTTCCAGTTTAATCATGGTGGGAGATGGTCCTGATCGTTCAAAAGCCGAACAATTTGCGCGCGACAATCATTTAAACGATGTTGTTTTTGTTGGAAATGTCAAGAACCCCATGGAACTTCTTTCAGCGGCAGATGTCATGCTCCTTCCTTCCGAATCAGAAAGTTTTGGATTAGCTGCACTTGAAGCTATGGCAAGCGGAGTTCCAGTTGTATCGAGTAATGCAGGAGGACTTCCTGAATTGAATAGGCATGGAGTTTCTGGACTCATGAGCAATGTGGGTGATGTTGAGGAAATGGCCAAGCAGGTATTGTATCTCATTGAAAAGGAAGAACGATTATTGAAATTCAAAGATCAGGCAAGAGAAAGAGCGAACGCATTTTCGCTAGAAGCTGTTCTTCCGTTGTATGAAAAGTTATATGACAAAGTGTTGAATTCATGAACAAGACAGCCCCGCAATTTATAGGAAAGCGCATTCAAGTCTTGCGCGAAAAAGAACAATTGACAATCACGATTTCACAGAGTGTTGAGCGCTGGCAAGAAGCACTGCTTTATGCATGGCTTATGGCCTGGACGTTCTGCGGTGGTGTTTTTATTTATTCCTTGTTTACTTCTCCAAATGGTGGAGAGCAAATCTTCTTTTTAATCTCTACTGCTTTGTGGTCTTTCTTTTTTTATCGCACGTTGAAAGTGCTTATGTGGAGAAAAACAGGCAAGGAAATTTTAGTGTTTAAAAAAGGAGAGTTGACATTACAAAATGCGTTCGGAACGCGCGGTAAAAAAGAGAAATTCGATCTAGAAAAAATCTCACAATTAGGATTGGTGAAGCAGGATGAAAATTCGTTTTTTTATTTCCTCGATGATAGCTTTTGGATTATGGGTGGAGAGCGACTCGGATTTGTTTACAATCGATCTAAAATCCGATTCGGAAAACAACTAAATCCTCACGACGCCCAAATCTTGCTTCGTAGTGTGGATAGCGCTGTTAAGGGGTATTCGGCTTGAAGATCAACGACCCAGAATTGATGCAGTAACGCAATCCGGTAGGAGGTGGACCATCTGGAAAAACATGTCCCAAATGTCCGCCACATTTACTGCACATCACCTCAGTTCTCACCATGCCGTAAGAGATGTCTTTTTCTTCCGAAATAACGAGCTCATTTATGGCCTTGAAGTAACTCGGCCATCCACACCCACTGTCAAATTTTGAGTCCGATTGAAACAGCTCTTGTCCGCAAGCTGCGCAGCTGTAGGTTCCAATATCATGATGGTCCCAAAACTCGCCCGTAAATGCGCGCTCAGTTCCTTTTTCTCTTAGGATTCGAAACTGTTCTGGCGATAATTCGCGTTTCCATTCTTCTTCTGTTTTTATCACTTGAGGAATCATATTATTCGATGTACTTTGATTTTGTTTTTGTTGTGAACAGCTTGCTAAACTCAGCACAGCTGCAATACTTAACGAAACTAATTTTCTCATGCTTGAACAACTCATATAATTTGAAATTATTTTGTAATTCTTTACGAATTCAATGCGTCGGCTGTATGCGATTTTGTTTTTAAAAATGCGTCGAAAGGCCCGCAATACAAGATGTTCCCACCTTTCTCGCCACCTTCAGGGCCAATGTCAACAATCCAATCGGCGCAGCGCATAACATCGGTGTGATGCTCAATGGCAATAACGGTATGTCCTTGCGCGAGCAGCGCTTGAAACGTTATCATCAATTTCTGCACATCGTGAAAATGCAATCCCGTTGTCGGTTCATCGAAGATGAAAAGTGTATGCGGTTGATTCGGTCCTTTGATGAGGAATGACGCAAGTTTTATACGCTGAGCTTCACCACCAGAAAGAGTGCTGTTGCTTTGTCCAAGCTTCACATAGTCAAGACCTACAGCTTTAAGCGGAGTTAGTTTTTGTACAATGTGCTTCGCTGAAGTTGATGAGTCTTCACCAAAGAATTCAATGGCCTCGTCAACTGTTAAATTCAACACATCGGCTATGTTTTTCCCGCGGTAATGAACATCTAAAACTTCTTCTTTAAATCGCTTTCCTTTGCACGTTTCGCAGACCAATTCAACGTCTGCCATAAACTGCATCTCTATCGTCTGAATACCCTCTCCTTCGCAGGTATCGCATCTTCCTCCAGTTACGTTGAACGAGAAAAATGCAGGCTTCATGTTGCGCTGTTTTGCCAACGGTTGTGAAGTGAACAACGCTCGAATGTCGTCGTAGATTTTTAAGTAGGTCGCAGGGTTCGAACGACTACTTTTTCCTATCGGATTTTGATCTACAAATTCCAGTGCTTTTATGGAAGAAATGCTTCCCGAAAGTTCGCTGTAATTCGAACTGTTTTCTGAAATTCCATTCAATGCATTTTGAAGGGCAGGGTAGAGCACGCTTTTGATTAACGTGCTTTTTCCAGATCCACTTACTCCAGTAATCACGATGAATGCATGAAGAGGAATGTCAATACTCGCATTCGATAAATTGTGAAGATTCACTTCTTTCAACGACACAATATCGGTGAGTTTCTTCTTCGATTTTTCAATTTGAATTTTCTTGTCACCACGCAAATATTCTCCTGTTAAAGTCTTGCCTTTTTTCTCGAGATCTTTCGCATTTCCTTCGAACACAATTTCACCGCCTTTCGCACCAGCTTCTGGACCGATATCAATGATGTAATCGGCGTTGCGAATAATTTCTTCTTCGTGTTCAACCACAATTACGGTGTTGCCTTGGTCGCGAAGATTTTTCAAAACTTCGAGCAAGCGTTTGCTATCGCGCGGATGCAATCCAATGCTAGGTTCATCTAGAATGTACATAGATCCAACCAACGCGCTTCCCAAGCTGGTCGCGAGGTGTATGCGTTGGGCTTCACCACCACTGAGTGTGTTGGAAAGACGATTCAAGGTTAAATATTCCAACCCCACTTCGCACAAAAAAAGAAGTCTGTTCTTTATCTCTAGAAGAATTCTTTTCGCAATAGATTCTTCGTTCTTCGTTAAAGAAAGTGTCTCGAAAAAGTTCAACGATTTGTGCAAAGGAAGAAGCATTAATTCAGACACCGATGTGTTTGCAATCTTTACATAATTCGCTTCTTTTTTCAACCGCGTTCCTTGACATTCAGGACAAGCAGTTCTTCCGCGATAGCGAGAAAGTAAAACACGGTTCTGAATCTTATAAGTCTCCGCTTCTAGGTATTTAAAGAAGGTATTTATTCCATGAAAATGGGTACACCCTTCCCAAATGGTTTTCTTCTGAAGCGCAGTTAAATCGCGGTAAGGCGTGTGAATGGGAATGTCGGCTTTCTTCGCATTACGAATTAAATCGTCTTTCCATCCGCTAAGTTTCTCACCTTTCCAACAAGCAATACAATCTTGATAGATTGAAAGGTTTTCATTCGGAATAACCAACTTCGAATCAATACCAATGATACTTCCAAATCCTTCGCATGATTTGCAGGCACCAATAGGGTTATTAAATGAAAATAAATTCAATGAGGGTTCTTCGAAAACAACACCGTCTTCTTCCAACTGATTCGCGTAAACATCGAATTTCTTTTTGTCTGGAAAGAAAAGCGCGCAGTGCCCGCGTCCCAAGGAAAACGCCAGATCTACGCTGTCTCCCAAACGTGAAGCTTCTAACTCATCGTCTTTCGACATGCGGTCAATGAGCAAATAGTATGTGTGTTTGGAAGAGTATTCCGCATCTTGTATTTCAACGAACTCGTTGTTGCAAAGCAATCGACTAAAACCTTGCGCAAGCAAGGTCTCTTTTCCAATTTGAAAAGAAGTTTCAGATTCTATTTTAAGCGGACAGACAATAGCAAAGCGTGTTTCATTTTTCAATTTGAAAATCGCATTCACTACATCTGATGTGTTGTTTTTGGTTATTGCCTTTCCTGTGGTAGGAGAGAAGGTTACGCCAATGCGTGCATAGAGCAGTTTAATGTAATCATATATTTCTGTTGAAGTGCCAACGGTAGATCTTGAACTTCTTCCCGTTACTTTTTGTTCAATAGCAACAGCCGGACTAATCCCTACAATAGAGTCTACATCTGGTTTATCGAAACGGCCCAAGAACTGACGCGCATACGAAGATAGACTTTCAACATAACGTCTTTGTCCCTCTGCAAAAAGCGTGTTAAAAGCCAAACTACTTTTCCCAGAGCCACTCAATCCTGTAAGGACAACGAGTTTGTTTCTAGGGATAGAAACAGAAACGTTTTTTAGATTGTGCACGCGTGCACCTTTAATAATGATGTGGGTCTTATAACTCTCGTTCTTCACGTCTTTCAAATTGAAATAACAAAGGTATTACCTCTTCAAGCAGATTATTGTTCATTGGTAGGAAAGAAAAAAAAGTAAAAAAAAATTTGTGTTTAGTGAAAAGAAGAACTATATTCGTTTTGAAGATGTCGGAATAAAGACATCGAAACAAAAAAATCACATTAAGCGCCTATAGAATATAACACTACTTTTTTTCAGTTCTAAATTAGTTGAACCATTTAAAAAAGGAGGCCGTTATGCGTTTATCACTCGAATCAGATCATCAATTGGTTTCCTTGTATATGCAAGGAAACGAACCCGCGTTTCGTGAGTTAATGTCACGCTACAAGTCCAAGGTGTTTGGTAAAATCTACATGTTCGTTCGCGACCGCGAATTAGCAAACGATTTATTCCAAGATACATTCTTGAAGGCTGTGCAAGCATTGAAAGACGGACAGTATAACGAAGAAGGTAAATTCTCTGCTTGGATCATGCGTATTGCACACAACTTGTGCATAGACCATTTCCGTAACAACAAGAAAATGCCCATTCAACGTGCTACCGATAAGTATGATCCACTAGATTTCGTGAAAGAAACTTCGAATAATGTGCTGACGCAGGTTATTCAAAAGGAAGTAACCAAAGAGGTGCGCCAGTTAATTGGTATGCTTCCTTCCGAGCAACGCGAAATCGTAATGATGCGCATTGTTTATGACATGAGCTTCAAGGAAATTGCAGATCACTTGAACATTAGCATCAATACAGCTTTGGGAAGAATGCGCTACGCGTTAATAAACCTTCGCAAGCACATTGAAAAGCATAACATTAAGCTGGTAATCTAAAAAAGATTAGTCGGAGGGCAATATCGAAAGAAAAGGTTGCGTTAAGCCTAAAACTTAAACGCGCCTATGCAAAATTTTACCCTTCAAGATTTAGTGGCTTTTATGGAGTCGGAAGAAGTAATTCTTTCAGCTTATGAGCAGCTGCAACCGGTTACCAAAAATTATATTTGGAACTAATGAAAAGCCACTCGAAAGAGTGGCTTTTTTCTTGTTTACTTTTGCCCCATGAAAGCGCAACGCCTCTTATTCATTCTCTTCATTAGCGCTGCTTTTCTGAACGCCTGTTCAACAGGAAACTCTTCGGGCGATGTGACCGTCCTTTTTCAACCCAAATACGCCAAAGGTTTTCGTGTTGTTAAAGTTGGAAGTGATACCCTAATTCAGTTCTTGTCTCATTCTGATTCTCCTACTGTTTCTCATTCTGTTTCCGATTCTCCTACCGTTTCTCATTCCGTTTCTCTTTCTCAAATTCATCCCGAAAGAATTGCCCTGCTCAGCACCACCCATTCCTATTTCATAAATGCCTTAGATGGAATGAAGAACGTATGCGGAGTAACCTACGCAGACCGCATTCAGCTTGGGAAATTACAAGAGCAAATTTCAAACGGGAAAACGCGGAATCTAACTAAAAACGGCGATGTGAATCTGGAAGACCTACTCATGTTGAATCCAACCGTGCTCTTCAGCGTTCCCTTCGAACCCACCGATTACCGATCGAAATTACCCGGTTGCTCCGTTATTCCAACTTCTGAATACCTGGAAGAGCATCCGCTGGGAAAGGCGGAGTGGCTGTATGTTTTTGGGTACGTTTTGCGGAAGGATGTATTAGCGAGGGAGTTGTTTTTGGAAATTGAAAGGGAATACCTTGATTCTTCGAAAGATGTTTCACAAGATTCTGCGAAAGATTCTACGAAAGATGTTTCACAAGATTCTACGAAAGATGTTTCACAAGATTCTACGAAAGATGTTTCACAAGATTCTAAGAAAGATGTTTCACAAGATTCTACGAAAGATGCTTCGCAAGGAAGGAGGAGGAAAGTTTTTTTTGCGACGAATAACGGCAGCGACTGGACCGTGGCGAATAACCAATCGTATTGGGCTATTTTGCTGAGAGATGCAGGTGCGGAATATTTGGGTGCTACAGAGGGAAAAGGGAATTTGAACTTCGATAAAGAACGCATGTTGTTCGCGTTGAATGAATCCGATGCGTATTGCGAGTTGGTGTATTTTCCGAATACATCCAACGTTTCACTTTCAAAACTTCACCCCGAATTCATGCAAACCGCTCCCTTTCAACATAAAAATATATTCATTTGCAATGCCGCGAACAACGGTTTCTTCGACAAAGCATTACTAGAACCTCATATCTTACTTCAAGAGTTGAAGCAGGTCTTGGCCGATTCAACATTTTCAGGATACTATTTTCAACACACACAATAGAACACGCAATACTTAACTTTGTCGCATGGACTCGAAAGAATTGGAATTCAACAAGAACGAAGATAAAATGCTTCAGCGCATAGCAGAACTTCAACGCAGATTGAAAAAAATCTATGAAGGTGGAGGAAAGAAACGCATCGAGAAAGAACACGAGAAGGGAAAGATGACCGCGCGCGAGCGTGTTGATTATCTGTTAGACAAAGACACGGAGCACATTGAAATCGGGGCCTTCGCTGGAGAGGGCATGTACGAAGAGCACGGCGGTTGTCCGGCCGGTGGAGTAGTTGTAGTTATGGGTTATGTTTCGAAGAAGCTGTGTCTAGTTGTCGCGAACGACGCCACCGTCAAGGCAGGCGCGTGGTTCCCAATAACAGGAAAAAAGAACCTTCGTGCGCAAGAGATTGCCATGGAGAATCACATTCCCATTATTTATTTGGTGGATAGCGCTGGGGTGTACTTGCCAATGCAAGACGAAATCTTCCCAGATAAAGAACACTTCGGAAGAATATTTAGAAACAATGCGCGCATGAGCAGTATGGGCATTCCGCAATACGCTGCTGTTATGGGAAGCTGCGTTGCTGGAGGTGCGTACTTGCCCATCATGAGCGATGAAGCCTTAATCGTAGACAAGACAGGAAGCATCTTCCTTGCAGGTTCATACTTGGTGAAAGCCGCCATTGGCGAGGAAGTCGACAACGAAACACTCGGCGGTGCTTCAACGCACTGCGAGATTAGTGGCGTTACAGACTATAAAGCGGCGAACGACAAAGACGCCTTGGATACCTTGAAAAAACTGTTAAGTTCTCAAGGTAAAATTTCCAAAGACGCCGGCTTCGATCGCATTGTGCCTTCATTGCCGAAGCGCAAGATGGAAGATGTTTTGGGAATTCTTCCGACCGACAGAACCACTTCGTACGAAGTGCGTGAAATGATTGAATGTTTGGTAGACAACAGCGAATACACCGAATACAAGGCCGAATACGGAAAGAGCATAGTGTGCTTATACGCTCGTATTAACGGATGGTCAGTTGGTATTGTCGCCAATCAGCGCGAGATTATTAAAAGTAAAAAGAACGGTATTCAGTTCGGTGGGGTCATTTACAGCGACAGTGCCGACAAAGCAGCTCGCTTCATCATGAACTGCAATCAGAAAAATATTCCGTTGGTCTTCTTGCAAGACGTAACCGGATTTATGGTTGGAAGTAAAAGTGAACACGGCGGGATTATTAAAGACGGCGCGAAGATGGTGAATGCCCAGGCCAACAGTGTTGTGCCGAAGTTCACCATTATTATGGGCAACAGCTACGGTGCCGGTAACTACGCCATGTGCGGAAAGGCTTATGATCCGCGTTTAATCGTGGGTTGGCCAACGGCTCAAGTTGCGGTGATGGGTGGTGCGCAAGCCGCGAAGGTGTTACTTCAAATTGAAGTGGCTTCGTTGAAAGGAAAAGGAGAGACAATTACACCTGAGCGTGAAGCTGAAATGTTCAACCGCATAAAATCGAAATACGACGAGCAAACCTCTCCGTATTACGCTGCCTCTCGCTTGTGGTTAGATGCAGTAATTGATCCGATAGATACGCGCAAGTGGATTAGCCTAGGCTTAGAAGCCGCATCGAATGCGCCTGCTGAACGTGCCTACTCGGTTGGAGTTCTTCAAACATGAAAAGAAAATTAGATTATTTTTTTTCGGGTGAAGGGAAGTGGCTTCGACGCGTCTTGCTTGCAGCCGCTGTTGTGCGCTTAATTGCCGCTGCTTTTTCGGAAGGGTATATCATGTCTGACGATCATTTCTTGGCCGTTGAACCTGTCTCTTCGTGGGTGCACGGAGAGAATTACCACAACTGGTTTCCGAATGAATACAACCACATCGATCATGCCCAGCCCTTCAGCTACGCTTATTATTTTTTGAATTTTTTAATCTTAAAGTGTTGTGCCCTAATCGGAATTATCAATCCGTTCATTCAAGCATTCGTGCTTCGCTTGGTGCATGCCGCCTTGAGTTTGTGGGGTGTTTACTTATTTGTGAAACTCGCTGAACGATTGATTGCTTGGGTTCAATGGCGCATGTATGCCATTTGGTTTTGGGTATTCGGAGGAGTAGTCACAGTTTTCAGCGTTCATCAATTGGTCGAAACCGCTTGCATCCCTTTTGTGTTGTTGGCCTATTTGTATGTGTTGAAGTATTTCGATCATGAGCGAATGAGCATACTCATTATTGCTGCCCTCGCATTTTCTTTTTCGGTTGGAATGCGCTACCAATTGGTGTTCTTCCCTCTTACGCTGGGAATGTATTTATTATGGAAACGCAAGTGGAGTGGGGCAGTGCTCTTCGGTATTTTCTTCACACTCGGCTTCGCCCTAACCCAAATTGATAACTTGTTGTTCTGGCACAAACCCATTTATCAGCATTTACTCGACTATCAATCCTACAACTCCGCACACTTCGCCGACTATCCGAGTAATGTTTTTTCTTACTTCGCTCTCATTTCATATTATATTTTTCCGGTTGTAACTGTTGTTTTTATTTTAAGTCTTTGGAGAGGAAAAGGTGCGTTGCAAGGTGTTTCACAAGGTTCTTCGAAAGGTGCGTTGCAAGGTCCTGCGGAAGGTGCTTCGCAAATCATTGCGATTATTATAGGAATATCGGTATTCATAGTGTTTCACTTACTTTTTCCAAATAGGCAGGAGAGATTCTTGTTGCCAGCAGTGCCTTTTGTTTTGCTTTTAATGATCAGAACTATTTCTAAAAGATACCCTTGCGAAGCACCTTCCACAGGACCTTGGATAAACAGAGCAATGCGTTGGTCAATTTACTTATCCATTGTTTATACATTGGGTTATTCCTTCTTCATCCCCAAATCGAAATACCTCGAAGCCTCTTTTGCGCTTTACGAGCGAGGCGATTTTCAAAATATAGTGATAGACAATTGGAAAGGTGAAGAGTCGGTTTGGCTTCCCATGCATTATCTTGGGAAGTTCGTGCATCCGTTTTCTATGACAAATAAGAAATCATTGGATCAGCTGAAGCAGCAAATTACTCACCAGCCCCTGTACGATTCAAAGCGACTTCCTGCGCCTGCGCCCAATTATCTGATACTATGGGGAAAAGAGGAATCCTATTCAAGAGCCAAGTTGTATGAAGAAGCCGGATTCAGAATTGAGCGTCTTTCGCCTGCAAACTCAGAATCTGAGCAAGGGTTTGTCGTCTATTCTCTGCAACTTTTTTACTGACATTTAACATTGTTTTAAGTTTTTCAAATTTTAAAAACTTGAAAAACAGTGAATTGGCGAATCATCCAAAGAAATTAAAAAAAAATTAATTAACATAGGCATCTTAATAAGATAATTTCGTCTTATTATTGTAACGCTGTTTTTCAGCCAAAACCTAATCAATTAACTAATTAAATCTAACTTATGAATCGTATTTTACGTTCTCAGTTGCCGCCAAATCCTAGTGATGAAGCGGTGTTCGACACTACCGCGGGCTCGTCTCAAGGACGAACGCGGGGAAAAATGAGCATGCTTCTAGGTGCTTTGTTTTTGACTATTCTTTCTGTTTTTTCTGAAGATGTCTCTTCGCAAGCCATTAGTAGTTACGTGTTTTCGTCTTCAGTTGGTACTTACACGGCTGTTACTGGAACCACAATTAGCACTACCGCTTGGGATGATGAAAGCACGGCTGTGACATTGCCAATTGGATTCTCGTTCAATTTCGGTGGAACAAGTTTTACAACCTTTGGAGTAAGTAACAATGGTTGGATTCAACTTGGGGCAAATCCAACGTCAAGTTACACTCCGATATCGACCTGGACAACAAGCGATATCATTGCACCCTTTGCAAGAGACTTGCAGGGACAAGCGGGGTCGAGTATTCAATATACTACAACTGGTTCAGCCCCAAACAGAATTCTTACTGTTCAGTGGACGAACTACAGGAGATACAGTGGAGTATCTCAAAATTACAACTTTCAAATACAATTATATGAAACTAGTAATGTCGTGGCATTTAAATACGGAACTATTACTCCCAACTCAACTTCAACAACAGCTACTACTAGTCAGGTTGGAATTAGAAACTCCGGAGGATTTTCCAACAGGGTAAGTGGATCTAATTGGTCGGCCTCAACAGCTGGTACCACATCTTCTTCAACTTGTTATGCTAACAATACAGTTAAACCAGCATCTGGTTTGACTTATACGTGGACACCACCTCCCCCATGCAGTGGTACTCCACCTGCACCTGTTGCTTCATCAACAATTGTAGCTCCGGTTTGCGGCCAAGCAGTTACTTTGACTGCAACGGGTATGTCTACCGGCGCTGGTATTTCAAACCAATGGCAAGTGTCAAACACTGCAGGCGGTCCATACACCAACGTAACAGGCGGCACCGGCGCAACTACTGGTACCCACACAACAGCACCATTGCTTGAAGGTTCTTACTATTACGTATTTGCTTCAACATGTGCGAACAGTTCAACAACTTCATTGTCGAACGAGATACCGATACAAATTTTACCAACTCCGGCTCCGCCTGTTTTCACTGCGACAACAGGTCAATCTACCTCTGGCTTCACTGCCAACTGGGGAGCAGCTGCGGGTGCAACAAGTTATATTCTTGATGTATCTACCTCAAACACATTTGCTTCATTCGTATCTGGGTTCAACGGTTTGAATGTAGGTAACGTAACTACTTATGTTGTTTCGGGACTAACAGCAAGTACCAATTATTACTTCAGAGTGCGATCTACAAACGGTACTTGTAACAGCTCGAATGCTGCTACACAGAACGTTTTAACAGGCTATTGTGCTCCAGTGACTACATATGGTTGTACAGACGGAGACGTTATTGCGCGTGTAATCTTAAACACACTTGATAACAACTCGGGGACGGGTTGTCCAAGTGGTACTTTAGGTTATTCTAATTACACCGGCAACGGTGCTCTAACTACTACTTTGTTGCCATCCTCTTCTTACAATTGTACCGTTTACGCGGGTCAGTATAGTGAAGGATATGCAGCTTGGATTGACTACAACGATAATTTGGTCTTTGAACTTTCTGAGCGTATTGGTTTTTCTGTTGGACAAGTAGTGGGAAGTGGTCAAGTTGGCGTTTTAGGTTCATCAGCAACTTTCCCAATCACCATTTCTTGTACACCTCCATCAGGCGTTCACCGTTTGCGTGTTCGTTGTATGTATGCTACAAATGGTTCTGCGGTTGATCCATGTTTGAATAACTTCTACGGTGAAATTGAAGATTATTTGATTACCATTCAAGCTCCACCTGCTTGTGCATCGCCGGGTGCGTTAACATCTACTGGAGTTTCTTCAACTTCGGCATCTTTCACTTGGACGCTAGGATGTTCAACTGCTACCAATTACGATTTTGAGTATGGTCCAGCAGGTTTCACTCCAGGCACAGGTACAACATTAACCAACCAGGCAGCTACTATTAATGCTGTATCTGGAAGTTACACGTTGACAGGTTTAACTGCAAGTACAAGTTACGATGTATACTTCCGCGCAAATTGCGGCGGTTCAGTATCGGCTTGGTCTCCAATGGTGAATGTATTTACAGGCCACTGTATTCCAAGTTCATCAAACACAGGTTACTGGTTGTCGAATGTTGTTACCACAGGTGGTTTAACAAACTTTAACAATGCAACAGTATTGTCTGCCAATGGTTACGGAGACTACACAGCTTCTCAATCTGTGAGTGCCTTTGCTGGTAATTCTTTCAATCTAAGTGCAAACTATAACGTGTCGAATTATTATTATTTCGCAAAAGTTTGGGTAGACTGGAACAATGACTTGGATTTTTACGATGCTGGTGAAACGATGTACACAACACCGACATATGCATTTGCAATGCCATTTTCTACTTCATTAACTGTACCTGCGGGACAGGCTAACGGTAACTATAGAATGCGCGTGCGCTTAGATATGGGGTCGTCATATTTTGATGCACTTCTTGATCCATGTGGGTCTTATACATACGGAGAAACTGAGGATTATACCTTAACAGTTACTCCACTTCCTCCTGCGCCGACAGTAACTCTTATTGATCCATTTACGGCATGTCCGGGTTCAACCATAGCCGTTACAGGAACAGATTTCATTGCGGTGAGCGCCGTTAGTTTTGTAGATGCAACGACTTTCGTAAGTACGCCTGCGTCTTCATTCAACGTAATCTCGTCAACGCAAATGTCTGTTGTTATGCCACAAGGTATGCCAGGTGGTGTTTATTCACTAACCATTACTAACATTACAGGTCCTGGTTCAGGTTTGTTTGTTGCTAACCAAGGTGCTTCAACAACCATTTCAGGAAACCTTGCCTTGTGCGGTTCTTCTCCTGCTACATTAAATGCTTCAGGATCAGGAACGTTTGCATGGACTTCTAGAGATCAAGTGAACATGTCTATCGGTCTTGATGATAGCTATGGCGACGGATGGAATGGCGGACTAATTGATGTTTTCGTAGACGGAGTGTTAATTTTTAACGACTTAACTCTAGCTACAGCTGGCAGCTTTACAGGTCAACCTGAAGTGTTTAGTAACTTTACGGCATATGCCTCTTCTGTAATAACTGTAGTACCCGTAGCAGCTGGTTTTTATCCTACGGAATGTACTTATACCGTTTACAGCGGATCTAACGGAGGAGGTTCTGTTTTGTTCACAATCTCACCTCTTCCTACAGCAACTCAAACGATAACCGTTCCGGGTTCTGTTGTATCTGCAGGTTCATCGTCTTCAGTTTCAGCAGCTACTGCTGGAATTTACACCGTTGTATTTACCGATGGCTCTACAGGTTGTTCTGCAACGGCAAGCCAATCAGTAATTTCTCAACCGGTTCCGGTAGTTACTGCTCCAACGCAAGTATCTGCTTGTTCAGGTGGAAACGCTGTAATTACTGCTTCAAGCGATATTCCAGTTGTATCATACACATGGACAAGTTTCACGTCGGGTGTTTCTTCTAACACAGGGGCAATACTTAACGTTGGTCCAATGTCGGCAGATGATATCTACTCAATTGTAGCTTCTACGCCTTACTGTACTTCATCACCTGTTTACTCGGGTATTGCTGTTGTAGGATTGTCTGGAGTTGTATTAACACCATCTAACATTACGTGCAACGGTGACGGAAACGGAAGCTTTGCTCTAACGTCTTTTGATTGTGGTACAGCGCCATTCACATATTCAGTAGTGGCAACGGGTGCTGCAGTAGGTCCTTTCGGTCCTATTCCAACAAACTTAGCTGCTGGTACTTATGATGTGTATGTTACAGATAACGCTGGTAACTTCACGAATTCGCCAATTGCTATTACTATTACTGAGCCTGCTGCAATTTTATCAACTACAACCGTTACAAATGCGAGCATTTGTTCTGGTTTAACTGTTGGTGAAGTTACAGCTTCTGCTACAGGAAGTGTAACGGTTTCTTCAGGAGCAATTGCTGCTGCAATTAACGATTACGCTACCACAACCACTTCATTGAGTGTTGCGGGAATTCCAGCGGGTGTAACACTAACGGGTATCAGTGTTAATTTTAACATTACGCATACTTGGGACAGTGATTTGTCTTTATCATTGATAGGCCCAGGTGGTGTATCTGTAGACCTATCAAGCGGTAACGGAGGTAGTGGCAACAACTACACCAATACGACTATTTCTAGTGCTAGCTCAAATCCAGTAGCGGGCGGAGCAGCTCCTTTCACAGGGACTTATTCCCCAGAAGGTGCATTGTCTTCGTTGTTCTCTAATGGCAATGGTAACTGGACTTTCTCTGCTGCAGATGGTGCAGGTGGTGATCAAGGAACAATTACTAACTGGTCAATCACATTGAGTTACAACTACCAAGGTCCAAACATTGGTTGGTATGCCGATGCAGCTGCTACAACGCAGTTGGGTACAGGTTCTACCCTGGACGTAGTTGGTACAAGTGTTTGTCCTTCACCTGCTGCAAGCGGCACGTATAACGTATATGCTGCTTATGCTCTAGGTGGATGTGCAGGTGCAACATCAATGGCTACTCTAACAGTTTCAGGATTAAGCGGTGTGGTTCTTACCCCATCTAACTTGACTTGTTACGGTTCAAACAACGGTTCGTTCTCACAAACTCAGGCTTGTGGTACCGCTCCGTTTACATACTCTGTTGTGGCTACTGGCGCTTCTGCTGGTGCATACGCGGCATTGCCAACGAATTTGGCTGCTGGTACTTTCGATGTGTATGTGCAAGACAATGCAGGAAATGCTGCAGGTCCATTTGCAATTACCATTACTCAACCTAGCGCATTGGCAACTGCTGTTACTACCGATGGTACTGCATGTGAAAATGCAACAATTGGAAACGTGAGTGCTATAGCTACGTCCACAGTGGATCAAATTACTTCGTTTAACTCTGGAGTTGTATTTCTTCCTGGGTCAACATTTGATATGAATACTTTTGAGACTATCCCAGGTACTGCAGTATTAACTGCTGCAATTCCTGCTCTTCCAGCTGGTGCAGTTATCAATTCTGTTAACTTAGTAGTGAATGGCTTGACAACAACGGGCTTTACCTATGACACGGACATTAACGTTGAAGTTACAGGAGCTGCTCTATTAACTTCTGAGGTGTTGGGTTCTGCTGGAAACGTAGTTACCAATGCAGGTCCTTACACAAAGGCTCTTTCAGGATTAACTAATGCAGGTGGAAACGTAACGGTTAACTTCTACAACAATTATGGTGGTTCAGCAACTATTGGTTCTGTTCAATTAATAGTTAACTACACAATACCATATTCTGTAACTTGGTTTGCAGATGCAGCCGGCACTTCACAAATTGGAACGGGTAGCACATTAAATGTTATCGGAACTTCTGTTTGTCCTACCGGTGTATCTGGTTCTTATACAGTATATGCAGCTGCTTCAAACGGAGCTTGCCTCGGTACAATAGTTCCTGCTACGTTGGTTGTTGGTGCGCCATTAACAGCGGCAATTAGTCCTATTGTATTGGCTAATCCGAATATTACGGTATTAACTAACTTCACTCTTCCAGGAGGCTATTATGTAGATGCCCCTCAGACCATTTCGGTTCCTGCTGGTGCAACCATTACATCTGCTAGCTTAGTGCTAACCAATGTAGTATCAGGTGCTTTCGCTTACGACACTGATATTTCAGTATCTGTAGCCGGAGCAGCAACGTTAGCTACTACATACTTGGGAACTGATTTCATTCCATTGACTGGAGAGAATTTCTCTTACCCAGTTACTGTTAATCCTGCTGGTGGAAGTTTCACGGTTACCCTTGAGAACAACTCTTGGAGCGATGACGTAATATTTGGAAGTGTGTATCTTAATTTAAGCTACACTCTGCCTGCTACAGGTGCTGTTTGTCCTGGAGCTTCATTGAATCTTGTTGCAACAACAACAGGTGGTGGTGGAACACAAAACTTAACGTGGTACAACAACGCAACAGTTGTTGGAACAGGTTCAAGTTATATTGCCACAATGAACGCTGGTGACAGTTACACAGTAGCTGTGACAGATGAGTGCAATACAACAGCAGTAGTATCTGCCGCTTATATTCCTGCGTTTGAGAATTTAAACGGAGGTACTATTTCAGGTACAACTTCAGTATTAGCAAACGATGTTAATGCAACCAATTCTGGTGTTGGGTCTTATACTTTGACAGGTGAAACAGCTGGAAACACCATTTCTTGGGCGTATTCAACTTCTGCAACCGGTCCATGGGTAACTCTTGGTGGTGCATTGAACACGCAAAATATCAACTTCACGGGTGCGAGCGGTACGTATTACGTTGCAGCTCAGATTACTTCTGCAGGCGGCTGTACTGCAATATCTAACGCTCTTGCTGTTGAAACTGGAGTGTTGAACGACGATGCATGTGATGCCATTGCTTTAACCATGGGTAACCAAGGAGGCTATGCATTCACTACTGCTGGATCTACCATTCAAACGGGAGAAACAGCTGGTTACGGAGCCTTTTCTGGATCTACGGGTTCAATTTGGTTCAAATTTGTAGCTCCTGCTTCTGGTCGTGTTTCTATACAATCTAGCGACAACGGTTCAACGGACAACTACATGCGTATTTACAGTACCACAGATTGTTCTTCAATGGCTGCGTTTACGCAACTATTTAGTGATGACGACTCTGGAGCTGGATTTAACGCATTTGTTACTAACACAAATTGTTTCGTACCGGGTCAGACTTACTATGTGCAGGTATCACGTTACAGTGGCACTTCAGCGGCAGGTGCATACGTTATAACAATGACAGACCTAGGCAACACTGCTCCTGTTATTACTAACGTTCCTGCGAATGTTACTGTTAACGCGGCTACTGGAACATGTGCTAAAACAGCAACATGGACAGCTCCTACTGTTACAGATGATCAACCAAACTGTCTTGTGGTAACAAGTAACTATGCTGCTGGGGCTTCATTCCCTGTAGGAGTTACGACAGTTACTTACACTGCAACGGATGGCCAAGGTGTGGTAACTACAGCATCATTCACTGTTACAGTTAATGATACGCAATTGCCAACTGTAACTCCTCCAGCGGCTGTTACTGTAACTGCTGCATTGAACTCTTGTACTGCGACTGCTACATTAGGTTCAGCAACTTCTGTTGACAACTGTGGTGTTACTGCTTCTGCTACTAACGACGCTCCAGCAACATTCCCAATTGGTAACACTACTGTTACTTGGAGTGTAACTGACGTTAACGGAAACGTAGGAACAGCTACACAAATAGTTACTGTAAATGTTAACCCAGCAAACATCTGGTATGTAGATGCTGACGGTGACAACTACGGTGTTGCAGGTTCAACTGTAACTGCTTGTAGCCAACCAGCAGGTTATGCTGCAAACACAACAGATTGTAACGATGGATCGGCAAGTGTTAATCCAGGTGCTGCTGAGATTTGTGGTAACTCAATCGACGACAACTGTAACGGTACGTCTGAAGAAGGTTGCTTGAATCCAGGTGAAAACCCAACGAACGCAACTTCAATGTCTACAAGCATTTGGCCGAACTGTAACGCAGTAAACGGTACGCTTGTAAACGCTACAGCTTCTGCTTCTGCTCAAACAGTTTGTTTGACAGGTGAAGACAAGTGGCACCAGTTTGTTGCAACTTCAGAGGGTGCTAGCATCGTTGTTAGCTCAACGTCTGCAGATATCGTAATTGAATTGCAAACAGCTGCAGGTGTTCTAGTAGCACAAGAAAATGCAGTTGCTGGTATCGGTGGTGAAACATTGAACCACTACGGTTTAACTGCTGGTCAAGTTTACAAAGTAGGTGTGCGTAACTACAACAGTGCTTTAGGTACTGGTACTTACTCTATCTGTGCTAAAATGTTGAAGCGCGGTGGATGTGACTACGGTCCAGGTCCATACACATTGTGTCAGTACTTCAAGGCCTCTTGGGCTGGTGCAACTGGAACTAGCTACACATTCACATACACTGGCGTATCAGGTCCTGCTAGCGGTAACGTTTACACACGCACTCAAAACTCAGACATCTGTGTATTGAGCACCGTATTGCCAACTTTACCATACGGATCTACCTACAACGTGTTAATTACAAATACATACACCTTGAACAACGGTGCAGGTGTTGCAGAGATAATCTCTGTACCTGGATTAGCGCCATGCTCTATGAGCACAGCGACTCAACCGGTTACTGCTCTCAGTGTTTCCAACCAATGTGCTGCTGGTCCGCGTTTCCGTGGTGCTATCGTAGCTGCATTGCCATGGGTATGTGGTTCAACTAACTGGCGTTGGGAATTCACTGAGTTAGACGTTTCTGGTAACCCAGTAGGTCTTCCAATTGCTGTAAACAGAGGCGCTGCTTCTAACTACATTAACTTGGGTACAGTGTTGCAATTGCAATACGGTAAAACATACTCAGTGCGTACTGCTCCAATTTTAGCTTACACAGGATCGGACTACCAATGGGGTGCTCCAGTTTGTATGAGCATTGTTGGATCAACCGGAATGATTGCAGACGGAAGTCAAGCAAATCAACAAGTGGTAAGAACGGAAACAGCTAATGAAGTAAACATGAGCTTGTATCCAAACCCAACACACGGTACAGATGTGAACATTAACCTTTCAGGTGTTGAATCAGACAACGTACAAATTCGCGTAGTAGATGCTATGGGTCGTCAAGTATGGAGCAACCGTTATTCAGTTAGCGGTGTGTTAAATACTAACATCACATTCGAGCGTCCACTTGCAAACGGTTTATACTTTGTTGAAGCAATCTTCAACGGTGAAGTTCAAACACAACGCATGATGGTTCAGAAATAATCTTAAGACCTCGTCTTAGATTAGCTTTAACCAATAAGCTGAAAAGGCCTCCTTCGAAAGAAGGGGGCCTTTTTATTTAGGCAACTATTTTTATGATTTTCGTCATCACTATAACTTTACCCAGCGACCAAATGCCGAGAATGAGAATTTCCGTGTTGCTATTTTTTATATTTTGTTCAACTTCTTTGAAAGTTATAGCACAAGTATTTTCTGATGTCACATCTTCATACGGAATAGCTGTCTTAAATGGTTCCACTATGTATGGGTCAGGCTCGAGTTGCTTCGATGTAAATGAAGACGGGTGGGATGATCTTACAATTTGCATTGCAGGGGGTGCAACGCGGTTGTATATAAATAATCAAGGGGTATTTCAGTTCCTAACGGCCTTCGAAAATTCGTTCGATTCTAAAACATGTCTTTGGGGAGATTACGACGAAGACGGAGATAACGATTTGTTTGTATTTATAAGAAATTCTCCCTCACAACTCTTTGTTCAAACAGATAGCCTCGTTTTCGTAAATCAGTCGGTCTCTTTAAATTTTGACTACAGCCCCAGCTACAACACATATGGTGCAGCGCTCGGAGATTACAACAGAGACAGTTTTCTCGATGTATACGTAGCTAACTACGCTACGACTCCGAGTGGAAGTAAAAGCATACTTTTAACGAATAATCAGACAGGAACGTTTTCCTGCAGTACCCACGGTCATTCCAAAAATCATTTCCAACCGACGTTTATTGATTTGTTTCGCGATTTATATCAAGATATTTTTGTTATCAATGATTTTGCAACAGGTAATGAATTGTACACCCAAGATGCTAGCGGTGTATTCACAGATCAAACGCCCGGAGGGTCTTTTGGTTTATATGGAATTCCTCATTTAGACGCCATGTGTAATTC
>Ga0114971_10000396_pt1 | contig 28214 bp, 30 predicted proteins | sample M_140625_MF_Meta_FD_87320 | JGI IMG/M metagenome (GOLD analysis project Ga0114971, IMG submission 87320) | Freshwater microbial communities from Lake Montjoie, Canada to study carbon cycling - M_140625_MF_MetaG | ecosystem: Environmental > Aquatic > Freshwater > Lake | place: Lake Montjoie... | reverse complement strand
GTGGCATGTCCTGTGAGGAGGTAGAGTGCATGCATGTGCACTGCCCTAGCTTAAAGCCCCAACGCCTCTGCTCCCGCGAGGTCAATGACGGTAAGTGCAAGATCTTCCACAAGGGGAATGGGAACTACCCTAAGCGCGGCTGCACCTTCGGGCATGAGTGCCAGCGCAAGTACATCCTGGGCAATAGGAAAATGGGCGTGGGCTTTGCAGAGTTCATGCCCACGGTGGTGGAGCGCTTCCTGGGTGGCCTGACTAAGGCGGGGCGCGAGCAGCGCCTCCGTGACAATAGCAATTAACAATTTTTTTATACAGAACAAAATAAAACAAAATAAAAATTGAAAAAATTATACCTTATGATATTCATTCAATTGAGAACCTGTTATACCCTAGCCATATTGTTATTAATCGCCTAATTCTATCTGTTATTTTGATATCATGGTTTCTATCGAGTCTTCTGACTCATCTGTTTCTAGCTACTTGCTCATGACGCCGGATGAGTACAAGCACCTTATCACGCACCGTGTGCGTATCGAGGAGGACATTGAGAGTGTCACCTCATGGGACTTTAAAGATCCCGGGATTGTTCCGGGTTTGATCGCCGGTGCCCCGCCTTTTGTGGTGGGTACGCCCCAGTTTCCAAAAATGCCGCTGCCCTGTGTCCACGATGACTTGCGTGACTTTTATTTTGGCTGGGATGAGCGCTTCCAGATGTGGCGCATGATCATCCCCGCAACCGCGCTTCCCGAGGAGGTGGTTTGGGAGGCGACCCACCGCCAGTGTGCCGAGAACAAGTTGATCAACCAGCTGAAGAGCGAGCTGGCTTCGGAGGAGTTCTTGGCTTCCGAGGCCGCGCTCCAGGAGCAGCTCGCGCCGTGTACGCTGCAGGACATGCTCCGCACGCGTTACAGTGGCCCCAAGTACCGCCGTGAGGGGACCGACTCTGTTTCAGTGGTCCCGTGGCCTGAGTTCTCGCTGTGCAGCAAATCCAACAAGACGTGCCGTGGCATCATCTGTGGCAGCAGCAAGACGCAGGAGGGCCACTGCTGCGACAAGGACCTGTGGTGCTTTACCGACGCCGAGGAGCACCTCAAGGAGCGCATCCACCTCTGGAACACGGTTTGCAAGTGGCCCGGTCTGTCGTATCGCCCGCGTCCTGTGCAGATCGAGCTGGGCCCCGTCTCTGATGAGTCCATGCTGACAAAGCTGGATCCCACTCCCAAGATGATGGAGTGGCCCCGGGCCGCTCCCGCAGCTCCCGTCGCTTGCGCCGCTCCCGCAGCTCCCGTCGCTTGCGCCGCTCCCGCTGCTCCCGCTGCTCCCGCTGCTCCCGCTGCTCCCGCCGCTTGCGCTGCGAGAAACTACGGCTGCAACCCACCTGTCCAGATCAAGGCTGAGAAGTTCAGCGAGATCTTTGATGACTTTCAGGTGGTGATCCAGCTTGCAGAGGGACAAATCGTGCCTGCGCATGGCATGGCGGAGGCGCAGGCAAACGTAACCAATGACCCTTTCTATGACCCATCCGACCTGTCCTTCCTCGGAATCTCCTGGGGTGACTCGCTCGATGTCAAGATGCCCTCCAAGTTCTACATGTCGCTGCCCCGCATCTTTTCCATGGTGCGCGAGGACCCTGAAGCCTACCTTACCAAGACTCGCATGAGTATTGCTAATCGGGTTGGCATGGTTGACAATGCTATCATCATCGAGGCGCTCGCGCACGCCAGTGGGATGGTGAGTGCCGGTATCTAATAATTTCTTTAAAAACAAATAAAATAAAAATTGAAAATTTTATACTATAAGATATTTATTATATTCAGTACTAATAAACGTATATACACCCATAAAGCATCATAACTTTTATCATGTCTTCTATCGTGTCTTCTGTTCCTATCATGTCTTCAGGCTCAACCAACTGGGAGTCATTGGCTTCCCGTCTATCCACGGTAATCTACACTGTTGATGGTGACTTCACCAAGCTGGTCGTCCCTGGGGATCACAAGCAACTCAAGCCGGAGATGGAGCTTTTCTCTCACGACAACAAGGACCGTGATTTTTCGGAGGTGGTGATGAATTTGGCTCCGTACATCGGCCAGAAGACTCTCCTTGAGGCGCGGGCCTTCTGTGGTGACTTTTCAGCTACCGCTGTTGTGGTGGGCTACTACAGCAACCCGCTTGTGATTGACACCTCGAATGAGGTCAAGCTCGCGGTGGCAAAGCTCAGCAAGCCACCGCACTACATGGGTAGCTACTCGCCGCACGTGCTGCTCAGCATGCTGCCCGACATCCCCCACAAGTACACGCGTGATCTGCCTTCGCGTATCGGGATGCAGGTGCCTTTGTCGGCACCCTGTGTCGAGGCAACGCTGGCCTTCAAGACACAAGATGGCCTGATCCTCAACACCCCGGAGCTCTTCCGGGCGTACTCGAGTGCTTTCACTGTGACGCTGTCAACGCCGTCGACGCCGCAGCGTGCCACTTCGGTGTCGCAACCTGCGGCTCCCAAGAAGCTGTGGCGTAGCCCCTTCGCGCGTGAGTTCGACAACACGCCTGTGCTCGAGCCTGTGGCTGCGCCTGTGGCTGCGCCTGTGGCTGCGCCCGTGCCTGTGGCTGCGCCCGTGTCCGTGGCCAAGTTCGACATGACCGCCGCGCTTGCAATGGCTGATGGTGTTTCCGACTCCACCTCTGCTATTGAGGAGCAGAACGTGGTGCAGATCCGCGAGCCTATCCAGCTGGACCCCTCCCACTACATCGAGTGCATTACCGATGGGTGCACGCAGAAGTTTGATCCCGCCAACGGTATCAAGCGCTGCAGCGACTGCCGCAAGCACAGCACCCGCTTTGTGCGCCCCTGCAAGGTCACGGACTGTAAGGACTTTGCCTACACTTCGCAGCTGCAGGTGACCGCAGGCAAGAGCAAGTACGGCGACAACTTCCAGCCCTTCTCCCGCTGCTGGGCGCACTCCAAGGTGCACCATGACTCCTCTGCGGCTAGCGAGGTCTCGGAGCAGGAGTTCGTGATCGATGATGAGTGCGCGACCGAGGGTTGCGAGAATCCGCTGCAGCTGACCGCCAAGGAGATGGCGTTCTATGAGAGCAAGCACCTGGACATGCCGACGCGCTGCAGTGAGTGCCGCGCTGACCGCAGTGCGGCCAAGAAGGACGCGGTCGAGTGCGAGTGCGAGGCCTGTGGGGAGACCTTCAACATGCCCGTTGCGCTCAAGACCTCGCTGGAGGACAAGGGCAAGCAGCTCACCTGCTATGCCTGCCGCTCCACCACCACGCGCAACTGCAACTACTGCCACAACGACTTCCTCACCAAGGCGCAGGTCGCGTGGAACAAGGCGCTGTATGCAGCGGAGGGCAAGGAGTGGCGCGCGCCCAACCACTGCTCCAAGGAGTGCAAGACGCAGGCCCAGGGCGAGATGACCAAAGAGGTGGGGCCGACGCGCAACAACATGCGTAAGTGAGCGGCCTCCGGCAAGTGAACTTGTGAACGGCCTCCGGCAACCATTGTTTTATAAATTCTAAAGAAAATAAAAAATTTTATTTATCAAATAATAAATAAAATTACTTAGAACATACATTCTACTTTTTTTACGCTTTTAACTACAGTAACATTTTCAAGATTATCATTTGTCTTATCACTATCATGTTTTACTTCAAATGTATCCTTATTCTTTCTATTAGCATATCTTTCTTTATTTTCTGCTTTTTTTGCTAATATTTGCTCACGGAATATATCACCCGCTACCTTATCTTTTCTTAAATATGCAATACGCTCCCATACTTCTTTAAATATAGGATACTTATCCGCAAACCATTTACGATCCCTTTTTATTTCACAACAATGACTATTTACTATTCTCCAATATAATACTTTGTCAAATGTAAATCCAGGTATATCATTTTCTTCTATCATTTTATTAGATAGTAAAATCTTATCTTGATATGATCCCAAGTGATTAGGTGCATAAATATACTTGGAACAAAATACTTCTTTATCCGTATCATTTCTTTTTTTATAATTATCCATCTTGTATTGTAAGACAAATCCATATGTCCATTCATCTTGGATACCAGATAGTTCATTTTGCTCCATTCTATGATTATTTTCAACTGGTTTCATCCATTCTTCTATCGTAGAATATTCTTGAATATCACATTGCCAAAAATCACAGTACTCTAAATCACAACATTCTAATTGTAATTGAATCTGAATCCAATAATAATGTGGGCATATATGATCATCTATTTCACCAAACATATTAATTTTACGTCTAAAAGGACACTTAATTTCAACCATTCGTCCATAATTTTTTATGTTAATTTCACCATCTAATGTATACTTGGAACAAATACCGTCAGGAGATGCACCTAAGAAACTAATTTTAGGATGTTGAATTAATCCATATTCATCTACTTTTTGATGTTTTAAATGCTCATATAACATAGTTGCAATACTTTCATATTTCTTACCATGATGAACAAATTCATTATCCATAAATTCACGACCAAATACTTTTTCCATAATAAATCCCTCTACTTTTTCATATGGATTTTCACTTAGTGCGGTTGCACCTGATGATGCAGTAATCATATTATTACGCATATCAAACCATGCTTTAGTTCTTTGTTCTGGTTGAGGCACATTTTTAATATAGTCTAATTTAGCATCTAATATTTTTTCATATAAATCATCTGATTCTATATCAGTTATAGTATATTTAACACTAAATTTATTTGTTATAATATCAGTTAATATATCTAAGGGGATTGTTCTTTCAAATGCTTTATAAGATTCATTTACAAAATCGATTATTTCTTGAATAGATTCAAATTCATCTGTATCTATACTGTCAATTAATGTATTTATTTCATTCACAATATCGGCATGTGTATATCCTTCAAAAGGATGCAGATTAGATTGAATTGGTATTGGTCTCTTCATTTGTAAACTATATGGGTAATCTTTTATATTTATATTAAATAAATATGAAAAATCAATTTTATTACACAGAAATATCTACAATCTTGCCGTTAGATTGATTATATTCAACTACTTTAGATGTAAGTTTTTTCTCATATAATAATTTTAAGTATGTATCTTTTATTTCTTTACTCATTTTCTTTTCTTCAACATACTCTACAAGCTTAATTTCTCGAATAGGATACGGTAGGCGTATCCATGGTTTACTATCTATATGTTTTTTTATTTCCAATGGTAATTGAATATTTTTATCATTCTTAGTTTTAATCTCTTTCATTTCCATTTCTAGTTTTGAAATATTTGCACTCAATTCTTCATTTTCAATATCAATTGTTTTTAAATTACTATAGTGATTTATCATATTTTTATGTTTAATATGATAAACGATATTATTACTCATTTTAACTTCTAATATATATATCTATGTTTCTTTAAGTCTAAAGAAAAACATTAATATATTAAATAATTTATAAATAATATTATATGGAAAGTAAGACTAATCATATCCAAATATTACATGTAATAATATTTTTGTTAATTATATACACAATTTATTATTTCTATAGAAATTATGAAAATTTTTCAGATGAAACTAATGTAGAATTATTAAAAAGAAACAAAGAAGAAGTACATTTCCCATATAGATATTTAATGGATGAAAAAGGTAATATTATACCTATTGTTCTAATAAGTGCATTCTTTAGAAATGTGGAAGAAAAAAATAGATTTACTACATATATTGATAGAGGAATCAAGGTAGTAGGAATTACAGCATACAAATCTTTTCCAAGACCTATTACTGATAACTCAAGTGATTCATATATATTTAAAGATGATTTTGATTATTTAAAAAATATTAAGAATTGGTTATGTTGTTTTAAAAATCCATCATATTATGGATTTGATGAAACGCATAATATTATAGATTATAGTGAATCTGATTTTTATGATTATGATGATAGTCCACCAGTAGAAAAAATATATGATTTTATCTATATATGTAATAATGATGATGAAAAAACTTGTCCAATGGATGGATGGAATGCAATAAATCGTAATTTTAAATTAGCATTAGCATGTTTTCCAATAATGATTAATGAGTTTAATTTAAAAATATTAATAATCGGTAGATTAAATTGTGGATTAGAAGAATTATATGGAAATAATATAACAATACAAGATTTTCTACCATATCATGAATTCCAAGAAAAATTAAAACAATCACGATTTTTATTTGTTCCAAATATATATGATGCATCTCCTCGTGTAATTACTGAAGCAATTTCAAAAGATGTTCCTGTTTTACTAAATACTAGTATTGTATGTGGTTCAAAATATATTAATAATGAAACAGGTGAAATTTTTACAGATGAAAACGATATAAGATTAGCATTAATAAAATTACTCGATAAAAAAGATAAAATATCACCTAAGAAATGGTGGAAAGAAAATTATAGTAGACAAAAATCGGGTAAAAAATTACGAGATTTTTTATATACACAATACCCTGATATATTACAAGATGTAAAAGAAATATATTTTACTTAAGTTAATTCACCACGACATACTGGACATTTATAACTTTCTTTTAATAACCACGGATCAATACAATCTTTATGAAATATATGTTCACATGGAATTTTTCTAATAATATCTTCTAATCCAAAATCAGCTAAACAAATAAAACATGTACTATATTTAGTTCTTAAATTTTCATCTAATTCTTTATATTCCAATATTTTTGTATTTTTATCTAATATATCTTCAGTTGTATTATTTCTAGGAATATCAAATATATTAGCTATATATGTTAAATGAGGTAAGTTATTTACATCAAATGATATTTGAAAATTATAATTTGGATTATAAGAAAACATATTTATAATATTTGCTGGATTTATCATATCACCTGTAAATAAATCAGTTTGTTCCTCAATAGTATTATTAGTATTAGCAAGTAAACTAGCAAATATATTTGATAATGTATTTGGTATTAATAATTGATCTATTATTTCTTTTTTAGATGGATCGATTGAATCATATAGTAAATACATTGCATTTTTAATTTGATTATTTGGTATGTGCATATCTCGTAAATAATTAATTAATTCTAGAATAATCATATTATCGTCATCAACATTGTATTCATCTTCAATAGTTAATTTTAATGATACCATATAATCTAAATCTAAAGTTGGTGATTCATTCATATTTAATTAATCTAATTTTTTTTATTTATAATGTCAATTATTATATTATCATGAAGATATTTATTTAAGTTACTTTTAATATAATATTCTTTTTTATTTATTAAAATTGGTACATTCATATTAATAGAATTATTAATTTCAGACCATTTTAATAAATACACTTTTTTTACTTCATTTAATCCATTTTTTATTGTTTGATTTGTTTTTAATATTCTATCATTAATAAACATATGAATATTATTTTTATATTCAGTCCACTCATGTTTATCTTTAAATGACCATTTACACTCTGTATAAATTAGATGATCAATAAATAAATTCAATATATTTATGTTTGCAATATAACATACTTCATTGTTATTTTTTACAAATATTTTTTCTATAATACTATAATCATCGATCTTTTTTTGAATTCTATCAATAAATAAATCAAGACTTGAAATAGAAACATTAAATAATTCTTCAAATATTTCACGTACAGCAGTGTATAATGGACTTTTGTCTTTTTTTTCTCTAGCACCGCCAAATATACCTAACTCTCTTTTTTTATTATTATTTACACCTAATAAAAAAAATATATTATTATTAATATTTTCATAAAACATAAATCCAGCACCACCATAATTATTTTTTTCGGAATGTATTAAGTCTAAATATTTTGAATAATAATCAGTCATAATATATATATATAATATTATTATATGTTTGAGAAAGAATATACACTAAATGATGTATTATTAAAAATTATGAATTTATTAACTATAAATGAGCTTGTAATATGGATTGGCATTATTTTATTTTTAACACTAGTCTCATTATATATGAATATTACAATATTACAATTTATGTTAATTGGTGCTATCGTATTTTTAATATTGTATATGGTCCAATTAAAACAAAATCAAACAAATGACTTGCAAGAAAAAACAAAATTAACAGAAACAAATAATATGTCATTGTTAAAATTTATGGATAGTGTATCATATTTTAAATTATATAACGGACCAGTGTATAGTGATTTTATGTTTAAAATAAAACAATATATAAAATTATTAAAATTTGCAAATATTCATAAACAAAATAATTATAAATTATATTCAGAAAAAACAATAAAAGAAAATTTGAATTATCAAAAGAAAGATATATTAGAAACATTTTCATCTTTTGAACATACTATCGATGATCGTATTACATCAGTATATAAATTAAGAGATTTAACAGATCAATTAAGTACAATATTAACTAAAAGTAATTTAATTATTTAACTCTTGTGATATCATTCTAAACATAATATAAATAAAAATAAAAATAAATCCATAATAAACATAATTATCTTGAGAATTCATAAAACCTGATATGTCTAAAGAATATACTTGTTTGAATAATATTACTATACTATTTGCTAAATTATCTACAATTTCAGCAAAAGTTAAAGTATGAAACAATTTTATTTTTTTCTCTATAACTGGTTCATTTTGCATCAAATTGGCTAAATTTTTTTCTTCTTCTAGTAATTTTTCCATATGATTTTTATCTAATTGTTGTTGAATTGCTAAATTAAATTGAGCGTTCATTTGACCATTTCCAGGTGGAGGTGATGACGGTGCTGTTATAGAAGGTGTGTTTCTTAATTTACTTTTAAATAGTGATTCTTGTAAAGCACGATAATCTTTTAAATCAGATATAGTACGAAGAGTACTAGAATATACTGTATCATTTAAATAATTTTTTAATTCACCATAAGTCATAATATCGTTATATGTTAAACTAATATCAACATCTTGATAATTAGTATTGATAAATTCAGATAGTTTATCTGCAATATATTGTTGATCTACTTTATTATAATTAGTTAAAATACTTTTTAAATTTGTAAGACGTTCATCAAAAGATTCTCCCATATTAAATAACTAATAAAATTAAAACTAAATAAAAAATGAAATTATATAAATCTATATATATAGTAAATATAATAATAGAAAATGAAATACTTAGTGTGTCCTACATGTGGTAAAGTGCTAGGTGATATTGAAATTGATTATGATGAAAAAAGTAATAAAATAATGATGTCAAATATGACAGAACAAGAAAAAGTAATTAAAAGAAAAGAATTAATTGAGAGTATGGGAATTTATAGATATTGTTGTAAGATGAGATTATTTACACAAATAGATCCTTATAAAATTATTAGGTGATTATTTTACAAAATTATTATTTAACGCTACTTCACTGTATCTCTATAATAGAATCTTTATCAATAGGTTGATTGGGTAAATTAATATTATTATCATAAGTAATAACTTCAGAATGTTTAGATGATTCATTTAAGAAAGATAAATCTTTTTTATTTTTAATAGTATTTAGTATAATATTTATAGAATCAGATGTATTAACATCTATTTTTTCTAATTTACTTTTATATTGTTTGTTATTTGATTTCCAAATTTTTTCTGGGAAATGAATAAATGTTTCTCTTAATTTTTCAAAATTATTTAATATAGTATTCATAGTAGTTTCATCAATAATATATTTATCATCATTTTTAACTAAAATAACAATTTTTTCAATAGAAAATAATATTTTTGAATATTCTATCATTAATTTAAAATGTTGATCTTTTAATTTAGCAAAATCTAAATAATTTTGAGCAGCATTTAACACAGTTGAAAATAATGAAAGAATTGCTATAATAATAATAAATACTTCTGATATAGAATTGTAATTTGCAAATAATGAAGTTGAATTAAATACATTTATTATAATAGCAGGAAAACCTAAGATATTATTCCATCTGTTATAATATTCAGCAGATTCTCTATGACATTTATAAAATAACTTTGATTTATGATACCAAAGAACTAATAATTTAATATTAGTATCACACATAATAAATAAATTATATTATTTATTTATTATTGGTTAACTTCGTTATCTAACCGTATTCAACTATCTTCGATAGTTATATAGGTTTAGTTGATAAATCAACGAACCGTATTCGTCTTCGTCTTATCATATTTATCTTTCAATCTAGTATATTTATCAATTAATTCATGATATGCTTTTTCTAATTTAACATAATTTTCTTTTAATTTACTATTTTCATCTTTAAACATTTCTGTTTGTTGTTTCTCAATATTTATATTTTTATCAATTTCATCATCTCTTAATTTACGATATAATATAGATGTTTTTGTATCAACAGACCAAGATAAATTTTTATTTGTTAAAACAACATATTTATCATAATTATCTTTATTATTCAAAAATCCACCTAATCTAAATTTTTTTTCCTTTTTACCTTTAGCATCTTTGGTTACAGAAAAATATCGAATGTGAGTGTTAAGGGGTAGCTTAGCTAATTCTTCTAAACTATCTATTTTTTTATACATTCTTAATTTTTCTTCAATTTCAGCTTCTGTCATTCTAGATTGATATGTAGCTTCTGGACGTGGTCCTTTATAACTTGATAATCTTAGTGTGGGCTGTGTCATATTCTATAATCTATAATTAGATTAAATTTCTATAAATTAATCTTGATCATCTTCACGTTTTCTTTTATTTATCCGATTTAATATCAAATTATTTATAAATACTGTATTTGATTTATTATTAATAGTCTCAGTGGTTATTGGAAAAAAATCATTTTTATTTATAGATAATGTATTGGTATCAGATATATTATTTTTTAATATATCAGTATCAGATATATTATTTTTTAATGTATTTAATATATTTAATATTATAGTTGGTTTGGCATCTATTTTTGACATTATATTTTTAATTGATTTTTAATATAATTTAATGTAATTACAAATCAATTTTTAAGCACAAACGCTACTATACAATTTTACATAAATAAAAGTTTTTAGTATAATGTAATCGATACACTATATTACTTTTAACTATAAAAACAAGTCTATCAAATCGATCATTATTTTCCATTTTGATTAAAAATCCACCATTTTTTAATATACCATCATATGTAATATATTTAATATGTGATCCCAATGTTATATCACCTATATTGTTAGGTGATATAATGACATAATCTTTTATTTCTTTTTTATATTTGGTTAACCATTTTTCTGGTATTTTAATTTCATTTGACATAATTATAAAATTGAAAAGTATTTAAATAATCATTATTAACTAATAAGTAAGAATAAAATGAATATAGATTGGACAAAATCAGTAGATAGTTATAATAGTTTAATTATAACGAATGAAAATAAATATAGATTAAATGCAATTGTATCATCTGTAGATATTTTTGATGATAAAGCAATACAAAAATTAGATTATCGTACAAACTTTAGTGTCGATAATGAAAATGTTACAGAGGAGGCGAATAAGATTATTAAAATTCGTGTATCAGAGGAAATTAATAGTTTAACATTATTAGATTATCAATATTTTTTAATTCAATATATTAGCAAACACATTCAACAATATAAAATCATTAGTCAAAATATATCTATGTATATTAATTTCTTATCATGGATTCGAGATGCATCATTATTATTATCAAATAGATTAAAATTACCATTAATAAAAAAAGAATTTAATGGTGAATTAATTAAGAGAACATATGATTTTTGTCCACACAGAAGTAATTGCCAAATTAATTATGGTAAGAAAAAAGGAAAATGTTGTGCCCCGCATTATGTACATAATTTAGTATACAATGATATATGTATATTAATCAAATATTTAGACAAAAATAATAATAAGTTATTTGCATTTGATCAGGAATTATTTAAAATATTAAAACAAGTTAATACAATACAATTCGTAATTAATCAAATGTATCTTGAGTTATCATCATTTAAAAGTAATTTACCAAATCAACAAAATATTGAAAAGTATCATCACAATTGTAAAGTAGATGAACCAATCCCACAATTAAAATCATATAGATTTTCTAATATGGTAAGGGTATTAGATGAAGATGATGATGACGATGAAGAAGAAACAAAACAACCACAATCAAGAAGTAATATTAATACATATAGAGTGTGGAAAGAATAGATAAAATTAATTTATTAAATAAAATTAATTTTATTCATTTGATGTTTCAGAATTTACATTTTTCTTAAAATAAATTGGATCACTACTAGAAAATAGATCATTAAATGAATTTGGGTTATCAACATTATTATTTATTTTATAATTTGGAACTATATTTAAATAATTATTAATTTCTTCTGTTGATATTGAATCACTATCATCAATTAAATTATTATCGTCTAAATATTTAAATATTGGATATTTATCTTGAAATAATATTGGAATTGATTCTTCTGTTAATTCACCTGAATCTAATTGCTCTTTAATTATATAATAGACACGTTTATCTGCTTCTAACTTATTTTTTAGTTGATATAGATATTCTTTTTCTTTTTCAAAATTTTTTTTCTGTTCATCAAATTCTTCTTTCTTTTCATTAAAAATTTCTTCCTTATCATTAACTATTTCTTGAATTTCTTCTATTTTTCTGTTATTATTATTTTCTTCTTCTTCTAACTGTTTAATCTTTTGTTGTAATTCTTCAAATGATAATTTTTTATTATTATTTTCTTCAACCGTTGTTAATGGGATAAAAATATTTAATTCGCTTTTTTCTTCATTCTTATTTTCTTCAAACCATTTTTTCATATATCCATCTAACGTAACTATAGTATCATTAAAATATAATTTTTTATTATTAATATGATATATACCGATAGGTGTTAAATTATTAAAAACTTCTACTTTGGAATTAGGAATATGATACAATAAACTAATAGCATCATCTTTATTATTAAAAAAAGCAATAGTTTTATTGGTATAAATTCTATATATATAATTCATATAATTTTGACTAATTTAGTATTTAAGTATTTATATAATTATTTAATAGCATAAAAATTGAAAAATATAATATAGGATATTATGGATAACAAGAATAATCAGCCTATTAAAATGAATAACCCAACAAATCCAGATAACAATGGATATGATGCGTTTCATAATAAGAAAAGAAATAAACGTAATTATAAACAGAAACCAAATTCAACAATAATAAATAATTATTATGGTGGTAATAATTCTAATATTTCACATGCAAAAGAGATGATTGATAAATATGAATTAAATAAGCCATTTGGTAATACTATAAATCAAGATAGATTCTCACCAACAATATCTACATCACCTACAAATGTTCAACCTCATATTAATCCCTTTGGTGAACCTCCCGAAAAATTAAATGATAATGTAATATTTGTTCATAAGATTAAATATCCTGCTGAATCTGAAAGTAAAGTTGTAGAACCACAACCTACAAAAGAAACAGAAGTTTTTGAGGAAGTATTAATTACGCATGAAATTGCACATATAACTGATTTAATTAATTTGTCAGAAAGTTATATTATTAAACCTAATGTTAAATATTCTATTGATTTGCAAAAGTTAAATAAGATTGTTCCTCATCTAAAAGAACTAAATGAAATGATAGGAATGGAAGATATTAAAAAAAGTTTAACTTATCAATTAATGTATTTTCTTCAAGGATTTGAATTCAAGCATATGTTACATACTATTATAGAAGGACCACCTGGTGTTGGAAAAACATGTTTGGGTAAAATTTTAGGTAAAATTTACTTAGATTTAGAATGTATAAGTAAAGATATTAAACCTATTACAAATGATGAGGAAGAAGATGGTCCAATGAATATCAAGCGATTAATTTCATCAATAATAAATCATGATGCTGATGCCAAAGTACAAAAGAAACGTATTTTTAAAATAGCAAAGCGTAGTGATTTAGTAGGTCAATATGTTGGACATACTGCAATTAAAACACAAAAAATTATTAACGAATCTTTTGGTGGTGTACTTTTTATTGACGAAGCATATTCTCTAGGAGGAGATGATGCATTTTCTAAAGAATGTATTAATACCATTAATCAAAATTTATCTGAAAATGGGGATAAATTTATCTGTATTATTGCTGGATATTCTGATGCATTAGAAAATAGTTTTTTCTCATTAAACAGTGGCTTGCATCGTAGATTTCCATTTAGATTTAAAATAGAAAAATATAGTGGAGATGAACTTACGCAAATTTTATGTAATAAAATTGTAACGGAAAAATATACTATTGAAGATTCATTCAATAATAAATTATCTAAATTTATTGAAGAGAATAAAGATAATTTTCCTAATTTTGGTGGAGATATTGAAACGTATTTTTTTCATATTAAAATGATGCATTCTACTAGAGTATTTGGTAAGTCTATTAATTTGAGAAATATTTTTACTAAAGATGATTTTATAAATGCATTAGCAGAAATAAAAAGTCATCAAAAGAAAGAGGAGAAGAAATTAAATATGTATACATAATAAAAATTTGTTTATTCAATACTACTAAAATCATTTAATGCATTATTATTTACATTATCTGTAGATACAATTTGTCCAGAACCAGCATCAACTATATTTGGTTGTGATGGTGAATACATTACATAATTAGTAACCTCTAGTTCATCATGTGTATATACGATTGGTATTGATAAGCTAGTATTAACCAACTCAGTATTTGTATTTATGTTATTACTAACATCTGTAACTTGGTGTCCATCTGCATTATCTGGTCTATTTTGATCGTTAGGATTATATACTTCATCTGATGTTGGAATTAATAAATTAGCATCACCTAATTGTGTTATTTGATTGTCCGGTAAATCATTATTTATATGTTCATTTTCAAAAATATGTTTTCCAATTATTAGTGATAATTGATTAAATATAATTATCATAATAACTAAAAGTATACATATTAATAATAAATGTGATTTATTCATATATATTGATTATATAAAAAATTGATAATATAAATATTATTAGATTTAATTCTTACAATAAATACTAAATGACTAACGATATTTTTAACAACTTAAAAAAAGTTTTATTACAAGATCAAGATAATGTTAATGATAATGAAGACATTAATTTTTTGCATGAATTATATAAAACACGTGTAAAAGAGGCAAATGAAATAACAGATATATATGTTAAATTATCAGAATCAATTAGAGATAGATTAACAAGTTTACGTCATAAATATGATGTAAAATCAGAAGAACGGGAAGAAGAAAAAGAAGAAGAACCTGTAGAAAAAAAGAAAATAAAGAAATTAACCAAAAAAGAAAAAGAGAAAGAAAAACAAATATCTGAACCAACAGAAAATATAATAGATAAAATTGAAAAAGAAGAAGAACCAAAAACAAAAGAAACGAAAAACACAAGTAAAAAAGAATTAGCAGATGTAGTCCCAAAGAAGAAAGGACGTAAAAAGAAAGATGAAGAATAAAATTGATATTTATTTATTATATTGAATATAATAAATAAATTAAATACAAAATGATAGAGTTAATAGAGTATAATTTACCAGTAACTAATAAATCATGGGATAATTTTAAAGAAAATCATATGGTAAAAATTACATTAAATGATACAACACGTAATGAATCTTTTTGGGTTTGGATTGAATCTATTCAATCCAATGAAACTATAATTGGAGTAATATGTAATAATTTATTAACTAATAAATTAATTATTGGACAAAAAATATTATTTCATAAAAAAAATATTAAGGAAATAGCAAATCGATCATATACAAAAGAAGAAACAGAATTAGCAATACTAATGGTTAGTACTGAAAATAATCCAATTACAAAATATTTTGAATCAATAAATCTTAATTTTTCAAGGGTTTGACTAGTAGCGGTTCTACCGAATAAAAGTTAAGTACCCCCTAAAAGGGGGTACTTAATTTTGGTACTTCCCGGTATAAACAAACAATATTAATTTAATTAATAAAAATGGATATAAATATAGATAACATTAAAACCATTCCTTCTCCTATAGATCTCATTAATGAATATTCATTAGATGAGAATGATACTTTATTTATAAATGATTCTCGAGAAATAATTAAAAATATTTTATTAGGTACAGATCCAAGATTATTAGTTATTATTGGTCCATGCTCAATTCATGATACTAAAATAGCATTAGAGTATGCGAACCATGTTAAAGAATTTCAACTAAGAAATCCTAATTTGTATATTGTTATGAGAGTTTATTTTGAAAAACCTAGATCGAGACATGGATGGAAAGGATTTATTTATGATCCAGATTTAGATGAAACATATAATATTAATAAAGGTCTTAGATTAGCACGTGAATTATTAGTAAAATTAACTAAATTAAAAATACCAATTGGTTGTGAATTTTTAGATACTATATCACCACAATATTTATCAGATACAGTTTCATGGGGAGCAATTGGAGCTAGAACCAGTGAAAGTCAAATTCATCGACAATTAGCATCAGGATTATCAATGCCAATTGGGTTTAAGAATTTGACAGACGGTGATTATAAAAAAGCGATAGATGGTATGATATCAGCAAGGTATCAGCATCATTTTCTAGCTATAGATTATAATGGTAATGCATCTCATGTTACAACCAAAGGTAATCAATATAGTCATTTAATATTAAGAGGTGGTATAGAACCAAATTATTATCAAGATAATATAGAAGAAATTAGTATTGAATTAAGAAAAGAAAAGATTAATACTGGATTAATTATAGATTGTTCGCATGGTAATAGTCAAAAAGAATATATTAAACAGATATTAGTAGCATGTTCTATTAATAAATTAATCTTATTAAATAAATATCCTGTTAGAGGGGTAATGATTGAATCGAATTTATTTGAAGGGAATCAGAAACTTACTAAAGAGATAAAATATGGTATAAGTATTACAGATGGATGTATTGATATAAATTCATCATTAAATATATTAAGTGTATTAAATTCAAATCAAGTAACAAATAAATTTTATAATTTAAATCAAATTAGAACACATTTACAATTATATGAAAATAAAATAATTCAACTATTAAATCACGAGAAAACTGATGTGAATTTATTATTAACAAGTAATATTAATTCACCTAATATAATTATAAATTATGATAATGAATTATACGATATAACAAAACAAATAAATAATCAAAATTCATTATTATTATGTTTATTGCATAAAAGATTAGGTATTAGTGAATTAATTGCAAGTATAAAATATAACATGACTGCGTATGATTTTTTATTAAAGAGGAATGATTTTTATAAATTAGTAACCGATAGAGATGTTGAAAAAACAATTTTAGGTAGAATTAATTCATATATTGATATTCAAGATAGTTCATTTTATAATATGAGTTATAATTCTAATTATGAAAAAAGTACTGAATTATTTATTAGATTAATGGAATTAAGTAAGAGAATCCAAGTTAAATATTTAGAACAATATATACCTAATCAAAAAATTGGATATTTAGGTACAAAATCAACGTTTTCATATGAAGTTATGAATGCAAATTTTAATGGTACTCATGATAGTTGTATTGATTTAGATGATATATATAATAAACTAGATAATAATAGTATTAATTTTGGATTAATACCTACATATAATTCATTGGTTGGTCCACTTTATTCTATCAATAGAAATAAATATAATGTAATAGGTACAATAGATCATAAAATTATATTAAGTTTATTTTATAATAGTAATACTAGCATAGTTACATTATATATCCAGGAAGTAGTATTAAAAGAAGCAAAAGAATATATTAATAAGAAATTCAAAGATATTAATATTGTAATTACAAAAACGACAGAAGAATCATGTCTAAAATGTATTCAAGATAAAAATAGTGCTACAATTGCATCGACAAATAATAAATGTAATTTTTTATATTTAGTTGAAGATAATATTGTAGATCATAATGTAACAACTTTTAGTTTAATAAAGAAAATATAAGATCTAAAGAAATAAAGTAAATATAATAAATGTATATAATATATTTATTTATTATATTGCTTAACATATTAATATACTTAATATTTTTTCATAATAAAACAGATGATTCACGATTTATAATAGAAGGTGATTATATTTACAAAAAGGATGCTAAAAATTTAAGTGAATATAGTCGTTTTAATTATAAAACTAAAGAATGTGTAAATTGGGTATCAAAAACAATATGCAATGAAATATTATCTTCCTGTACAAAATTAAAACCTAAAATTTTAATATTAGGGGTTGCATTAGGGGATATGATAATTCATTTATCAAATAAAAGATTTGATTTTATTATTACTGGTGTTGATATAACAGATGAAAATTTTGATATTGTCAAGTTATATTCAAAGAATACAACATTAATAAAGAAGGATGCAGATATATTTGTTAGAGATACTAATGAGAGATATGATTATATAATATGTGATATCTTTGAAAGTACTAATATGCCTAATTTTATATTTTCCTATGGATTTTTAAATAATATTAATAATATATTATTACCATCTGGAAAATTTCTATTAAATTCGATAGGTAGTGATAAGAAAAAAACAATTAAATTATTGGGTGATATATTTAATAGTAATAATGTACATACAAAAACAAATAATATTAATACAATATTTATTGTAATTTAATAAGAGAATTTAATCCAGGGCAATATTTATTTATATTTTCTATTTGTTCTGGAGTATGATATATCCATGCTTTATGAATACCAAATGTTTTATCTGAATAAATTGTTTCAATTGAAAATTCTTTTGCTTCTTCAAAAGAAGGTAAATTAATATTCACTAGATCTGAACATACTTGTGAAAAAAAACTATCTTCATTATGTAATTCTGTTGGTATATGTTCTTTTCTGTCATTACATTTATAAATTATTTCTAACATTTTACTTTTCTTTCTTAATGAAAGACCACCATTTCCAACTTTATGATTTATCCAAGGAGCACCAACATAATCATAATTTTTATTTATATAATCATAAATAGTATTTTTATATTCTGAACATATCATTGTATCTGTTTGAAAAATTAGAAATACTTCTGTTTTGATATTATCATAAAATAATGGATCATATAATAATGTATTATAGTCATGTGTTGTTAGATTGTCTACATTTAAATTAACTAATTGAATTCGATTACGCTCATCACTTAATTTAGTATTAATTATATTATTAATATAATCTTCATTTTGATTTCCATGAAAAATAATAAATTTCCATCTATTATCTAACATACTTGTAAAATTAGTTAAAACAAATTCCATGGCAGAATGTTTGCGTGGTTCAATTATGATAGCAGTATATATACCCGTAGTATCTTCATATGGTTCATTAGATATTAATAAATATTTTAGTATTAAAATAAATAATAGACATAATATAATACGATTAAGTATATCATTATTAATAATTTTTAATTTATTTGTATATATAATATACCCGACAATACAAAATACTAATATATTAAATAAATTAAATGTAGGTTTTTTGGTAATAAAATTACTAAAATTTTCATTTATCTGTAATGTATTTTCATTTATCCAAGAACTTAGTGGACTATGAAGATAATCAAAATAATAAACTGTATTTTTATTATAATATCCAGCTAAATAAGAGAATGAACTTTTTCCAATAATTAAAACATCCGCATTAATTAAATGATTCATTGTTAATAACTGATCTTCATTTGCTTTAATTTGTATTGATTTATCATTATTAAATATATCAAATTCATTTTTATTATTTTCATCTATTTGAGTAAAGATGAAAAAACTACTATTTGAATATTTTTGTTTTAATGAATTTATGATCCTAATAAAATCACTAATTGGAGAATATCTATCATTATTAATATTTGGTCCAACATCACCTCTTCTAATATGAATAGCAATTTTTGTATTATTATTATTTTGATAAAAAGGTAAATATGTATTAATTAAAATATTTTGTAATATTGGCATACTTTTTTCATATATTATTGGATTTATATCAGAAATATTGTATGGTAAATATATTTTTACTAAAATATTTTTGTTAGGATTATTATTATTGTAATTATTTAAGCTATTAATTGATGGCATATTTTCATTAAATATGTTATCATATTTAATTGAATTAACATTTGCATAATTATTAGCTATTTGAAAGAACGATTCAATTGCATTTAAATAATTTGGATCTGTAACATGTTCCATATTTTTGATTGGAGCATGAACGTATGTAAAATTATAATAATGACAAATGCATATTATAGCAACAATTCGTTGATATTGGGCTCCCATTCCATCTGAATTAATATCAATATCATACGTTAAATATAACATCTATATAATATATTAATAAATTTAATTATAAATTAATTAGAACTAAACTTACAGTGAAGTGCTAAATTTAAGTTCTTATATTTTTAGTGTACAAACTCAAACAAGTATTTGGCGGTAAGTTAATAAAAATATAATGTAATATTATATTATGAGAATATACATTATAATTGGAATATGTATTATATTAACACTTATACTAAATTATGGTTATGAGAATTATATTAATGAACCATATATAACAGTAAAAGCTGTAGCTGGATTAAATAATCGAATTCGAGTTATGTTAAGTTATTTATTTAAAGCAAATATGGAAGGTAAAAAATTAAAAATAGTATGGATTCCAGATAAATCCTGTCCAGATAGATTTGATACTTTATTTAATCCAATTGATAATGTTACTATAATATATAATAAAGGAGATGAGAATAAATATGATTATGAAACGTGGGATAAAGAAAATACTGATTATATTAAACAGAATTATTATAATTTATTGAAACCTATAAATTCAATACAATTAGAAATAGATAATCTTAAAAATAAATTACAAGATTATATAGCAGTTCACATTAGAAGAACTGATGCCTTAACTCATGAATGGTATCGTCATTATAATAAAAGTGATGAAGAATATATAAATTTTATAAATCAATATGATAACCAAATGAAAATATATATTGCAACTGATTGTAGGATAACACAAGAAAAATTTATTAGTATATATGGTGATAGAATTATATATAAAAAGATAGAACCAACTACTGAATTAAGACAAACATCATTACAAGATGCAGTAAAAGACATGTATGTATGTGCAGGGGCAAAATATTTTATGAGATCTCATGGAACATTTAGCGATACAATTGTGAATTTAAGAAATTTGAAAGTAGAAAAATACTTGATGTAAAATTGATTTAATTATTAGTTAAAAGATAATAATTAAATATAATAATTATAATATAATGAGTAATATTCATATTTTAAATAACTTTGATGGTGAAGTAGAATCACCTTTCACATTTCCATTAGATAATTTTCAAAAACATTCTATAAAGCTATTACAAAATGATGAGCCAAAAAACATATTAGTAACTGCACATACTGGATCAGGAAAATCCTTAGTTGCAGAATATGCAATTATTCATGGAAAAAGTAAGAATTTAAAGACGATTTATACAAGTCCTATTAAAAGTTTGTCAAATCAAAAATTTTATGAATTTACTAAAAAATTTCCAGATATTAGTATTGGTTTAATTACCGGAGATCATAAATGTAATCCAGATGCAGAGTGTCTTATTATGACCACTGAGATTTTAAGTATACTTTTAGAAAAAAAATCAATTAAATTTGATGATTTTGAAATTAATAATATAGATTTTAATGATTTTTATGCAGTGATATTTGATGAAGTACATTACATTAATGATGTAGAACGTGGTGGTGTATGGGAAAAATGTATTATGAATATGCCTAAGAACATAAATCAAATTATGTTATCAGCAACTATAGATAAACCAGAAAATTTTATTTCATGGATTCAATCCTGTAACAATAATCCTAGTTATTTACTTACAAATACAAAGAGAGTTGTTCCATTATATTTTAATTATTCATATTGGGTTAATAATAAAAAATTAACAAAACAATTAGAACCATATTACAGTAAATTAGGTACATTTATTCCATTTACTAGTACAGAAACTAATCATATTGAACCATATAATCTTAAAACTATGGTGGATTTAAATAAAATATTTCAAGATAATAAAGTAAATAATATTTTCATTATTAATGAAATATGTAAACAGCTTGATGAAATACATATGACACCTGCTATATTTTTTATATTTTCAAAAAAGAAATGTATGGATATTGCTCAAGCTGTAACAATGACATTTAATGATTATAATGAAGGTGTGGAAGTTAATAGAGCATTTGATTATTATTTGTCTAAATTAGAGAATAAGGAGGGATATAAAAATGCGTATCAGTATAATATTATTAGAGATTTAGCAATAAAAGGAATTGGAATTCACCATGCTGGATTAATTCCAGTATTCAAAGAAATTATAGAAATGTTATTTTCAAAGAATTTAATTAAAGTATTATTTGCAACTGAAACATTTGCAGTTGGATTAAATATGCCAACTAAAACAGTAATATTTACCGATGTATTTAAATATGATAATAAAGGAAAACGAAGGTTACATACTCATGAATTTATTCAAATGAGTGGTCGTGCTGGTCGTCGTGGTATTGATACTAAAGGTTATGTAATTATAGTACCTCAATTATTTTCAAATGAAGTAAGTTCAAATGATTTACAAAATTTATTATTTGGTGGATCACAAAAAATTACATCTAAATTTAATATAGATCATGACTTGGTATTAAATCTAATTGAAAATAAGATGTTAGATAGGATAAAAGAAAATATGAGTAAATCATTATTGAATACAGAAATTATGAAAGAAATTAATCTTATTAATAAGGATATCATTAATATATCAGATAAGATTAGTAAAATAAATATTACAAATATGGATATGTATTTAGAATATCAGAAATTAGAGGACCAATTAACAGGAATAATTAAACCATCACAAAATCAAATGAAAAAGATTGATCAAAAAATAAAAGATATTAAGAAATCAAATACTTTTATAAATGAATATGATAAGTACCAAGAGTTAATAAAACTAACTAATCAAAAACAAAAATTAGAATATGAATTAAATGATATTAATAATTATATCGAAACTAATATTAAGAATCAAGTAGACTTATTAAAATATGAAGGATTTATAAATGATGAAAATGAATTAACTCAAAAGGGTCAAATTGCACTAAAAATAAAAGAACTTGATTCAATATCAACAACAAATATTTTAGTATCAGATTATTTAGATGAATTATTTCAGAAAAAGAAAATAAATAAAATCTTAGCATTATTTACATTGTTATGTGATGGAAAAAATAACGATGATTATGAAATATTAGATGAATATCATGATGTACTAAAATTTATTAGGGAGCAAGGGGATATAGTAATAAACAGAGAATTATTATATCCAGTTCTTGATTGGTATGATGGTAAATATAGTAGAGAAATTGTAGAAACATATGATATCCATGAAGGAGATTTAATAAAAAGTATTAATAAAATAATACATATGTTAGATGATGTGATACAAGTATTTATGTTGTTGAATAAAATCGAATATATTGATATTATTACTGAAATTAAAAGTAAGTTAGTTGGTGATCATACAAGAAATATTATTACAATGGAGTCACTTTATTTAAAAATTATTTAAAAATCAATAGTGTATTTAAATGTATGATTATTTAATACTTCTCTATTTATGATAGAGTATTGTAAATCAGATAATCCAGATTTGTGACCAGACTTAATATCTTTTTTATGAATTTGATTCATATTTTTATTATTTAAATTTAATTTTATAGAATGTATGTGTGGTAATGAAGTCATATTAGCAATTTTTGAATCTGCATTATATATTTTAATATTTTTATTTCTAATTCTTAAAGATAGATTATCATCTTCTTTACCCCAACCCCAGAAATTATTAGAATAACCATTTACTTTATCCATTACATCTAAAGGTAATACTGACAATGTACCGAAAAAATGAGGATCTTTTTTTTGTTTTCCTGCGATAACATTATCAGAATAAAAATATTTAATTAATGTTTCATCCGGTTGTATATCTATATCATGATGAACTTCATTATAATAATCAATATTAGATTTTTTAATAATATCGTGACCTGCATTTAATAACACTCCTCTATTAAATGGTTTATTATTACCTTGTTCAATAATGTACATATCAATATCAGAATTATTTAATTTATTATAATAATCTAATGTATTTTTTAATTGCAATGACCTTTCTTGTTCTATTTGTTCTCGATATGGAAACAATACTGCTATTTTCTTATTTGATACATTAGGTGGTTCAATAATATCAAAAAACATATAATTTTTTCTAAATAGCATATAGATTACAACAAAAATTATTAAATAAATGAGTAATTGTCTCATACTATTATAATAAAAAAAAATTATCTAAAAATCAATAATATATTTAAATGTATGGTCATTTAATACTTTTTTATTTACAATAGAGTATTGTAAATCAGATAATCCAGATTTATAACCAGATTTAATATCTTCATTATCTACTTTTTCCATATCCATATTTTTAATACCCAATGTATGTGCATCTTTATGAGGTAATGATTTAATACTAGTTATTTTTGGATCTGCATTATATATTTTAATATTTTTATCTCTGATTCTTCTTGATAAATTAGTATCTTCTCTACCCCAACCCCAGAAATTATTAGAATAACCATTTACTTTATCCATCACATCTAGGGGTAATACTGACAATGTACCAAAAAAATATTCATACCAATGAGCTTTTCTACAAGCAATAACATCATCAGAATAAAAATATTTAATCAATGTTTTATCCGGTTGTACATCTATATCATGATGAACTTCGTTTACATAACCTATATTAGATTTTTTAATAATATTGTGACCAGCATTTAATAAAACACCTCTATTAAAAGGTTTATTATTACCTTGTTCAATAACATACATATCAATATTTGAAATATTTAATTTATTATAATAATCTAATGTACTTTTTAATTGCTGTGATCTATTTTGATCTATTCTTTCTCGATATGGAAATAATATTGCTATTTTCTTATTTGATACATTAGGTGGTTCAATAATATCAAAAAACATATAATTTTTTCTAAATATTATATAGATTACAACAAAAATTATTAAATAAATGAGTAATTGTCTCATATTATAGAAACTTAATAATAATTTTAGGAAAATATTGATTTTTAGTATTATCTATAACATATATTGGTAAATCATATATTTTATTTATTTCATATTGTTTATTATTAACCAATACGGTAGTATTATTTAAAATAGTAAATAATAACTTATTACTAATTATTATATTATGTTCTATTGATTTAAACTCTAAATAATCTTTATTAAATTTTACAAATTTTAATAAATATCTTTCACCATTTGTAATATCATTACTCACTTTAAGATAATTCCATAGCAAATTTACTTTTTTTAGTTCTATTTCAAATGTATTAATTGCATCTACATTTGGCTTAACAATTTCTAAATTTTTATTAAATAATTTAGAAATTAATACTTGATGAATATATTGGTCAACAAATCTTCTTATCGGTGATGTGAAATGTGTATAGTGTGATAATTTCATATGTGTATGTCCTTTATTTACATAACTATATTTTGCAAATTCACATGGTTCTTGATTTCTAAAAATAATATTATCATCTTTTAATAATTCAGCTACTTTATTATTTAGAAAAATCATATATACTTCAACCATTTCATGGGATGATTTAACATCTTCAACATAATTTGATTTATTATTTATTATTTTACTAAATTCAAATAGTTTTTTTAATGCTATATTTGAATTTATTAAATCATTTGTTACTTGTTCGTAACAATAATTTTTTGATACTTTAATAAATTCACGTTTGAATGAATATTCACCAGTTCGAACATCTATCCAACATGAAATTACTGGTCTAACCATATTTTCTAATAATGAACAGTGATTAAAAGCTAATTCATCTGGTATCATATTAATTATTTTATGTGGTGCATAAATAGTAGAAAATTTATTATAGTTCAAGTTTAAATTAGTAATCATATAATTTACATCTGCAATATGGATACCAATTTTATTATTGATAGAATCAAAAGATATTGCATCATCAATATCCTTGCATCCAAGAGGATCTATACTGTATACTGATGTTACATCTGAAATATTATAGTTAATTAATTTAATATCATCGATTAATTTAGTTTTTACATAAGTGTAAGGTCTTTCTGGATAATAATATAATAGTACTTCATATTTATTTATCAACTTACTAACTGGTCCAATAGATTTACAAATTGTACCAGTTGGAAATTTATCAATCCATTCTTTGAATTGTATTACAACAAAATAATCACTTATTTTTTCGTGATTTTTTATAAGATTATTCTTAATTTCAGATGCTACTAAAAATTTTGGATATCTCCAATTGATAGGTATAAATTCATACATAAATTTATGAGTTTTTGCATTTTTATAAAGGGTATTACTAGTTAATTTTAATATACCTCCTATTAAAAATGATGCTCTATTACTAGATAATATAGAATATTTATTGTCTACCGTATCATTATGAAATAACTTTTTATTAAATAGTGTTACCCCAGGGACTAGTGTATCATTGATAAAACATTCATTATAGTTTGGTTTAGTAATTCTAATAGAATCCATCTTAATTATATTATAATATATAGTATAAATACGATATGAATATCAATTTTCTTCTTTTTGGAAAAATTGAAAAGTGAATAGTATAAATATACTTATAGAATAGTATACATATATATTTTATCATGGCTAACAATTATAATGAGTTTGTGGTTACTATCGATACTCGTCAGCTTAATAATGCTATTAAGAGATGCAGTGCCATTTATGAGAATTTGAAGGGGCTTTTTAATGCATATAGACACAAGGATAATATCCTTGTTGTTACACAGAATACTTACTACTTCAAGTTACTTGATAAGGATACCTTGAATGGTATTCAAGTTTGTATTTCTCCCAAGACTATGAATCTTGAAATTTATCTTATTCATAAGAATAAGAAGAATATCAACAATATTAATACAAATAATATCATCAAGACAAGTGATGATATTATGACGTACTTTCAAAATGTAATTCATTATAGGTTTACAATTCAAGAACGTCTTGATTATATTTATAATTATTTAATAACAAATGGACAAATCTATACAAATTTTACAATTACACGAAAGAATAACATAATTGATATCCTTCAAACAGGAACAAATAATGGATATTATATATATTTTAATGCACAATCTTTTGCAAATATTGGAAATATTTGCAATGGAGAATATTTTAATGTTAATGCAGTAACAGTTTTATCAGTAGAGGAAATTAATGAGGTTCTACACAATCTGATGTGCACAAAGTCACATACAGTAAATTATTATAACATTATTGATACTAAATATTTGGATTGTGATATGTCTGAATACATAAATTGTAATACAACAAATGTAACAAATGCATTTAGCGACGATGATACCGATCCTAATTAATTATTCTACCATACCTAGTCACGTATGTATTTACAGGAAATATTTTTTTATAATTATTATTATACCAATATCTTACTAATTTTATTTTATGATTATTTATATTAAAATTAATTTTTAATTCATTAATAACATCATTAAACTCATCATGATTTTTAGTCATGTGAACATATGAATCAATTAGATTTATATCAACCGTAAATACATTATTATAAAATTTAAATATAATAATATTATTATTATCTAATTTGATAGTTTTAATACTAGCCATATAATATTATTGTTTATTTTGTTTATATAAAAATTGAAAAAATAATTATATATTAAATAGATATAATTAATTAATCCAAGCTAAAATGTCCACAACACGTTCTATTACACCAGTGCGCACATTCATCAATACCAATATTGCTAATAATGTTGGTCTTTATTTGAATGATGGTGAATTTCCGATGTATAACAATGGTATTCTTAACTGCCCGCCCGCACCTCCACGAAACAATAAAGAGATTCGGGTGTGTTATTCTTGT
>Ga0114971_10000393_pt1 | contig 28265 bp, 25 predicted proteins | sample M_140625_MF_Meta_FD_87320 | JGI IMG/M metagenome (GOLD analysis project Ga0114971, IMG submission 87320) | Freshwater microbial communities from Lake Montjoie, Canada to study carbon cycling - M_140625_MF_MetaG | ecosystem: Environmental > Aquatic > Freshwater > Lake | place: Lake Montjoie... | reverse complement strand
GCGGAGCTGGGGCTCCGCGGTCCCAGGAGAGGTGGAACCGCAGGGGACAGACACGAATGGCCCTTAGTTAAGGGCGTCTTTCGAGGGATTGTTACTTCAACAAACAGGAGTACCGCAACGCGATCGCTCGAAAAAGCGCCTTAACGAAGTGCACTTCGGGACAGACACTTTCCTTCTGCTCGCTACGGCTTACACCGTCTCGCCTGGCATGAAGACGGGAAGCTGTCGGGCGCGGCGGTGGGAGCCAAAGCCGCCGGCGACTACCTCGGCCAGCCCGTCCGCCAACTGTCGGCCATAGATTGCCGCTTCGGCGCGATAGGAGGAGATCCGCGGCGTGGCAAAGTCCAGCGTGGGATCATCTGAGCGGGCGATCATGGCCATGTCCGTCGGGATGCGGCGGCCGGATTTCTGCAGGTGAGTCAGAGCAGTCAGCGCATAGGAGGGGCGGGCCACGATGATGGCATCGGTGGAGCTTGCGCGTGCAAGGAGCGCGTCCAGAGAGCGCATGACCCCAGGGACAGATTCTTCATGGTGAATGACACATGAGGCGATGGCTCCGCGGTGCGTTTTGACTGCCGCTTGAAACTCCATTTCACTCTCGATATCGCCGGGTTGTGCGCGTTTCGGGGTGAGGAGGGCGATGCTTCTGCGCCCGGCTCGGGCCAGGACTCCAACCGCGTGCCGGCAGGCCGCCCCATGATCAATGTCCACGGACGGCAGCAGGGTGGCCGGTTCACAGGAGCCGGCTACCACGCACGGAACATGATTTCGAGCGAACCAGTTCTGAGTGGATGGAGGCGAATGCACGAGCAGCCAGGCATCGACCCGATGGAGGGAAGTCAGCTTCTCCAGCGCCCGGTCGGGCCGGCCGCTGAAACAGGGCATGCTGACATGGGTTTCGACCCGCAGCCCGAGTTTTTCAAGCCGATCCCGCATGGTTTCGAAGATGCTGTTTTGAAAGGGCAGCCGCACGTAACTGGGATCAGCTAGGAGCATGCCGGTGGTTCCTTTGGCCGGACCTGCGGTCGCGAGGCTGGCTTGCTGGGCGGTGATGCGCCGCCGTTTGCCGTGAGTCACTTCCACGAGGCCGTCTTTTTCAATTTGCTCCAGCGCCAGTCTCAATGTCGGACGACTCACCCCGATGTGATCGCACAGATCGCGTTCCCCCGGAAGGCTTCCGGTCCAGACCCGATCCGCAAGCGCCTGGCGCAGCCATTGGACGGCTTGCACGGCGAGTGACGGGGCGGGGCCGAGTGCGGGAGGTGCCGTGGATTTGGTCATGAGGTAAAGTCACAGCCATCCCACAGGGATGACGAAATAAGCAAAAAAAGGCGGTCTAGAGAAAGGATCCCTGCCACTCAGTAGGGGTAGGCACCAAAAGCGAGCCAGTGCTGAGACTATCGGCCTCAAGCAGCTTCTCAACTTTATACCGCGAGGCATTCTCAATCAGGGTGCCCAGAAAACTGGGGTGGAGGCAAAAGCTCGCATTTTCAGCGCTCTCAGTCATCTGGCGACCATGCTCTTTGCCCCGCTTTTGCATGCAATCAGCCTGAACGGACTGAGAGGTAAAGTCACTTTACCACTGCATTGCCCTTGCAGGCATGATGTTTACAGGGCTCGATTTATGGATGCCAGCGCGAGACACATCCAATTCAACCCCAGCCTCCTTGTCCGACTCGTTCCGGCTCGACCAGCGCGTGTCGTTGGTCACCGGTGGCACGCGCAATCTGGGGTGGAACATGGCGCTGGCGCTGGCTGAAGCCGGGAGCGCGGTCATTGTGACCTCGCGCGATCTCGCTGCGGCAAAGTCAGCGGCAGAGGCCATCAGCGCACGCTGTCTAATCGAGACGCTCGGGCTTGAGCTGGAGGTGTCGAGCTTCGACTCGGTGGCGGCGATGAGCGCTGCGGCTATCGCGTGGAAGGGCGGTGTTGACGTACTGGTCAACAATGCACCCGGACACTTGGGCGGAAGACCGACGGATCTCTTCGAGCGCCTGCCGGGATCCATCGAGGAGATGGTGCGTGGAAATATCTGCGGCACTCTGTGGTGTTGCCGTGAGCTTGGCCGCCATATGCGCGACCGTGGCCGTGGCAGCATCATCAACATCGCTTCCATCGCAGGTCTGCTCGGGCGGGATCGCCGAATGTACGCCGATCATGGCATGTCGGAGCAGCCTGTGGATTACGCGGCGTCGAAGGCTGGCCTGCTTGGTCTGACGATGGATCTTGCTGCCAAACTCGGGCCGCACGGCGTCCGGGTAAACGCAATCTCCCCAGGCGGTTTCGACAATGGCAAATTGGACCGCGGATTTGTCTCGGCCTATGGCGCGCGAACCGCGCTAGGGCGCATGGGCCGTATGGCCTCGGACCTGAAAGGGGCGGTGGTATTTCTCGCCTCCGAGGCGTCTGCCTACATCACCGGGCAGAATCTCGTGGTCGATGGCGGCTTCTCGATTTTTCATTGAAGCCATGCTGACGAACCAAATACGCAAAGTTCTGGTGGTGGGAGTTGGGTCCATCGGTCAGCGGCACGCGCGGCTCTGCCGTGAAAGAGAAGACCTCAGCGTCGAACTCTGTGACAGCCGCGCCGAGAGCCTGAAAGCAGCCCGCCGAAACCTCGGGGACGTGGTGTGCCGGACGGATTTGCGCGAGGCGCTAGACCAGGCACCGCACGTGGTCATTGTAGCCACTCCTCACGACCAGCATGAACGAGTGACCACAAGCGCCTTGGCGAGAGGAGCGCATGTGCTGTGTGAAAAGCCGATGGCGCACGAACTAGCGTCGGCAAGACGGATGCTCGATGCGGCGCAGGCGCACGCAAGAGTCCTGCGGATTGCCTTCATGATGCGCTTTCATCCGGGAGTCCGGCGCATCCGGGAACTGGTCTACAACGGCACTTTGGGAACCGTCAATTGCGCCCGCTACTCGGTGGGGAGTTACATCACGCTGGAGAACTCCGTCTCCCGTTACCAACAGAACACCTTCGGTGCGGCCGTGATGGACTATTCCCACGGGATCGATCTGGTCGGCTGGTTGTTCGAGCGCCAGCCTCTTGGGGCCTATGCGCGCGGCATTCAGGCGGGCAATGTGGAGTTCACCTCCTCGCCCAATCTATTGTCGGCGATCCTCGACTACGAGGACGCTTTGCTGAGCGAGTTGCACATTGACTACCTGACGAAGCCACAGGCCAACACGCTGGAAGTCATCGGCGATGCCGCCAGCGCGTCACTCGACTTCGGTTCCTGGTCTTTAACCGTGAGGCACCGTGAATCGAATAACCTCATTCACGAGGCTTTCGATGAATCCGTGGACAATATTTACCGCGCTCAGCTTTCCTGCTTTCTAGGTGCTATTGACGGACAATCCGACGAACTGACAACGCCAAGCGAAGGTCTCCAGTCTGTCGCCTGTTCCGACGCGGTCATCTCTTCGCTGAGAACCGGCGGACGAGTAGAGGTGCAGGATTTCGTCAATTCACCGGAGAACCAGAAAGACCGAAAATGAGAAACAACTGCCGCCTCTATACCACCACTCTCGCTATCCTGCTCTGCCTACAAGTCCCAAGCTTTGGGGAAGAACCCATCGGCATCGGTTCTCGACGCGAGTTGTTTGTGGATCGTTTGCTCGTCGGCGAGATGAAGAACACCACACTGAAGTTGCACGAACCCATCCTCGCAGAGCCACTGAAAGAACCGCGACCGAACGGGCATTACGCGACTGTCTTGAAAGCGGTGGACAAGTTTCAGTTCTACTACCGGGGCGACAAGGATCCGACTGTGACGTGGAAGACGCACGGCATCGAGGCCTATCACGATGGCGAGGTGACGCTCTATGCGGAGAGCAAGGATGGCATTGCGTGGACTAAGCCAAAACTCGGCGTTTTCGAGCATCCTTCGTTCCCGGATGGCAACATTGTTTTGATGAATGAGTTCACGGTGAATCACAACTTCACGCCCTTCATCGACACGAAGCCGGGCGTGCCTGCGGAGCAAAAATACAAGGCGCTGGGAGGCATCGCGTTTCAGCCGAATCAGGCGGCGGTGCGGGAAAAGCGCGGTGTCGGCGGACTGAAGGCGTATGTTTCGCCCGATGGCATCCATTGGAGGCGACTGCGCGATGAACCCGTCATTCCCGAGGACTGGGGCAAATACTTCGACTCGCAAAACTACGCTTTCTGGAGCGACAGCGAGCAGTGCTACGTCTGTTACTTCCGCCGTTTCATTAAAGGCTACCGCGGCATCGCTCGCACCACTTCGACGGATTTCATCACCTGGACGCCGCTCGTCGAAATGCAGGGGAACCTGCCCGGCGAGCATCTCTACACCGGCTGCACGCAGCCCTACTTCCGCGCACCGCACATCTACGTCGCGATGCCCACGCGCTTCATGGACAAACGCGGCGCGGCCACGGACATCCTCTTCATGAGCACGCGCGGCGGCGACCATTACGAGCGCGAGTTCACGCATAGCTTCATTCGACCCGGCCTGAGTAAGGACGGCTGGCTGAATCGCGCGAACTACGCCGCCATCGGGATTCATCAGACGAGCGACACAGCACTCTCTATGTTCCTCACGGGCGGCCGTCGCTACACCCTGCGGCTCGATGGATTTGTCTCGGTGAATGCACCACTTGCAGGCGGCGAGTTCACCACCAAGTCATTCACGTTCACTGGCAGGCAGCTGGAAATCAACTACGCCACCAGCGCCGCTGGCCAGATGCGCGTGGAGTTGCAGGACGCCGCTGGCAAACCAATCCCCGGTTTCACGCTCGACGACTGCGAGCCGATCTGGGGCGATCACGTCGCACGCATTGTGAAGTGGAAGACCGGCGACGATGTGAGCGCCCATGCTGGCAAACCCGTGCGCCTGCGCTTTGAAATGAGCGACGCAGATTTTTTCTCGATGCGGTTCTTCTAAGCCGCCACCGAGACTCCCCGGCCTCTCCATCGCCACCCGCCGCCCCTCACTAAACTTCATGCAACCGTCCCTCGTTCTGCAAAAAATCTCCCGTGGTGAAACGGTCATCCCGGCCAAGGCTGGCGATACGGACCCTGCATGGGTCGGAATGATCGCCACTTCGGGCCTCGACGCGGTGCGGATTTGTCTGGCGCACAGGAGCATGGACCCTTCTAGGGTATATGGATTGATTCAGGCCTGTCGACTCGGTGGTGCGGATACGCTCATCCGCGTGAAGCCATCCACGGACTATCATCGCGGCCCCACTCGCTCGCTTGCCAGGGATATTCATAGGACGGGTATCCGCGCCGGCTCGTCGCTCGGCGGGCTGACGCGCTCAAAATAACCAAACCAATCATGAAAACTACCCTCACCCTCCTCGCCATCCTGTTCGCACTTGTCTGCCCGCGTCTTGTCGCCGCCGAGCCGCCGCTCCGCATCACGTCTGAGAATACGGTGATTCTTGACGGCAGCTACTACCCTGGGCAGGTACTGCAATATTATTTAATCCGTGGCTGCATCGGTGCTGAGGCGGCTCGTCCTTACTTACCAGACGCGAAGATCGATCGCGCGGTGGCGCCGCATTTTCCAGTGCTCGCCGACAAGGCGGGCTCGGTGCTCCCGGAGGGCAAAGTGGTGCTCGCCGTCGGCAACAGCCGCTTTCTGACTGCGGAGGACAAGGCGAAATTGAGCGCCAACCCCGGTGCCATCCTGCTAAGCCGGCGCGGCAATGTCGTCGTCATTGCGGGCAATCCTTTCACTGGCCAGACCGGCACGACGACGGCGGTGTCGGAGTTCCTCGATGTCGCGGCGGGGGTTCGCTTTTACGCGCCGTCGGAGCTTTGGCACAGCCGGCCCAAGGGCGGCGAAATCGAAATTGGAGCGCTCGATTTGTTCCGGAAGGAATATTTTCGGACGAGTTTCTTTGCGCCGTTTTGGAAGGACAACGCCGAGTGGCTGCGCATGAACCAGAACGGCTCGCGCATGACCTTGCAGTGCTTCCACAACCTCGCAAACATTTTCTCGCCCGATAAATACGGCGCCACACATCCCGAGATTTTCGAATTGCGCGGCGGCGAGCGGCGCGTGCCGCTGAGCATCGGTACGAAGATTTGGAATCCCTGCCTCTCGGCTCAAGCGCTCCCTGATTTGGCGATGGACTACATCCGCGAGCAGATGCGCGCGCGGCCCTCGCTGACCTATGTGAGCCTGGGCATGATGGATATCCCGTTCGACTGCCAGTGCGAGTCGTGTCAGGTCCTGGTGAAAAAGCACGGCTCGTATAGCGAGCTTTACTTCCACTTTGTGAACGAAGTGGCACGCCGCAGCGGCAAGGAGTTCCCAAATCTCGCGATCACCTGCTTCTCCTATGTGAACGCAAAGAAGCCTCCGAAGGGCATCATCTTCGAACCAAACGTGGCCGTGAAGCTCGTTATCAAGAGTTACATGCAGCTAGACCCCGCGGCGGCAAAGGCGCAGCGGGAGGCCATCATGGAGTTTGCAAATGCGGGCGCTGCCTGGTTCTTCCACGATTGGCGGTTCACCGGTGTCACTCCGCGCAATGACTTACCGGTCGTGGCGGACTTTCTCCGATGGGCCGCCGATCACCGCTGCCTTGGTGCGTATTTTGAATACTCGCCGGAACAGAATTTCTACCTCGACGGCGCCTATTACTGGATGTTGATGCGGCTGATGTCCGAACCCTGGCTCGATGTGAAGCAGCTTTGGACGCAATATTGCACAGACATGTTCGGCGCTGGAGCGGAGCAGATGCTAGCCTTTTACCTGCACTTCGAAACCAAGCACGCCACGGCCCTGAAACATCTCGCGCTCCTTAGCGACATGCCACGCCAAGAGCCCGCGCTCTACAGCGCCGAAGATGTCTTGTGGGAGCGCAAGACGCTCGAACAAGCCATCGCCCTGACGAAGCACGATGCTCACGTGCAGGAGCGCCTCGCCCAGGTGATGCGACACTTCCGTGCGCACGAGTTGTTCGCCCTCGCCACGCATGAGCCCTACCGGCTCGATCGCGCCGGGACCGGCACTGGCATCAATGCGCCGCTGCTCGCGTATTACCTGAATGACGATGGCAGCGCCATGGCCGAAGCCGTTCGCTACTACGAGAAGGAGCGCAATATTCCGCCTGCCACGGGCGACCTGGAGATGCGGCTTGGCTACCTGCCGACGGTCATCGCGAACTACAGCAAAGGCATCGGTTCGCTGCTCACCGAGATCGGAAAAGAAGCCCGCGACGCCGTACCCGATACGTTGCCCGCAGCTGAGAGAGCCGCAGCATTACAAATTAAGTCTCTCGATATCCTGCGCTCCAATCTCCCCGCAAAATCGCGCCCAGACCGCGTACAGTTTTTTGAACAGCTATTTACCAAGGCGGTTCATGTCCCGCGCTCTGCCACGATGCCGAAGCTTGACGGCGTGCTCGACGATGCCGAGTGGGAAAAGGCCGCGCGCATCGAAGGCTTCACCATCCGCAGCTCCATTCTGCCCTCGAAGCACGTCACGCGCGCGAGATTGCTCCGCGTGGGCGAGCAACTCGTCATCGGAATCACTTGCGAACAAGTCGGCCCCATCTGGGCGGAGACCCCGCGTGACACACTCACCGGCACGCACATCTGGCGCGAGAGCGGCGTGGAAATCATGTTCGGCTCCCTCGATCCGAAGGCCACGCCGGTCGGCACCTGCCAGTATGACATCAACGCCCTCGGCGCATTCCGCGGCTTTGCCGTCTCCAAAGACAACCGTGAGGAAGTCCAATGCGTCGTGCGTCTCGACGAAGCCGCCCACCGTTTCGTCATCGAAGCTTCGCTGCCCCTCAAGGCTCCCGGCTACGACTACACCAGCCTGCGGGAACTCACATTCAACATCGTCCGCATGATTTACACCCGCAACAGCTATGGCTCCGACCAACTGCTCACCTGGCACCCGACGTCGCTCGGCACGATCGTTTTCGAATAGCATAAACGAGGCGATGACTTGACGTGGGGACGGCACGACTTGGACCTCCCTTTGTCTCTGAATTCGTGTCCACCTCAAAACACCGCCATGAAACACACCCTCACCCTCTTTTCCTGCCTCTTGCTGGCCTCGCTGCTCCCCGTTGCGACTTTTGCACAGGAGAACAAGCCGGACAGCGAGAGCGCTGCCTCTAACGAGGAAGATTTGATCTTAGGGTTCAGAGGCAAATCGAAATACCAAATCGTGGTTCCTGATCCGATCCCGAATGAAGCGGCGGCGGCCTCGGTGGGGCGGGCTGCGGAGCTTTTGCAGGCGGCGTTCAGCGCGAATGGGATCAAGCTGGAGGTGAAGAAGGAGTCGGAGGCGGAGGCTGCGAGGCCTGGCTTCTACCTGGGTGCGACGAAGTTCGCGGAAGCGAATGGGGTGGATGCCAAGCGCCTTGGCGGATGGAGTTATGTCCACAAGGCGGTGGGGCGTCACATCATCATCGCTGGCAATGATGCGCCGGATGCGCTGGTCGGCATACGCGCCACGACCCGAAAGGATGCGTCCATCCCCTATGAAGGGACGTTGTTCGGAATGGCGGAATTCGTTTACCGCTATGCGGGGGCGCGATTCCTATCGCCTGGCAATAACGGAACCGCGTTTATGCCGACCTCGATCATTCATAGCCCCAGCAATTTGAATACAAGCGGTTCCCCGTTTTTCATCGAGCACGACTTTAGCAAATACCCCGGACTTTTTTTCACGGCCAACCATTGCGGTAGATTCCAGCGCATCTGGTCCCGGTTTGGGCATCAGCACCCATCGGCCGTCCCGATCAGCAAATACGGAAAGGAGCACCCGGAATACTTCATTCTCTCAGGCGGTGTGCGGCAGCCCGCATTGACGATGAAGGATGGAGAAGGGCAGCTCTGTTTCTCCAACCCGGACGTGCGTGAATTGATTTACACACACATTCTCGAACGATGTGACGAAGGTTTTGACATTGTGGAGCTGGGTCAGGCCGACGGGTTCAGGTCGTGCCAATGTTCGAAATGCGCCGAACTCTATGGGGTCACTCCGGACTCTGTACCCACGGACGGCTCGGGCAGTACCATTTGGGGCGAGAAGATCTGGATCATGCACCGCGACATGGCGTTGCGCCTGCTGGAGGACCGCCCCGGAAAGAGGATCATGATGTCAGCCTACTCGGTGGCAGCGCCGCCACCGCGGACCTTCAACGAGTTTCCGCCAAACACGATCATTGAAATGATGGATTCGTCCGAAAAATCGTTCGAAGCTTGGAAAGCCATCAAGGTGCCCGGCGGATTTTCGGCCTATCTCTACAACTGGGGCCGCATACACCTCAAGGGGCTGACTGTCGCCCAAATTGCCGCGCAGAACCGCCGCCTCGTCACTAACAACGTCCACGTCATTCAGGTCAATGGCGTCCCGCGCTCAGACCAGTGGGGGCTCGAGGGTCCCAACATCTATATTTATTTGCGGCTGGGCATTGATCCTTTTACAAAAAGCGCGGGCGAGCTTTTCAACGAATATCTGCAGGCCGCGTTCAGGGAATCAGAACCCCTGATGCGGCGATTCTTCATGAGCTTTCAGAAACGAGTGGCGCTCCTGGAGGTCCTCAAGGAATACACTTCCAAGATGGATCGCGATCCAATCTTTGCGCTTGGAACGATCTACACCCCGGACCTGATCAATGCCATGGAGGAGGACTTGGCACAGGCTGAGAAAAACGCGCAGCTGCGCGAGGTGAAAATGCGCTTGGACATTGTCCGTTACGAGTTCGATTTCCTTAAGCATACCGTCCTGGTGATCAACGCCTATCGCAATCATCAGGCCATCAACCACGCAGCGTCGCTGAACCAGTTGCTGGACGCCGTGGATGCCCGCAACAAGTTTGTGGCCGCAGTGGTGAACGGCGACGGCAAGTATCCAAAATGGAAAAACCCCGCCTTCCCTCAAAGGAAAGAACACGATTTGAAATACGCCGAGACTTACATGGACCGTGCTCCCTTCAACTGGGACACCGCGAAGATGCGGGCCAATCCCGCGCAGCTCTCGCGGCAAACCAAGTCGCTGGAGATCGCGAAAGTGTCCGAGCCATTGACGCTGGACTCGTCGCTTTGGAAGAGCGCGGAGGAGCACACCCTCGGTCCCGTGGAAGACGCAGCAACGGCCCTGCAAGCACAGACAGCCTTCCGCGTGCTGTGCGACGACAGCCATCTCTATGTGCGTGTCAGTGGCGAGCAGCCAGCAGCTAAGATGAAGTTCGTGGCGCGTGGACGCGATGCCGAGCTGTGGCTCCAGGAAAGCATCATCGTGAATGTGTCACCCTCCGGGGATCGCAGCCGCTACTTCTACTTTGCCTATGAACCGGAACCGACCTCCTTCAATGATGCCGAGCACGGTTTCATCACGGATGTTCTGCATCCCCGCTACGGCTGGAACGACGAAAGCTGGAATGGCAAATGGATCTTTGAGACGAAGCTGTTACCCGACAAGAACCGCTGGGAATCCATGGCAGTGATCCCCTTTAAAACTCTCCGCACGGCAGCGCCGAAGACGGGCGACATGTGGTATCTCAATGTCGGTCGCGTTCACTTCATCGACAGTGCGGAGAAGAAGGACCAACGGGAAAACTCCGTGTGGACTAGCAAGCTCAACCCTTCTCGCGTTCCCGGTGATGCCTCCTTCGGCAAAGCAACTTTTAAATAAGCGCTCCCAGATGAAACGCATCGCCTCCATCGCCCTCATCGGCTTCCTCGCTCAGCTCGGAGCAGCATCGGCACTCGACTACACGCAATTGAACGCGGTAAAGCTGCTGCGCTCCGAGAAACGCCTTGATGAGGCCATTCAAAAACTCGAAGCCATCGCCGCTCAAGCCGCCGACGCTGACGAGAACTTTCACTATCTCGAAATCGCCATCGAGATCGCATCCGGTTCCTTGAAAAATGCGGATCGCGCCCTAGCACTCGCGGACAAAGTAATGGACCCCGCACGGCGAGACTTTGCCAACCTCCGTGTGTTGTCGGAGTTCAAACGCAACGACGAAGCCCTCGCGCGAGTGCATGACAAGAAGATCGACGAATGGCCTGTGAGTTGTCGCGGCAAGGCCCATGTGATCCTCGCCGCTATCTACCAACTGCGTGGAGATAACGCAGCCGCGCAAGAGCACCGATTGAAAGCGATTGCCTCGCCCGGAACGGAGACGGTCGTGCGCGGGAATGCCGCCACGGATGCAGCCCAGCACTACCTCAAACAGGGAGACACCCGCAAATCAGAGGAGATGTTTCGCCAGGCGCTCGCCATCTCACCCGCCTCCTACGCCTGGCGCAACACGAGCCTGATCGCCCTGTCGCGCCTGCTCCTTCAGGATCAACGGGCGAAAGAAGCCGTGAAACTTTTTGAAGGCATGGATTTCGCCAAGATCGAGAACACCCACTCCCGAGGCTTGCTTCTCGAAGCCTACGCCCGCGCCCTTCTCGCCGCCGGCAAGAAAATCAAAGCCATCGAGACCCTCGACACCCTCCTCCAAAGCGGTATCCCAGACGCCTGGAAGGATCGCATCAACAAGGAACTCGATCAGATGGCCGACGATTTTTAGCCCTGAAACACTCACGATCATGAAACAGACACTCATCTTCGCCGCACTCCTCGCCTCGCTCGGCCAACTCCATGCCGTCGAAGAACCCATCACCTGGCTCGTCGAATACGACGGCAAGACGCTGCCCAACAAAACGTGGACGGCCGTCGGAAAACCGAACGCGACGATCGAAACGGATGGCTTGCGGCTCAACGATGACGGCAAGGAATTCGCGCACTACCGCGCGGCGTGGAAGGCGGGCGCGGATGACGAGATAATCGTCGAGGCGCGCGTGAAGGCCGGCGTCATCACCGGATCGCAGCCGAAGAAACCCGCGACTTCACTCTGGCCGTGGCGCGATGGCGCGCCGGTGATGGTGCAGGTGAGCGATGGCCGGCATCAGGACGGACTCGTGCTTTTCCCCGCGCAGGTCACGAGCTTCACGGATCGTTTCATCCCGATGGAAACGACGAAGGAATTTCACACCTACCGCCTCGCCATCCGCGGCACGGACATGAGCATGTGGGTGGATGGCGTGCGCAAAGTGGAAGGGCAGGGTGCGTTCTGGAAAGCCGCGGATTCGCCGGAGCCGTTCATTCAATTCGGATCGAACGCGAAGACCGCGACCGGCGATGCGGTTTGGGCCTCCGTGAAGCTCGGTGTGCGCAAGGCCACCGCGCCGCCGCCGGCAATCCCGATCAAGCTCACGAGCGGCGAGCCGTGGGCCATCCCGCGCGACGATGCACACCAGACGCGACCGTATCTCTACGACATGGGAAAAGGCCTGCTCCTCATGAGCGTCGCGCAGGGACCGGATGCACTCTACGAGCCGTATGGCTTGCTCCAGTCCACCGATGCCGGCAAGACGTGGTCACCCATCCCAGAACTCGATAAGCTCGACGCCACGCCGCTGCCGATGTTGCGCCGCCCAGATGGCAGCATCCTCGGCGCATCGCGCTGGACGTGGTTACAGGACGATGGATCGCTCATCGGCAAAACGGTGCGACTGGATGCCGATGCGACGAAGTTCCCGATGTCTGTGAGCCGCATCGTGATGCCCAAGGAATTCATGCCCGAGAAACGCGGCGATGTGGTCATCTGCGAGCGCCACATTTGGAACGACGGTGACGGCGGTGCGACGATGGTCGTCTGGAGCCGCAAGAGCGCGAAACTTCCCGATGGCCGCAACAACACAGAGCGCTGGTCCCACCTTCTGCGCAGCACCGACGAGGGCAGGACATGGAATTATTTTTCAACCATCGGTCCCGGCGGCGAACCCGCAGTCGTGCGCCTCAGCGCCACCGAACAGACCGCCGTCATCCGCGGCGATCGCGACTCGTGCATGAAGCAGATGTTTTCCCACGACGCTGGCAAGACGTGGACCGAACCCGTGAGCCTCGAAGTCGGCAAAGTCCTCCCCGACCTCGTGCTCATGAGCAACGGTGTGCTCGCGTGCAGCTATGGCCGCCCGGCCTCCTGCCTCATGTTCAGCCTCGATGGCGGCAAGACCTGGCCTTCGCACCACGTCATCTCGGATCGCGTCGGCTTCAACTACACCAGCATCCGTGAAATCAGCCCGGGCCGCCTCCTCTACATCCACGACGCGCCGACTCTGCGAGCGCTGTATGTCGAGGTGGAGCGGATCAACCCATAAGCGATTTCCTATTCACCCTGAAACACACCCTCACCCACCACAAAACACACTCCATGAAACTCAGTTCACTCCTCAGCTACGTCACCGCCTGAGCATCCGCTGCAGCACTGGCTCGAGGTGCCTGCCTAGGATTGTGTTCTTCACAGGGTAGCGTTCAATTCCGCCTGTAGCCCCGAGCCAGAATGCTCCATTGCTCAAATTGACGATAAAACTGAGGCTCGAATTCTGGGACGCGAGAAGAACGGGACGAGCTTTGAACAAGAGCCGGTCTTTTGCCGGAAACCAAAGCCAGCCTCGCATATAATGGCTCGAGTTCGCTGGACGCCCCGTAAGGAATCGGAAAAAAGTAATTTCCCTTTAACGCTATCGTGTCTAGGATGATAAAGTTGTGCCTAGGGGTGAAAAGCAATTTCTTATCCTTTACCCATCCCGACCAAACTCGGCCTGGGTTTGGACTTAAATCCGGATGCGCTTTCAAAATACACGCGGGGAGAAAAGCTCCTTTAAATCGCACAAACCGTCTTCTGCAGCGTCAACACGCAAACCCTTTTCCAAGCCTTAACAAGCGCTTCCATTGTCCCTATGAACTGGTTCTCCCCCTCATTGCTTCGAGGCGCGGCCCTCGCGCTGCTTTGCGCCGCCCCCCTCAACGCCGCCCCCGAAGGCGCAACTCCCCTTTCGCCTCCGGCACCCCCCAAATCTATCGCGCCTTACGTGGCCGCTCATTGGAAAGTCGGCATAGCCACAGCAAAAGTCACCCCCGAAAAACATTTGTGGATGGCGGGTTATGCCTCGCGAAAGAAGCCCGCAGAAGGCAGCGTCCAAGACCTTTTTGCAAAGGCGCTGGCACTCCAGGATGAAGCTGGTAACTGGCTCGTTTTTGTAACCCTCGACCTCATTGGAGTCCCCCAAACCCTGCGTCGCAATGTGGCACAGCGTTCAGAACAAGACTTTCATTTACCCCCAGCAAACCTCGTTATAAACGCCTCTCACACCCATAGCGGCCCTTCCCTCCGCACCATTCCGCCCAAGGATAACAATCCAGCCTCAAATGGGGCTCAGGATGCTTTCGAATACACCTCCAAACTGGAGGACGAAATCGTCGCTGCCATCGGCAGAGCCCTCGCCATGCAAGAGCCTGCGCGCCTTACCTGGAATAAGGCCCGATGCGGCTTCGCAATGAACCGGCGTCGCGACTATTCGCTTCCGCCCGAACATCCCAACGCAAATAAGGCGCCTAATCCCGAAGGCCCTGTCGACCACGAGGTGCCGGCGCTTCGAATCGAAAAACCCGACGGCACCTTGTGGGCAACCCTGTTTGGCTACGCCTGCCACAATACATGCTTAGGGTTTTACCATTTTTGCGGAGACTACGCGGGCTACGCGCAACAGTACCTTCAAGAACACCGCCCCGGGTTCACCGCCCTTTTTCTAATGGGCTGCGGGGCGGACCAAAATCCGTATCCACGCCGCTCCGATGTCGTGCCTGGAATCACAGACCTCGAACTCGCTCAACAACATGGCCGTTCACTTTCAAACGCAGTGGAAATGGCTCTTACCGTCAATCCACGGTCCGTCACCGGTCCGATTCGGGCAGCCTATGAGGAAATTCAGCTGGACTACGCCAAGCCCGGCCGCGCTCCGCACGACTATCCGGTTCAAGTCATCCGCATTGGAAACGACCTCACCTTTATCACCCTGGGCAGCGAGGTCGTGGTGGATTATTCGCTCCGATTTAAAAAGGAATTTGCCGGTCCAGCTGGAATTTGGGTGGCAGGCTACAGCAACGACTACACCGGCTACGTTCCCAGCCTGCGGGTCCTCAAAGAAGGCGGATACGAGGCCGCCGCAGGGTGGGCCGATAGTGTTGAAGACCGGATCGCATCCAAAGTTCACGAACTTTACAAACGCCTTTCAGATTAGCGCCTGAAGCGATGCCCCCGTTTAGATCGAAGTCATAAACGTCCGGCGGCCTTTCGATGAGGCTTTAATGCTCTCGCGTCTAGGCTGAGGAAATTGTGCCTAGGGGTGAAAAGCAATTTCCTTTTCCTATGGTACCAGGAAGGCTGGAATCGTAGGAGTCCCAGTCTTTCCCCCGAAACTCAAACGATGAAATCTCTCCACAAACTCGCGGTTGCCATTTTCATGGCGCCTCTGCTCGTCCTGGCCGGAACCCCAGGCGATCCTGCCAGCAAAGATCTTCTTTTGGTCCATGATAGTGCCGATGTAGCGATGCCGCTTGTGGAATTTCTGAAGACGAAGGGCGGCTTTACCACGACCGTGGTGGATCAGGGACATTTACCAAGCGATTGGTCCAATTACCGCGCGGTCCTCGGGTATGTACACGGGAAACTTCTGGAGCCCACAGAACTCGCGATCATCGATTACACAGAACATGGCGGCAGGTTTGTGGCTCTGCATCACATGATTTCCAGTGGCAAAGCCGGGAATAAATTCTATTTCAAGTTTCTCGGCATGCAGCTCGACAACCCGAAGGAATCCTCCAAGCCCGTCGAGCCCGGGGCCGGTTATGGCTGGTACAATGGCCCGCGCACCCCGGAAAACGGGGAGGTGGGAATCAGCTATACGTTAATCAACTTACATCCACATCACTTCATCCTCAGTCATGAGGTCACTTGGGGAGAATCCGTGCCGTATCAATCCACGGATGCCCTGACGGTACGGACCGAATATCCAGGGATCGTCCTGCCTCGTGCTGAGGCTTACGTGAACCATAAATATACCGATGGCCGTGCCAAGACGGTGCTTTGTGGGTTGAAATACACAGACACTCGTACCGGGGCGACCTTTGAGCAGGATCGTATGGCTTGGTTCAAGGATTACGGCGCCGGCAAGATTTTCTATTTCCAACCCGGGCATTTCATCGACGAGTACCAAAATCCGAATATCTGCCAGATGATTTTGAATGCCGTTATTTGGGATGGCCAAGCGTCGGGAAAATACTGAAGCAATCCCTTTTTGCGTATGCATCGGGAGAGGGGCCGAAGCAGTATCGCGCGCGAAGACAACATCTTTAACGCTCCCCGTCTAGGCTGAAGATTAACGCGCTCGCGTCTAGGTTGAATAAATCAAGCCGGGGGGTGAAAAGCAATTTCATCTATCCTTTCGCAGCAGACTTGGAGGGGCAGATCACCATCAAGGGCTCCGTGGGCTGGGACGGCGTTCAATACGAGGTCTTCGCCATGAGACACACTTTGGGTTCTCCAGATCAGGCCGGCACTTATCCGATCACCCTGTGGCCCAATCCCAGCGAGTCGGGCTCTGCGTTACCCGCGGAAAATGGCTCTGGTACGTTGATTGTGAAAAAGGACGGCACCGCGACGATGAGCGGTTCGCTGGGAGACGGCACGCGTCTGACTGCGAGTGGGCATCTTTCCACAGACGGCAAGTGGGCGCTCCATGCACCCCTTTGTAACAAGACGGGGGCGATTGGCGGGTGGTGGATTTTCGAACCGTGGAAGACGAGCCAGAGGGTCAAAGGTTCCCTGCGCCGGATCAAGGCGGCGGGAGACTCAAGCGCTTACGCAGGTGGCTTTAATGGCCTTGTGACCGGAGAGGGCGCAATGTTTACGCCGTAGCTGGTGTTTTATCAAGTTGTGCTCAAGTGCGCAGGATTTGCGCTTGAGTTGGGGCAGGCTCGTTCCTTGGCTGAGTGGAGACGGGAAGACCTTTTAAGGGTCTGAACTTTCGACGAAACGGCCAAGGCGAGCGCCTCGAGGCACAAGCTTTGTGTGCGGCCCGCTTGCCCGGCCTGATCCTATGAACTCGCTTGGCGCAGGCAGAGCGGTGCGGCGAACCGCGTAGATTTTTCTCCGCGATGCCGTGGCCGTGTCTGCGAGCGAAGGAAGGTTCGTCTTGTTCGTAACTTCTGCGCTTTAACCTAGAAACGGTAATGAAAGTTCGATCGAGCTGATACAACTAACTCTTTAAAAGGGAGAACCAGCTCGAATATAGCTCGTTTCAGACTCACCCACTGGGTGAGAGCCTTTGCGCTGTGTACAACGTCGGTGAAGACATTGCTGTCGCCCTCATGCCCCCACATACCGAGAGGCTAAAGAGCCCCTGAACCCGGACGGTTCTCAACCCAAGTCTTGAAGAAAACTGGTCCTTCTCTCCTGGGACTGCGGAGCCCCAGCTCCGCAATGACGTCCTGAGTTTTTGGAGCGTCAAAGCGGAGCTGGGGCTCCGCGGTCCCAGGTGCTGAGCTCTTTGAATCATCCATAAACCTAAAAGAGAGGGGATCAGCCATTGCCGTTTCTAGGTTTATTCGGGCGCGAATCGGTTGGTTTGCGCCGTGCTCAAACCATCTCCAGTCCCCGCATTGTGGTCTTGCCGGTGGAGAACTCGCCAGTCTGAAGGCCGATCCGCTGGAGCATGGAGACATGCAGATTGGTGAGGGGATGGTTGTTCACCTTGTCGAAGGCAAGGTGCTGTCCATGCCTGAAGCCGCCGCCTGCGAGCAGGACTGGCAGGTTCACGTTGCTGTGGGAATTTGCGCTGCCCATGCAGGTGCCGTAGAGGATCTGCGTGCGGTCGAGAAGCGTGTCGCCCTGTTCCTGCGTGCTGCGCAGTGCGTTGAGGAATCCGTTGAGGGCGTCGAACTGGCGCTCCTCGTGACCGCGCAACTCGCCGAGCACCTCGGGTCGGTTTCCGTGGTGGGTGATGTTGTGGATGACGGTGGTGTCGATGAAGAGGGAAATGACGCGCGTACTATCGGTCTCTAGAGCGAGCTTCATCACCTCAAACGTCTGCTCTGTGCGGCGCACAAATTCCTTCGCGTCGGTGATTTCATTGGGCGCCTTGGCGGTGACAGCCGGCTTCGGCTTGTATTCCCATTCCTCTGCGCTGTGCAGGCGCTGCTCCAGTTCCCGCACCGCAGTGTAATACTGGTCCAGCCTGCTCTGATCGTTTTTGGAGAGTGTCCTGCTGAGACGCTTGGACTCGTCACTTACAAAGTCCAGGAGGCTCCGTCCGCGCTGCAGCGCCTCGACGTTGGCAGAGACCTCCTTGTTGTTGCCTTGGATGAAAAGGCGCTCAAAAAGCTTCTTCGGATTCTGCTCCGAAGGGATGGGCGCGCCATTGCGTGTATAGCTCATCGTCGCGTTCTCATTCGTCACCGCGAGGACCAGCGAAGGGTGCCGAGTCTGATTCCCGATCTCCTCTGCAGCCAATTGGTCCAGCGAGATGCCATTGCGAAAACCGCCCCGTGCCGGATGCGGTGTGCCCGTGAGAAAGCATTTCTGTGCGGTGTGCCCGCCATCGACGCCGGGGTAGCTAACTCCGGAGAAGACGGTGATCTGGTCGCGGTGCGCCTTCAGGCGTTCCAAATAGGCGGTGGATGTGTAATCGCTTCCAGCCGTTTCGGGGAAGAAGAACTGAGGAAGGATTCCCATGTTCGTTTGGATGCAGACCATGCGGCGAGGGACGGCGGCTGCAGCCTGCGCGCCGAAAGCCGGCTGCATGGCTTCAAGAAATGGGAGTGCGAGCGTAACGCCAGCTCCACGCAGGAAGGCGCGGCGATTGAGAGGGGGGCTTGGGATGTGCATAGCGTCAGTTTTTGGGCTGGGTTTCCTGCTTGGTGGAGGTTTCCACGAACTTAATTTCCTTCTTCTTCAACACCTCTGCAAGCGTGTCGCGGCTGGTCTTTGCGGGATCGATGAAGGCGGTGAGTTTGCCGTCGTGGAAGCTGGCGGTGGCGTGGTCGACGCCTTCCAGGGCAGCCACCGCACTATAAGCTGCGTAGGAGCAGCCCAGGCAGTCGAGCCCCTCGATGGTGAAGTCGATGCGCTGCAACCCAGCCTCCGGCAGGGCTCCGGGTTGAAGCAGCGTGAAGGTGCTGTTGGTCAGCTTGCGGATCTGGTTGTCGATCTGCTGCAGGATTTGCTCCGGTTTTGCCTTCTTGAAGCCGTGTGTTTCGTCATCATACGTGAATGTCGCGCTGGCTGTGTCGTAGTCCACTCCAACAAGTCTGCAGTTTTCGAGCGCCTTCGCGGCGTTGAGGAGAGCCACCTTTCGATCGGGCTGAAAAAGGCCGCGCACGGAATATTGTACCGTTTGTTCGCGAGCGGCTGCGGTGGCCGAGAGGAGGAGTAGGAAGGCGAGAGGCTTCACCGTGTCTGGAATAAGGGGCTTTGAATGATCTCGTGAATGAGGGTCCGCACGCCTTGGTTCGGGCCGGTTTTTTCAAGAATGGCCTGGAGCGCCGGCCGGTCGGTGAAGCTGACTTCTCGGCCTGTGCTGTAGACGAGAAGGTTCTGGGCAAGGCTGCGCAGGAGCACTTCCGGCTTCGAAGCAAGAAGGCGCTGCATGTCGCGGATGTTGGCGAAGGTCTGGCCGGTGATCGTCTCACCCGTCGCATCGACCTTGGGCCCGAGCTTGAAGCTGATTCCAATAAAGGGATCAATGCTGCCGCGCGGCGCGGGATCTCCATTGGACTCAGCGACGAGGCGGTAGCGGTCGCGCTGGCCTCCGATGACGTCGAAGGTTTCCAGTGCGAACCCGGGCGGGTCGATCTTTGCGTGGCAGCTTGCGCAGATGGCGTTGTTGCGATGCTCGGCGAGTTGTTCTCGGATGGTCGTGGTGCCGCGTACGTCCGGCTCGACGGCGGGCACGTTGCTGGGCGGAGGCTCTGGCGGCTGGGCTAGCAGCCGATCGAGCACGAAAGCCCCTCGAACCACGGGCGAGGTGGTCGTTCCGTTCGCGGTGACCTTCAGGATGGCCGCCTGCGTCAGGAACCCGCCCCGTGGACTTTCCGGCGGTAGTTCCACCCTGCGAATCTTCGGCCCTGCGACCCCCTCGATGCCGTAATGCGTAGCGAGTTTCTGATTCAACATTGCAAAGCGGGATTGTACGAGATGCGTTGCGTCGAGGTTCTTCTCTATCAGCTCGCAGAAGTAGGCGCGGGTTTCCGCGACCATGCTGTCCTGCAAGTAGGGACTGAACTCAGGGTAGAGTTTCTTATCCGGATCATTCGCGGCGATGAGACGGAGCTTGAGCCACTGCCCGAGGAAGTCCTCCACGAAGCGCTGAGATCGCGCATCGCGCAGCAGGCGCTCAGTTTGTGCGCGCAGGATCTCAGGGTCTTCGAGATGGGCGGAGGTGAGCTCATCATCCGGCGCGGAATTCCACAGGAAGTAACTCAGGCGACAGGCCAGCGCATTGCCCTCCAGTTTGGTTGAGGACTCGACGTGGTAGAGGATGTCTGGAGAGCACAGTGCAGCGCGGTAGGCCTCGCGCATGGCGCTCTCAAAACACGCCCCAGCCTTGATCCGCAGCTCCACAATTTTGAGGTAGGCACTCAGCGAGCCCTCATCGACCGGCTTGCGAAAGGCCTTCGGCAAGAACGTCCCGAGGAGCCGCTTTGCATCGGCCCTGGGGTCATCGCTACGTACCGTCCAAATGCCTGACACGGGATCAGGCTGATTTTTGCCGAGACGCAGCCAGGTTTTCTCCCAGTTTTTGCGATCGGGTGGATGGACGTCCGGATGATCTTTGGTCACGAACTCCTCGATGGGTAAGGCGCCGAACAGTCGTTGGTGCGGGCGTGGCGGCCAGACGTCGTGCAGGGGACCCTCGACCTCCATCCAGTCCACGGCGATCCCTGGTCCGGTGAAGCCCATGGCGCGGTCCTTTCGATTGTAGTTGGCCGCCGGCGCCAGAGAGGCCACGTCAAAGCCCAGCAGCTCGTTGTGATTGAGCCAGAGTTCGAGTTGGTGTTCGGTGGGTTGAAGCGAGGGCGCGGCGAAGTAGCCCAGCGTGTAATTCGGATGCTGGCCGCCACGCCCATCGGAGGTCAGTTGCACTACCCCGAGTCGTGCTGCCTCAGTGCCTCGAGACGGGAGCACCTGGCCCTTGTCCCATTGATACGACCAGAGCGATGTACGCACGCGGTAGCGGCCAGGATAGATCGTAGTGTGCCCGCGGAAATAGTAATTCACCGATTCATCTTCCCTCCGGAACACACCGACGGAACTGTCCGTCTCAAAGCTCCCGATGCGCTCGTGTGCGCCCTGATCCAGATGCCTGTGCGCGCTGGCGGGAGGATATAGGGGGTCGGCCTTTTGATCCCGCAGCGTGATTACATCCCCCTGCATGGAGAGATTCGCGCCACTGCCGCCGCGATCGAGGAGAGAGATGCGCACTTTCTGCGAGGCGGGCGCTTTCGGCCGTGTGGCAATGGCCAGATCCAGCGTGTGGTCTGCGGCCTCCACATACTTCGCAATGTTGACGTGCGAGACCTCCAGCGCGTCGCTGTTCTTGTCGAAGCCATGCGCAGTCCCGTCCGCAGGAAGCAGGGCCTGCAATGCAAGACCGGGCATGTCGAAAAGGTCGCGCAGGGTGTTTTCATACTCCGCCCGAGTCATGCGGCGCATGCCCGTGGACCCTTTTTCTTTCAAGCGCGCGAGTTCGGAGTTGGTGAGCTCTTTGGAAAGCACCGTCGTCACCGCTTTGACATCGGCAGGCGCCGGCCGTTTTTCCTTCTTCGGCGGCATCTCACCCGAGTCGATGCGGTCGAAAACCTTCACCCACTGGGCGAAACTTTCCGGATCGGAGTAATCCGCCTTTAACCCCTCGAAGTTAAGATTACCTTTCTGGGTGTCCGCGTCGTGGCACTTCATGCAGTGCTGCTCGAGGAATGCCGGTATATTTGCCTGAGCGGGAAGGTTGAGAAGGAGCGCTATGGCGAGCGGCAGCAGGGCGGCGTAGGGAATGTGTGTGCGGCTTGGCTGCCTGTTTTTAGGCATGGGAGCACTCCTTGTGCCTGCTGCGTCGCCGAGGACGGGCTTTGCGTTCCTTTCGAAGCTCATGGGGGGTGTTACATCTACTAAACCTGAGGAGAGGTAGTAACTTAGGCAAAGCCTAATGATAGATGACGGACAGAGAAGTTAAAGTTTTTGGGGTGTCAATTTTGTCCACGGGGTAAATGCGGCCGGAAGGGCATATCTGCCTTCTCCCACGCCCGGCCCGAGTCGCAGTCAAGGCTTTCCTCGTCCGTGGCATTGCATTAATGTTGTTCTCCCCACCCCTCCGGTCATGTTTCGCAAACGGCCCCTCGCACTGTTCGTTCTGCTCGCATCGCCCCTCGCCAGAGCCGAGACCAAACCCCTACACGCCCTGATCATAGCGGGAGGCTGCTGGCACGATTATGAAAACCAGCCGAAGATTCTGAGCGCGGGAATCCAAGCGCGCTCCAACGTGCAGGTGGACGTCGTGTGGACGGATGACAAGAGCACGACGCCCTATTTTCCACTTTTCGAAAAGGGGTCCCCTGTGCGTCTCTTTACCGGAGTGTCTGTCCCCTGCGTCTCCACTCAGCCTTACCACTCACAGCGCCGGTGGTCTGACCAGTCTGGATGTCGAAGCCGCAGCCCGAATCCGAGTCTTGCAACCACATCAGGTCTGAACGAGCCAGTCACTGGGTTTGGCTTTGAGGAGGTGGGGCCCAAGGAAATTGCTCTTCACCCCCCGGCACGATTTCTTCAGCCTGAGCGTGGGGGCGTTTACCCGTGGCGAGTTTCAACGCATCCGTATGGGAGGATTGGCCGAGGAAGACGGGAACCTTCCCAGCCGTCGGAGCGCTCGGGATCGCGAGCTTCGCGCCGCTAATTTTCTACAGATACGTCTGAAATTTCTTCGCCGCCAGCTCGGTCATGCGCGCCGTTTTTTTTGCGATGACGATCTCCGCACGAGACTGACCGTTTTCGATGAGGAACGTGTCCGCAGCCTGAAGTGCGCTAAGTCAGGCAAGCAGCGGCAAGGCAGTAAAGAATTGGAGGGTTACTTTCATGGTCAGAAATCCTCGGCCATCTGATCAAGTTCCTTGTTGATGCGCTCCTTCCAAGCGGCGGGAAGGCTGAGCTGGAGAAGTTGATCAAAGGTCTCGCTGGCCTTGATTTTCTTTCCAGCTTCCCGATCCGTGATCCGCGACATGTCCCAGATGCGTTTGCCTGATACCGATGGGATGGCCTCCGCCGGTGGAGCAGGGGCGGCGGATCTCGGCGTGGCACTGGTCTGCGCAAACGCCGCTTGGGCGAGCATGCAAACCATGATCATGAACGACCCGAAGTGGTAAGTGAGAGTTCGTTTCATAAGGGGATAAAGAGTAGCAGGCGGCTCAGCGGTTCGCTTTCGCAAGACTGGCAAGGTTATCCTCCGCGACTTTTCGCGAGCGAGCATCGCTGAGCCATTCTAGAGCGCTCGTCAGATCGGCTCTGGCTTGCTCAGTGTTCTTGGTGATGACGTAGACACGGCCTCTCGCAAAGTTGGGCTTGTCCCGATTTTGTGGACACCTTTGAGAGGCGAGGTGAGGGGAGTTTAGTTGTTTAGGGTTTCGAAGGCGACTGGAGATTTATAGCCTAGGGAGCTGTGGAGTCGATTCGACGCTGTAACCCCGTCTCCAATCCTTTAGCGCCCGATAGCTGATCCCAAGTTCACGGGCAATTTGGGTGCCGGGGCCACTACTACGAATCCAGTTTTCGACGGCCTGACGTTTGAAGGCATCGTCGAATTTCTTGGCAGGTTTTACAGACATGGACATGGGGCAGGATGGTTGTTCCAATGGGGGCATCGCTTTTAGCACATCCCGCTCCCTCCCGGGGTGTCCGTTAAATCGGGGCTATCCCACATTTCTTCGAGGTCAATTCATCCTTGGATTTTGACCGTCAGGCGGCTTTCGGGTTTCGCCTTAACATTCCTGCCGGCACCCCCATCCGCTTTGAACCCAGCGTCACGCGCTTGCAGGAGAGCGCCTTTTTACTTCCGAACCAGCCCGCTGCCTCCTGAAAATTGGCGAGCTCGCACACAAACAAAAATTCCGTTAAAGAAACTTTACGCCCCCAACTCACCTGACTCTGACACAAAGCTATCATAACGGGGTTGAACCCTGTATGGCTTCGCGGCAATGAAACAGTCCCCCCTGTCTGTCGGTGCCAGCATTCTATTTGCGATTGCCCTCCGGAGCACATCCTCCTTTGGGGCGGATCTGCAGTCCTTGGCTGCCCTTGAAACATCCTCCTTGGTAACCCTCTACAAGGAACTGCACGCAAACCCAGAACTATCTCTCCACGAGGTACAAACCGCCGCACGGATGGCAATGGAATTGCGCGGCGTAGGGTTCGAGGTTTCCGAAAATGTAGGAGGATACGGCGTGGTTGGCGTCCTTAAAAATGGAGACGGCCCAGTAATCATGGTGCGCACAGACCTCGACGCGCTCCCCGTGCGCGAACAAACCGGATTGCCCTACGCCAGCCAAAAAGTGGTGAAAGACGATCTCGGTCACGACGTTCCCGTAATGCACGCCTGCGGCCATGACATACACATGAGCTGCTTTGTTGGCACTGCACGTCTTCTGTCCAAGCTGCGCACTCAGTGGAGCGGCACATTGGTCTTTATCGGCCAGCCAGCGGAAGAGCGCATTTTGGGTGCGCGCTTAATGTTGCGAGCGGGTTTATTTTCACGGTTTCCAAAACCAGATAAGATCCTCGCCCTCCACTGCTCGGCCGATATTGCACATGGGAGCGTGGGCTTGATGGAGGGCTACGCCATGGCAAACGTGGATACTCTGGAAATTCTCGTGCGGGGAGTCGGAAGCCACGGGTCTCAACCTCACTTGGGAAAAGATCCCGTCCTGCTCGCCGCGCAGATCGTGGTAGCGCTACAGTCCATTGTGAGCCGCGAAGTAAAGCCCGGGGATCCTGCGGTGGTAACCGTCGGCAGCGTCCACGGCGGCACAAAGGCAAATATCATTCCAGACGAGGTACGCCTGCAGCTCACTGTACGCTCTTATAAGGCGGAGACGCGGGAGCGACTCCTAGGCGCAATCCGGCGAATCACCATCAACCTGGCCGAAGCTGCTGGAATGCCAGCTGACAAAATGCCGGAGGTTACTCTCACTGACGAAAGCGCATCCTCCCTCTACAATACGCCTGACTTCACCCGCGGAGTGCGACGCAGCCTGGAAGCGGCCTTTGGTCTCGAGCGGGTGCAGGTGGTGGAGCCTACCATGGGAGCGGAAGACTTCGCCGAGTACGGCACCACCAAAGAAAAGATTCCTCTGTGTATGTTCAGGCTTGGAACACAGCCTGCGGAGGGAGTTTCCGAGGCCAAGGCCAAAGGCGTCACCCTGCCCTCATTGCACTCTCCTTTCTTTAAGCCAGAGCCGGAACCGACCATTCAAGCTGGTGTTCAAGCCATGACCGCTGTCGCGCTAGACCTGCTCAACAAGCACTGATCCACAACCCTCATCAGTTCGACTGCACCCCGACAGAAATTCCACAAAGGGTTAAATCAACGTCCCAGCGAGCCCCATCGCACCACGTGCTTGCTGCGATGGGATGGAAGCTGGGCAGCGCGCGCGGTCGCTTTGAACTACACGCCTATTTACGGGATGAATTGCAGCGCGTAGACGTCGGCGTCCTTCATGACGAAACGCAAGCGCACACTCTGGCCGGCGAGCTTGGATAAATCCCCGCCGCTCTTCCACGAAACCGTCCGTTCAATGCTGTTACAAAAAACTCAGTGCAGTCCTGAAGAGTGAAGCCAGGGAGTGGTTTGCCATCTGCATCCTGAATTTCGACGCGGATGCTCCCAGCTGCGGATGTGGCGCAGTTGAGCTGGAGTTTTCCACCTTCGAAACGCAATGACTTAGTGAGGAATTCTCCCCCTTCATAAGGCGCATTCACAGAAGCGAATCCATCGAGACGCATGGAATACCGACGCAAGTGGGAAGTGGGCTGCGCATAGTCTTGGTTTACGTAAACTGACATCTCCACCGGTCCGGTCTGCACGACATTCAACGCGGGGTAGCCAGTGCGCGAAACCCACTCATTTGGCCGTAAGCTAGGGCGGATGAGTGCTTCACGAAAAGTCTGCTGAAAGGTCCGGCCATCCCGTGAGGTCAGCAGCACGGAGTCCGAGGCATCCTTATAATACCAAATCTTGAAGAAAACTGGTCCTTCTCTCCCAGGAACGCGGCGCCCAGCTCCGCTTTGACGCACTCCGAAAGCTCAGACAGGCATTGCGGAGCTGGGGCTCCGCGGTCCCAGGTGCTGAGGTCTTTTGGATCATCCAGAGAACTTAAATAGGTGGTATGATCCCTCAGGCTCAACACCCAAGCTTTGCGAACAGGTGACCGAATTGGGAGTGAGTTTTTGTTGTTTGACGACGAAGAGCAGGAGCTCGTCGTAGGTCATTTTCTAGACGGGCTGAGGCGTGGCTCCATCGAGCTGGATGGCTCACCCAATGGTATTTGGCGTGAGCGTCGATGCCGAGTTTGACGGAGTCGTAGGATAGGGTTGTTCTGGATGGAATAGAGGTTGTCATCGCTTGTAAGATCACGGAATCTCGTAAAGGTCGACAACCTCACGTCATCTATTCTTTTACGCGTAACAAAGAACAAAGAACAAAGAACAAAGAACAAAGAACACCTTGACCATGCCTCTCGATTCCTCTCCCGCCCGCCTTGCGTTCGAGACCGCGCACCGTGAGAGCGAGCCGGCTTTCGAGACCTTTTTCCTGGCGCGCTTTTATGGATTAGAGTTCTCGTATCTCGACGGGGCCTGCATTGTCCGGTTCCCGGTGCATGATTTCATGTTCAACCCGCAGGGCTGTCTGCATGGCGGCGTGACTGCGTTCGTGCTCGACGTGAGCATGGGGCACTTACTCCGGCACACCTTGGGCGTGCCGGGCTCTACGATTGAAATGAAGACTCAATATTTCGCGCCCATCCGCGGACCACTGGCTCGGTGCGAGGCGCGATTCCTGCACCAAGGGCAGCGCACCCATTTCCTCGAGGCGAAGATGTATGATGCTGACGAAACTCTGGCGGCGGCAGCCACTTCGACGTGGAGTGTGCGCAAGCCCGCTACAACCGAATCCTAACCAGCGCGTGAGTCAGACCAGGGTGCCGACCCGAAGCTCAGAGACTAGCAAAGAACCACTAATATGAAGCCAACCATCCTATCCTGTGCCGTGACCGGAAGCTTCCCGACGCGCGAGCACAATCCCGCACTGCCGGTCACCCCTACTGAAATCGCCGAGGCGTGCATCGGAGCGGCGAAAGCCGGCGCTGCGATTTGTCATATCCATGTGCGCGATCCGCAAACGGGACGCCCGAGCATGAACCTCGAATACTATCGCGAGGTGGTGAAGCAAATTCGCGCCAGCGACACCGATCTGATCATCAATCTGACCACTGGTCCGGGCGGACGATACATTCCGAGCGACGATCAACCTGATGTGGCGGCTGAAGGGACGTTGTTCAAGACGCCGGAAATCCGCACGGAGCACATCGTCGCCTTGCAGCCGGAAATCTGCACCCTCGATCTCAACACGATGTGGTTTGGCGGTGGGGCGGTGATTAATAGCCCGCGCAACGTGAAACTCATGGCGGAGCGCATGTATGCTGCGGGTGTGAAGCCCGAGTTGGAAGTATTCGACACTGGGGATCTGGTGCTGGCGCAGGACTTGGTGGCGGATGGAACGGTGAAGGTGCCGGCGCTTTTCCAGATCGTCACTGGCGTCAAATACGGTATGCCATCCACGCCCGAGATGATGTTACTCGCCAAATCACAGTTACCGAAGAACTGCGAGTGGGCGGCCTTCGGTGCGGGCCGTCACGCATTCCCCATGCTCGCGCAGGCCTTCATCCTCGGCGGTCACTGTCGGATCGGCATGGAGGACACCGTTTATCTGGCCAAGGGGGAACTCGCGCCAAGCAACGCCGCGCTGGTCGAGAAAGCCGTGCGGATCATCCACGAACTCGGAGGTAAACTCGCGACGGTCGCGCAAGCTCGCGAACTGCTCGGGCTCAAGACCCCTGCGGCGCGTCAAGCGCGTCAATAGTCCCAGGCATTGTTTCAGATCTAGCCAAGCAAATAACCTGCACAAACTCCTCCCATGTCTTACCAGTTTGAACCTGCGGAACTGTATCGAATGCCAACTCATTTCGGCCCGGCGACCGGTCCTCGCCGGGGCCCCGATGGCCAGCGCTTTGCCTGCAAGGACACGCCGAAAACCACGGCCATTTCTGTTAGTTTCCTGAGCCGGCCAGAGCCATTGAGCGCTCTATTGCCGCCTG